>Ga0182014_10000019_pt1 | contig 149935 bp, 139 predicted proteins | sample 612S2DmetaG_FD_120489 | JGI IMG/M metagenome (GOLD analysis project Ga0182014, IMG submission 120489) | Permafrost microbial communities from Stordalen Mire, Sweden - 612S2D metaG | ecosystem: Environmental > Terrestrial > Soil > Wetlands > Permafrost | place: Sweden: Stordalen | collected... | reverse complement strand
CGTGGCACATGGACTTCATCTACCAACTCGGTGGCATTTCCAAAACTGACGAGCTGTTGCAGGTCGCCTTCAAGAACGCCGAGGGATCGACGTCGTTCACCTCAGCCGCCCTCAAGGTCGACGCACCAGTGCGCCTCGAACACACCATCTTCGAAGACGCCTTCAAGTTCTTGAAGTCGGTGACGACGACAGCAATTCCCAAACTCACGATCCCTTCTCCGAGCATGGTGCACTACCGAGGGGGCGCCGCGGCCATCGACCCTGAGGTCTACGACAGCGTCGATGATTTTTGGAATGACCTCAGCGCGGCCTACGCCGAAGAAGTTCGTCGACTCGGCGAGATTGGCTGTACGTACCTCCAACTCGACGACACGTCTCTCGCCTATCTCAACGACCCCGCCCAACGCAAAATGATCTCGGAGCGCGGTGACGACGCCGATCACCAACACCTGCGTTACATCAAGCAGATCAACGCGGCGATCGCCGGTCGGCCCGAAGGCATGGCCATCACCACCCACTCGTGTCGGGGTAACTTCCAGTCCTACTGGGCCGCCGAAGGTAGTTACGACTTCGTCGCCGAGGCTCTCTTCAACGAACTCGACGTCGACGGATTCTTCCTCGAGTACGACGACGATCGCTCGGGAGGTTTCGAACCACTCCGCTTTGTGCCCGAGGGCAAGATGATCGTTCTCGGACTGATCACCACAAAAAACGGGACGCTCGAAAGCAAGGACGACATCAAGCGCAGGATTGATGAAGCCAGTCAATTCGTGTCGCTCGACCAACTCTGTCTATCCACGCAGTGCGGTTTCTCCTCAACCGTCGAGGGCAACAGCCTCACCTTCGATGAAGAGGTCGCGAAACTTCAGCTCGTTCGTGCAGTCGCCGACGAAGTGTGGGGCTGAACGAGAGCCTGACGAATGCTGAAGTCCCGATGAAGTTATGTTGGGCAGCGTGCGGCGTCCTCGACTCATTCCTCTCGCCGCACTGACCGTCGTTGCTTCGTTTCTCGGTGTCGTGCCGGGAGCATCACCCGGACAGGGCGCCTCGATTCACCCCAGTCCGCTGGTCCACCGAGGAATTTCGATCACTAATATGACGGCCGGAGCCGGCTCGCAAATCGATCGCGTCGACATGGTCAACCCAACGTGGGGATATGGCGTCGTGGCGAATGACACGTTTTACCCGACGCGATGGGTCGACCTCGTTCGCACCACGAACGCTGGTTCGAGTTGGACGATGCAGGGGGCTCTCCCTTACTTGTCGTTCCATCAGGGCGGCGGAGAACTCGTGCCCACGATCGATTTCGTCAGTCGACTCGTCGGTTACGTCTCGAGCGAGGGACAAGTGCCGGGTGCAATTTTCACGACGACGAACGCTGGGACCACGTGGTCAAGGGTCCTGACCCCCGGCGTCGCACCGAGTTTTCTGGCCACGGCGTCAACACTGGCAGTGGTGAGCGACATCTGCTCTCATCCACGCCAGTCAACCGATTTCAACTCTTGTCCCAACGACTTGTCGCTGTACCGGGTCGGCGCCACGACTCCGTGGCGCACGGTACGGATCCCCCGAACGAGCAACGTCGCGAACAGACACGCACAACTGTTCGCCATCGTCTCGTCGAACACCTTCGTCATGAGTGAAGGCGAACCGGGCGGGGGCGGTCAGCACAGCCGTCTTTCGCTTTCAGAATCCAGCGACGCCGGAATCACGTGGCGTCACCTCGACGACCCCTGCGCTGGACTCGGATCCGATCAACTGGTTACCTATAGCTCCCAACGGTGGCTCCTCTCTTGCTTCCTTGGCGTGGGCATGAACCAAGGTATCGGCGCCCTATGGCACACCAACAACGGAGGCGCCACGTGGTCGAGAGTTTTCCACGGTGATGAAGAGGCGACGACGCTGGTTCCCAGCGGAAATGGCCGCGTCCTCTTCGGGGAGGTCGCCGGAGCGACGGGCGGCGTCGCGACTAGCAACGATGGCGGTGCCACGTGGACCCGCACCGACATCGACGGTCAAGGCGGCTCGCCCGAGTCCCTGTCGACCATTGGATCGACAGGAGCGATCGATGATGTTCTTGGTGGCTTGATCTATCGAACCCGAGACGGTCGCACTTGGACCGCACTGCCGGAATTGCCCGCGGGCTCATACAAAGGATTGACGATCTGTACGACCGGTGACAACGTCACTGCCGCTCTTCGCACGAAGCCGATGAAGGGCATACCAGGGGCATCGCCGATCATCTTCACGAACCGCGGCGCCCGGAACTGCTATCTCGACGCATCTCCGGTTGTCCAAGCGACTGACGGAACGACGCGAACTCCGGTCGGACCGCCCGCCGAAACGAACCCCTCCGATCGACCTGATTACGTGGTCTTGAAGGCCCACGGCGGTCGGGCCAACGTGATGCTGTTGATCTCGCCCACGACTGGATGGACGCCTCCACCGGTCTGCGATGCCAAGGTCGCGACCGGAGTGACGATTCACTTCGGATCGCCGTCGCACTTCTACGACAAATTTCGAGTTCCCACTCGCGTGTGCACCCGGATAGCGAGCCTAAGTGTGAACCCCGTCCTCACCGGTACGAACACGCACACGTAGACGAAATCTGCCACCGATCACTCAGCGGAGCCAACGACACTTCTGCGTCTTCGGTTCACACCCCACACGAAGCGGTCACGTGGCGAAGGAGCCGCGCTCGATGCGATGTCTCGTCTTCATCACTCACCTTCGCTCGGATTCATGAGTCGAATCGGGTGCGCTCAGGAGTCCTCGTAGATCCGCCGATCGTTCAAGAAGCGACGACGTCGGAGAAGACGACGGATCAACGTGCTCGGTCTCGCCACCCTCGCGCCCGACGATGAGGTCGTTGGCTTCGACGCGAAACCCGATGGACGTCACGTCGACATTACGTGCCCTCACACGTTCAGCGAAGAGCAGTCGCGCGGGAGCACGTCGGCCAGCGCCCTCGATGCCATACGCAATGAGAGGATTCGGGATCAACATAACGCTACGACGCCGAGCTGACCTTCACGTCGCCCGAGACTGTCTTGGCGCTGATCGAGACGGCGTCTTGGGGCGAGCCCCCCGTCGTTCCGTCGAGCGGCATCGTCGAGGAGAGTCGACCGGAGATCGACGTCGCGTCGACGTCCACTTCCAGTCCGCGCGCCACGGAGACCGCCACGTTGCCCGAAACCGTCCGCACCGAGATGTCCGAGGGGACCTCCACCGACAAACGCACGCTGCCCGAGGCGGTGCGAATCTTCGTGATGGTGCCGGCGCCGTCACAGCGAACGTTGCCCGAGGCGCTGTGACACGTCAGGCTCTCTCGAACGGTGGCCGTCGTGACATCCCCGGAGGCGGTCTTCATCTCGAGAACGCCCACTTCGTCGGCGACCGATACATTCCCGGACGCGCTGGTCACCGTGGCTTTCGCGAGGCCCCCGATGATCTCGGTGTCGCCCGAGGCCGTCATCACTTCAACGCTCGATCCCTCCGGCAGCGCGATGTGGACATCGGGGTCGGATCCACCGAACTCGAACCAGGGGCTACGACGAATCGCGGCCTTAAAGCCACGCATGGCGTTGAAGTTCTCATGCGTTCGAGTCCGAACGACCAACGAATTCTTTTGCCGGTCGAATTCGATGACGGCCTCGTCGAGCATGCGTTGGAACGAAGGATCCTTGACGCTGAGGGTGACCTCAATCACATTGCTCTCCGAAGCTCCGATGGTCACGTCGCCGCTGGCCGTGGTCACACGGACGGTTCCGGGGCCGGATGTTTCGAATACTTCATGGCGTTCTAGTTTGGCTGTCACTGCATCTCCCCCTCGGTACCCCGACGACTTGTCGGACGTGGTGCTGCTGAACATGGTGCGCTCCTTCGCGAACTCTTAGGCGCGGCCCTTGCCGCGAAGTTGTCGCGGATTGTGCGATCCGGACTCGGTCGGGTCGCTGCGCACGGATCGCTCTAGCGTGCGAACGATCCATGAGTTCACTGACGATCCGACGTCCGTCGCGAGGTGTTCGATGTCCTCTTTCAGGCCATCGCTGAGTCGCAACGCGATGCGCGCGGAGTAGTCACTCGGCGTCGGGGCGGCGACGTTGCCCTCGACCGCGACCACACGATTCATTCGAATCTGATCGCCTTCGAGGTTCAACGTCAGCGCGACACTGTCCTGGAGATTGAACTCCTGGATCACGTGGTCCATGGCTTCGAGGAAATGCGCGCGCAGCGACGGCTCGATGGCGGCGCTCAGGCGCTCGGCGATTGACGCCGTCTCGGGTCCCCCGAGCTGACCCAATGCACTGAAGTCCTCACGGATGCCTGCTAGTAGTTCTAATATCAACATGACATCATCTTAATATTACTTTGATATCAATATCAAGTCATGGGACTGACATCCTGACGCACAGGGCAGTTCGCAGCGAATTGGTCAAAAAAACGGCGTAAGAGTTGGGATAACGTCAACCCGTGAGTGCCGAAGAGGGAGCCGCCATCGGCATCGATGATAAAGACCAAGAACCGGTGTCCCGGAAGAAAGGCTCGATTCGGTCACACGAGCAGTTGATTGGAATGATCATCCTCTCGGCGGCGTTCATCATCGGATCGTTCTCCGTAGCATCGGGGATCCGAAACCGAAATCAACCGCAGACCAACCAGATCACGATTACCGGTTCCGCTGAACAGGCAGTCACGTCCAACACATTCCAATGGATGGCAAGTGTGGCCAGCACGAAGTCGACAACCTCGGCGGCACTGGCGCAATTGAAGGGGTGGACCGCCCAGATTCGCAACGCGCTTATCGCCGCCGGAGCTCTCAACGACGAAATCTCATTTGGCACGGAATATGTGCAACCCAATACACAGGCGACCGGTCAAGTGACCAGTTTCACTATGAGCCAAACGGTCACCGTGCAGTCCTCTCGCCTGACCGCCATGCAGCGTGTTCTGGGCGTCAGCAATCTCCTGCTCGCCAACAACGTTCCGTTCATCGCCCAACAACCGCAGTACACCTTCAATGGATTGAAGAAACTGCGACCCGCTCTCACGGCAGAGGCGGCCGCAAACGCTCGACAGCGTGCTCAAGCCGCGTTGGGCAAACAGGTCACGTTGGGGAAGCCGATTTCGATCAAGGTGGGACAGGTGTCCGTGGATGCGCCCGGGTCCGTCAATTACGGCAGCGGAGACTTCAACACCAGCTCGATTCCCAAGATCGTCTCGGTGGTGGTTTACGCCACTTACTCAACCTAGAAGAGGTCCTCACCCTCGCATGATGAACCGATGAGGGTTGGGAGGTGGTCCTGCGAGCAGATCGTGAAACTCGTGATCGGCTGACAGTCACTCGTCGAGTAGGCATCATTTATCGGCTGCGCCGGGTATGTCTGGTAGGTCAGTCCCCAAGTCATTCTCAGAACTACATGAATTCATGCCTTTTTTCTCTTGGTGACCCAACCGTCGAGGTTGCGCTGTGAGGGAGACACGATCTGAAAGGTGCCCTCGGCCATGACCGAACGCCAACCTTGCCATTCGAAGGTCGACAGCGCATCCAATCCCTCAGTGAGCAAGGTACGCGCGAGGATTCCCTTCACCGCTTTCGCGTCGTGACCAACGGTGGTACCGCCTTCGCCATCAAGAAATTGCACTCGCACGACGCGACGCGTGCTCGCGAGCTCCCCCAAGTCGAGGGCCGCCTCGTGCTCGAGGGGCAAGAGATTGACGATGGTCGAACGCTGCGCGTGCGCGGCCAGTGCCGGGGTGACCTTCGGTCGCCAGAACGTTGACATCGTGCCGAGCGGGGTGACGCCGACATTCATCTTGAGCCGAAAGTCAGCGATGCGATCCTCGGCCGTCGTGATGCCGTAGAGGCTCGACGGGACGAGTATTCGTCGACGCTGCGCCGGCTCCAGTGACGCGGGACCCAGGTGCGACCACACCACGCCGCTGTAACGCCGCCACGCCGCCAGGCGCGCAACGCGCTCATCAGCCAAGTGCCTCGTGGACTCGAGGGCCCGTTCTAACAATGGTCCGCGGGCGTTCAGCACGATCTCTTGGCGTCGCGTCGTCGACCCGTCCAGCATCGCGATAAGGGCCTTGATGACGTCACGACGATCTTCTTCGAGCACGGTATCGAACGCGCCGACACTCGCCCGCATCGTGCCGCCGGGCGTCTTGGCCTCCGAGGGAGGGACGAGAACGATGAGCGGTGCGGCCACCACCTTTACGGTACTGGCCGAGCACCACTACGCCGCTTGCACGAGCTCCTTCGTCACGCCGAATGCACGCAGGAAGTGGCGAACCTTCACCACCTGGTCTTCGGTGAGGTCGCGCGAACGAGTTGAGCCAAACGACGTCGTCTCGCCATCGATGGTCACCGCCCAGTTGCCCCGGTGCGTCTCATATACCTCGCCAAAACGTCCGAGTAGTGAACAGACGTCGTGCCATTGAATGTTGTGACAGAGCGGATGACTGAAAAGCTTTTGGGCGGTGATTCGGTGGTGATGATCCAACTTGAATGGCATGCTCAACCCCCTCTTGAGGGTCGAGGTCATCTCGCCCTCAAAATCACTCTCTACCCTCTAGGCCGAGAAGTCAAGGCTTGCGACAAGTTCCACATGCTCGGTCATCGGAAACAGGTCAAACACTCGCAATTCGCTCATCGTGAAGCCCCCGGCGAGCAAAATCTTGAGGTCACGGGCAAATGTCGCTGCGTCGCACGAGACGTAGATCATTCGACGGGGTCGCCGTCGAATGATCGCTTCGGCCACGCCCTTGGCCAGCCCGCCCCGAGGAGGGTCGAGGACGACGATGTTGTCTTCGTCCACCGAGTCGTTGACCGATCGCGGCGTCACCGACCACTCACGAACCTTCAAGTTGCGAAAACCTTCAGCGTTCTCTCGAGCGTCGCGCACCGCGTACGGCGAGGACTCGACCGCCGTCACTCGTCCCCCCGGTCCGACGACCTTGGCCAGGGGCACGGAAAACAGCCCGACGCCGCTGAAGAGGTCGGTGACGTAGTCATCGGACTGCGCGCGCGCCAGTTCGAGGACGGTGTCGAGCAGCATCGTCGGTGCGTCACGGTGCGACTGCCAGAAGGAACGCGGTCCCACCGAAAACACGTGACCGCGCACGTCGACGCGCGAATGCGTTGAGGGCTCGAGCGGTTCACCGCGCAAGGAGCACAGCTCGTGCATCATGCCCCGCGGCGTGAGCCGGCGAACGACCGCGAAGGGATCGCCCTCGCCGATACCTCGCAGCTCAACCTCTTCGGCACCGTGCCACGACGACGCGAAGGCGGGCGCGAACCTTCGATTGGCTATCCAACAGGCGTCGAGGGTGACCAAATCGTGCGACCGCGCGGCGCGCAGCGAAAGTCGGCCGTCGTCGACCGCACAGCGAAGGCGAGTCCGCGAGCCCTGCGGCTCGCTGGCTGGTTGCGTCACCGAGATCTCGTGTTCGACCCCGGCGATCCTTCGCAGATGTTCAGTCACCAGTGACGATTTCCACGAGATCTGCTCCTCGGCCGACGCGTCCTGTAAGTCACAGCCGCCACAACCTCCCGGGTGGGCGTAACGACACGGTGGAACGACTCGACCGGGACTGGCTTCCAGGACCTCGACGGCGTCGCCGCGTGAAAATTTCGACGTCGACTCCGTTACGGCAACTCGGACCAATTCGCCCGGAAGGCCGTGGCGCACGAAGACCACGCGACCGTCATCGAGGCGTCCGACGGCACCGCCCGTCGCGGGCCGTTCGAGACGAACTGGGCCGGAGAATTGGTCACTCTTGTCGTCACTCACCCCTGCAGCCTACTGAGGCATGAATTGCGTCAATTTTGTCGATCGCGTCGTGGTGACGAACAACTAGTTCTGAATGTGCGCCAGGAAAAGATCAACGAGGTCGGCCGCGCGTTCGCGCGCCGCGGGCGTTTCGAGTTTCGTCTGCTCGACCAGCGCGCCCACGTCGACACCGAAGTCGCGGGCCTCTTCGATTCCACTGGCGAACCAGTCCGAGAGTTGGACGTGATCAATCTCGGGATGAAACTGCACGCCGACGTTTCGTCCCACACAAAAGGCCTGCACCGCGCGCGGCGACGTGGCCCACAGTTGGGCGCTCTCGGGCAGCAGGCAGTGATCAAAATGGAATTCAAACCATGGACCAGTCGCGATACCCGAGTCGTTGTGCGCCTCGACGTCGTACCAACCGATCTCGGGTTCGTTGGAGCGCTCCACGATTCCCCCGTGATAGAGGCAAAGCGCCTGAGCCCCGAAACAGATCCCGAAGACCGGGATGTCGCGCCGCTCGGCCTCGGCGATGAGTTCAATCTCGCGCCCGAACCACGCCTGCTCGACCTCTTTGTCGTAGACCGCGCTCTTCGATCCGAGAATCACGAAGACGTCGTAACCATCGAGTGACGGCGTCACGCTGTTCTCGTTCATCATTCGCAGGTCAATCTCGTAGCCGCGCGATTCGAGGGCTTCCCCGATGAGTCCGGAGTGGTCCTCGAGGTGGTGGCGGAGTACGAGCGCGCGCGTCATGGGTGATGAGCCTACGGGAGTCGACACGTGGTTCGTCGACTAACTCGACGGCAGCGACCACCCCATGGACTGCGCGATCTCCTTACACGTTGGACAGATCGGGAACTTCTGAGGATCACGCCCCGGCACCCAGACCTTGCCGCACAGCGCCATGACCGGCGTGGCGTTGATCATGGCGCCGACGACTGAGTTGTCCAGAGCGACGAACTCCCCATCCTTGGGCGTGTAGCCCTCGAGGACGATGTGCGTGAATCGTTCGTGGTCGTCGTCGTCGACCTGCGTCGAGGAGGTCACGATCTGTTGAGTATCGATCTGCGGGGTCATGCTTGAAACCATAGTGAAGTCACTATTCTCAGGTTCCATGAAGCGACGACGCGTCACAAAACCGGTGACCAAGCCACTCGGACGCGTCGCGTCGCATTTCAGCCGTGACGGACTCCCGAAGAATTCCTACCGCACCGAGAGTGAGGCGAAGAGTGCGGCGCAGTTGGCGTGGACGTTGAGCGGCGTCGATCTGAACAGTTACCGCTGCGACTACTGCTTCCAGTGGCATATCGGCAAGCGCTTCAGGGAGGATTAGCGCGACTCGTGGCGAATCGGGCAATATGGAGGGACTTGAAACGAAAGGTCCTCCATGGGAGTTCAGGCGTACATCTTGATTCAGTCCGAAATTGGCTCGAGCGAAGCCGTTGTGCTCGCGACCCGTGCCGTGCCCGGCGTGCTGGAGTCCTTTGAAGTGACCGGTCCCTACGACGTGATTGTGCGCTGCCAAGCCGATAGCGTCGACGATCTCGGCAAGTTCATCGTCGGTGCCATCCAGAAGGTTCCCGGAATTACCCGCACCTTGACCTGTCCCGTCGTCAATATCTAGCCGAACGCGCCTTCGGCGCGAAGTGCCTCTAGGTGTGTCGGATCGACTCCCCATCGCAGTAGTCCCTCACGCGTCCCCGAGCCGGCCTTTCCCGGGGATCGCCCGATCGCACCCGGCGTCTTGGAGAATCGCGGCGCCGGCTGGGGTTGAATGTCGCCGTCGAGCGAGAACACGTTGCGAGCCGCGTTGTAGCGGTGACGAGCCGCCTCGCGCGGCGTCAGGACCGGCGTCACGCAGGCGTCGACGCCCTCGAAAATCTCCGTCCACTCGTCGCGCGTCTTTTCTCGAAACTTCGCCGCGAATATCTCCTTGGTCGCGGGCCACGATTCGCGCTCGAATTGGACAGGCATTTCACTGCCGTTGATGCCGAGACCGTGGAGTAGCTCTTCGTAGAATTTGGCTTCGATGGCGCCCACGGCGACGTACTGGTCGTCCTTGGTCTCGTAGACCTCATAAAACGGCGCGCCGGTATCGAGCAGGTTCGAACCCCGTTCCTCGTGCCAGAAGCCGGCGTTCATCAGTGCGTGACTCAACGCCATCAACGACGCCGAGCCGTCGACCATGGCCGCGTCAACGACCTGTCCTTCGCCGGTCGTGCGCGCCGACAGCACCGCCGCCAGAACGCCGAAGACGAGGAACATTGATCCTCCACCGAAGTCGCCGACGAGATTGAGCGGTGGTACTGGCGGCTCATCTTTGCGGCCCAAGGGCCACAGCGCCCCGGAGACCGCGATGTAGTTGATGTCGTGGCCCGCGCGTTGGGCGTTCGGTCCGTCCTGTCCGTAACCGGTCATGCGTCCGTAGACCAAACGGGGATTACGTTTCGCGACGTCGTCGGGTCCGAGCCCGAGCCGCTCGGTCACTCCCGGACGGAATCCTTCGATGAGGACGTCCGCCTGTTCGCAGAGTTCGAGGACCAGGTCCCGACCGGCGGGGTTCTTCAAGTCCACCGCGACCGACGGGCGTGAGCGATTGAGGATCTCCCACGTGGTCTCGTGGTCGGCGTCGGCGTCGCCGCGTTCAATGCGCAGTACGTCAGCTCCGAGGTCGGCTAACAACATGCAGGCGTAGGGACCCGGACCGATCCCCGCTAACTCGACAACCTTCAAACCTTCAAGGGGACCGCTCACCTTTGTCAGTGTAGGTTCGAGTCTTTTGCGCCTCGGTTAGTCCCACCAAAGATCATGACCGAGGACGCCCTTGGCGATGAGACCGAGTTGGATCTGGCTGGTGCCTTCGACGATCGTGAGTTGACGTGCGTCGCGGTAAAACATCTCGGTCGGGTGTTCTTCCATGTAGCCGGCCGCGCCGAGCAACTGGACCGCGAGACCGGACGCCTTCACGGCGACTTCGGAGGCGTAGTACTTGCACATCGACAGCATGGGCACGTACTCCTTCGTGAAACAGCCCTGGTCGGCCAGCCACGCGCCGCGGTACGTGAGAAGGCGCGCCGCCTCGATCTCGGTCGCGCACTTGGCGATCTCCCACTGAATACCCTGGAACTCGGCGATCGTCTTGCCGAAGGCCGCACGACTTTTCACGTATTCGGTCGCGTACATGAGTGCGCCTTCGGCGAGGCCGAGACCACGCGCCGCGACGATCGGTCGCATGGCGTTGAGTGACTGCATGACGAGGGCGAAGCCACCCCCGATCACTTGACTCGCCGGGACCTTCACGTCGGTAAAGACGATTTCGGTGGTGTCGATACCCTTCACGCCCATTTTCTTGTCGACGCGCGGTCGAGTCACGCCGGGGCTGTCGACCTCGACGATGAAGGCGCCGATGTTCGTGTGAAGTCGCGACGCCGGGTCGCCGGTTTTGGCGAAGACGACGAACCAGTCGGCCTGCATTCCACCCGAGATCCAGCACTTCGTACCGTTGAGTACGTAGCCACCGGCCCCGTCCTCTCGGGCCCTGGTTTGCATTCCCGCGACGTCGGATCCGGCTCCTGGTTCAGAGAGGCAGAACGCGGCCCGACGTGTCCCCTTGGCGATACCCGGGAGGTAGCGCTGCTTCTGTTCTTCGGTGCCCGCGATCATGATCGGCCCCGTTGGCAGTCTGGTGAGCAGCAGCATCAGGCCGAGCACGTTGGAGTACTTCGTGACCTCTTCGATCGTGACGGTGAGGCCCATGATGCCCGCGCCCGAGCCGCCGTACTCCTCCGGGATGCACAGACCGAGGAGATCGGCCTTGCGGAACTCGTCAAAGAGGTCCTGGGGGTACTGCCCCGTGGTGTCAATCTCACGCGCCCGGGGCTTGATCTTGTCCTGGGCCAGCCGTCGCACGCTTTGTTGCAGCCCTAGTAGCTCATCGGAAAGTTGGAAGTCCATGTCATTCAAGGTAGTCGCGAGCCTGTGCAAGCATTGTTCCGTGGCCACTTTTCAACGCGAGCGCGCGCTCGAATCGATGACCCGCTCGACCTACGACCTCGTGGTCGTCGGCGCCGGCATGACCGGTGCGGGCGTCGCGCTCGACGCGGCGTCACGGGGCCTGCGCGTCGCCTTGATCGACAGCGGTGACATTGCGTCCGGGACGAGCTCGAAGTCCTCCAAAATGGTCCACGGCGGCCTCCGCTATCTACAGCAAAGAGAGTTCCGACTCGTCTATGAGAACCTGCGCGAACGACAGCGACTCCTCGAGAACGCACCGTTCCTGGTGCGCCCCCTCCCCTTTCTCGTGCCCCTCTTCGGTCGCAACGGCGTCGCGTCCAAAGCGCTGGTGAAGGGCTACTCGACCGCGCTTCGAATCTACGAACTCAGCGGCGCCTGGCGAATCGGACAGCGTCATCGCAAGATCACTCGTGACGAGGCGCTCGCGCTTTTGCCGACCCTCAACATCGATCGGCTCGTCGCGGGATTCCTCTACTTCGACGCCCGCGGCGACGACGCACGGGTGGCGCTCGCCCTCGCCAAGACCGCGGCCCTCGACTTCGGCGCCGACGTCGCCACGTACCTGCGCTGCGTCGACATTCTCCACGACGCCTCGGGGCGCGTGAGCGCGGTGACCGCCCACGACGAACTGGGCGACACCACGATCTCGATCACGACCTCGGCCGTCGTGAACGCCACCGGGGTGTGGGCCGATGACCTGTTCACGATCGCCGAGCACAAGACCTCGCACCGAATCACCCCGGCCAAGGGCGTCCACCTCAGCGTCGCGCGCGACCGTCTACCGGCCGACGTGGCGGCGGTCTTGAGCGTCCCGGGTGACCGGCGCAGTATCTTCGTCGTGCCCTTCGAAGGGGCGGCGTTCACGTACATCGGTACGACGGACACCCACTACGAAGGAGAGTTCGACGAACCGCACTGCACTCCCGAGGACGTCGACTACCTACTCAACGCCGTGAACGCGTCGACGTCGTCGAAACTCACCACGAGCGACGTCACCGGCGTCTGGGCCGGCCTTCGACCGTTGCTCGCTCCCGTTGCGGGCAAAGTAGTGAAGGAACGCACGGCCGACCTCTCTCGCCGACACCAAGTGACCGATTCGCACGACGGCGTCGTGCACATCACCGGCGGCAAGTGGACGACCTATCGGCAGATGGCCGAAGACACCGTCGACGCACTTCGTCCCTACGTGTCCGGTCTCAAGAGCGTGCGAACGAAGTCGTTGCGTCTCCACGGCGTGGGGCCGTGGCGCCCGACGACCGAACGAGAGATTCACCTCTACGAGCGTTTCGGAGAAGACGGCCTGGTGATTCTCGACATGATCGCCGACGATGACACCCTCGGTGAGTGGCCCATTGACGGTCAGCCCTACGTCGGTGCCGAGTTCGTCTACTCCGCCCGTTTCGAAATGGCGACCTCATTGATCGATCTCCTGACACGGCGCACTCGCGCCCACTTGCTCGACGCCCGTGCCACCTTGAAGGGCGCCTCGCTCGTCGCCGCGCTCGTCGCCGCCGACCTGGGCTGGAGCGACGCGGACCAGCGACGCGAACTCGACGCGTACGAGTCGCTCGTGCGTCGCGAGTTCGGCGCCGCCGGACTGACTTTGTAGAGTGCAACGGTGACCCGACCGACGATGCCGAATGAGTATCCGGCGGGATCGTTCGAAGAGGTCCCTTCATCGCTCGCCCCACCGGCGCTGCTCGAGGATCTCACGGGCGCGGGCGTCGCCTTCGACACGAGCACCGAAGGTCGCGCGGACCACGGACGTGACTGGTGGCCGCTGTCGATCCCCGTCGTCGCGAAGGGCCACGTCCCCCAGTGGCCCGGCGTGGTCGTTCGACCGACCTCGAGCGATGACGTGCGCCGCGTCCTCCAGGTCGCCTCGAAACATCACGTCGCGGTGACCGCCCAGGGCGGACGCTCCAGTGTGGTCGGCGGCGCGGTCGCCCCCGAGGGCGCCATCGCGCTCGACATGACCGGTCTCAATCGCGTCCTCGACATCGATACGGTGTCGGGCACCGTGAGTGTCGAGGCGGGCGTCTTCGGACCCGACCTGGAGCGAGCAGTCTCCGAGTCGGGCTGGACGGTCGGACACTTCCCCCAATCCTTCGAACTGGCGACCGTCGGCGGATGGATCGCCTGTCGCGGCGCCGGCCAATACTCCAATCGCTACGGAAAGATCGAAGACATCGTGCGTGGACTGAGTGTCGTGCTCGCCAGTGGCGAGACGGTTGAACTCGGGGGGCGAGCCCCGCGCCAGGCGGTAGGCCCGGACCTCGTGCAACTCTTCGTCGGTTCCGAGGGCACGCTCGGCGTGATCACGCGCGCGACCCTCGTCATGCACCGCGTGCCGAAGAGCGAACGACGAGCGGCTTACGGCTTCGCCAACTTCGACGAGGGACTGGACGCCTGCCGTCGCGTCATGCAGCGCGACGCTCGGCCGGCCGTGCTGCGACTCTATGACGAGATTGAATCGAAGCGCTCATTCGACGTGGAGCGCTGCGCGTTGATCGTGCTCGACGAAGGCGACTCGTACCTGGTCGAGGCGACAATGCGGATCGTCGCCGAAGAGTGCGCCGCGGCCTCGGTGCTTGATTCGAACCTCGTCGCGAAGTGGCTCGAGCACCGCAATGACGTCGGGGCGCTGGCGCCCCTATGGGAGCGCGGCTACGTCGTCGACACGATCGAGGTGGCGGGCACGTGGGCGTCGTTGCCCGCGATGCGTCGTGCGGTTATCGACGCGCTAGGGCACATGACGGGCATCACCGTAGCGTCGGTGCACCAATCGCACGCCTACCTCGACGGCGCGTGTCTCTACTTCACCTTCGCCGCACGGCCCGAGGACGACGTGAGCGGGTTCTATCGTCGAGCGTGGGAGTGCGTGACCGAAGAAGTGCTGCGCCACGGCGGTGCGCTCAGCCACCATCACGGCGTCGGTCGCAATCGAGCTCGCTTCGTCCCCGAAGCCCTCGGCAGCGCGTTCAGTGTCCTGCGGGACCTAAAGAAACTGCTCGACCCCGACAGCATCATGAATCCCGGAGTTCTCGGCCTGGGTGGTGCGCCGTGGTGAAGGCCCTCGCCATCGACGTCGGTACGACGTCGATTCGAACGGCCATCGTCGACGCCAATGGAACTGTCACCCACGCGCATCGCCAACGACTGAGCCTGACCACGCCGAATCCCGGTGAAGTGGAACTCGACGGCGTCGAGATCGCGCGGCTCGCGCTCGAATTGGCGACGCGCACGTTGAATGAGGCCGGTGGCGCCGACGTCGTGGGCATCACCAATCAGCGCGCGACCACGATTGTCTTCGATCCGGTGACGGGCGCACCGGTGGGTCCCGCCATCGGGTGGCAGGATCTTCGAACCGTGATCGACTGTTTGGTCTTGCAGGGCGAAGGTCTGCGCCTGGCACCCAATCAGTCGGCGACCAAGGCGCGCTGGCTCGTAAATCACTCGCGACGAGCTTCGAGCGAACTCCGATTCGCCACCATCGATACCTGGTTGGCGTGGAACTTGAGTGGCGGCGCCCTCCACGTGACCGATCGTTCGAACGCGGGCGTCAACGGTCTCGTGGCGCTGGGTGTCGAAGAGTGGGACCAACACGCCCTCTCCGTGCTCGGACTCGACGCGGTGATGATGCCGAGCATCGTCGACACCATGGGGATCATCGGGCGCGCCACGTCGCTGCCCGGTGCACCGATGATCACCGCATTGGTCGGCGACCAGTCGGCGTCGCTCTTTGGCCAGTCGTGCATCTCTCGGGGCGCCAAGATCACCTTCGGCACCGGGGCGATGCTCGACATGGTTCGAGGGATGACGGGGCCCGAACGGATGACACGATTTGCGTCAGGCTGTTTTCCCGTCGTCCTGCACAGTCGCGATCACGAACTCACCTGGGGCATCGAGGCGATCGTGCTCTCGGCGGGTGCGTGCATTGAATGGCTCCGCGACGATCTCGGTCTGATAACTGACGCCGCCGAGACAGAGTCCCTCGCAGAGTTGGTCTCTTCGACCGAGGGCGTCACGTTCGTGCCGGCCCTCTCGGGGCTCGGCACGCCGCAATGGGACTTCGGCGCGCGCGGCGGATTCTTCGGGATCACCCGTGGATCGACGAAGGCGCACGTGGTGCGCGCGGTGCTCGAGGGCATCGCCCAGCGCGGTGCCGATCTGGTGGACGCCGCCTACCAAGAGACCGGCCAGTCGCTCGAAGAGATTCGCGTGGACGGTGGCATGAGCGACAACCGATTCCTCGTCCAGTGCCTCGCCGACTTCACGGGTCTGCGCGTCGCGGTGTCATCGGAGCGTGAGGCCACCACGCGAGGTGCGGGGCTCATGGCGCTGGTCGGGCACGGGGCGCTCTCGTTCCACGACATCGAAGGACTCTGGTCGCCGTCAATGGTGCTGACACCGTCGATCCTCGAAGAAACTCGCCGTCGTCGTCGTGACGAGTGGGCCAGCGTCGTGCGGCGGGTCGAAAAGACGATTCCGGAGCTGAGTGCGGTCGAGTTCTAGTCCGCCCACGGCGCGTCGTCGAGGGCTAGATCGAGCGTCGAGGGCGATTCCAGCAGGTGCTTGGACAACATCAGGCCCCGCGGCTGGGACAACGTCACGATACCGGTCACGACACCGCCGCGGGAGTAGAGCGCGAGCCACTTCCCCTCTTCCGGACTACCGCTGACACGCACCACGTCGTCATCCGGTCGTGCGTGGCCCAACATCTGGATCTTCTTGCCGTACTGATCGGACCAGAAGTACGGCACCATCAATGCCCGAGTGCCTTCGCCCGTCACCCAGAAGTGCGCCAACTCGTTCGCGTGGAGGTTCGCCACTTCCCAGTGTTCGATCCGCACGAGTTCCTCGCCCATCACATTGGGCCAGCTGAAGCGCGCGACGTCGCCGATGGCGGCGATACTCTCGCGCGCCAAGAGGTTCTCGTCGACGACAACACCATTATCCAACGTGAGTCCGGATCCCTCCAGCCATTCGAAGTTCGCCAACGCGCCCGCGCCTACGATCACCGCGTCGGCGTGTAGTGGTTCCCCGACCTCGAAACGAACCACGAATCCCTCGGTGCCGTGTTCAACGTCGCGAATGTGCTGGTCGCTGCGCAGTTCGACATCCGCGTCCGCGGCGAGTCGCTCGAGCCACGAAGAGACGTCGGGACCGAGGACACCGATGAGTGGTCGCTGCAGCGCTTCAAGGACGATCGGCACGAAACCGCGACTCTTCAGTTGGGTCGCCACTTCGGCGCCGATGAAGCCACCGCCGATGACGACGATCACGCTGCCCGCTTTAAGTCCGTCGAGTTCGAGGCGCATGCGCAGTTCGTCATCGCGGTTGCGAAGCGTGAGAATCTGATCGTCGGCACTGAAGGGGAGCCGGCGGGCCCGTGCGCCGGTGGCGATAACTACGTGCGTTCCCTCGACTCTCGAGCCGTCCTCGAGTTCCACCGTGTTCGACTCCACGTCGAGCGACATCGCTCGGACACCGAGACGGAGGTTTACCTTGGTCTCGGCGATGCGTTCGGGCGTCGCGAGCGTGGCGCGTTCGGCGTCCCACTTGCCCGCGAGCACTTGTTTGGAGAGCGGCGGACGATCGTAGGGCGCGTAGGTCTCCTCGCCGAGCAACGTGACCTCGCCGTCGAAGCCCTCTCGCCGCAGGGCCTCAACGAGGCGCCATCCCCCGAAACCCGCCCCCACGATGACGACGTGATCCGAGTTCTGCAGCATGATCAGCGCGCGAACATGGCGAGCCACTGCTCGGCGCTCGCCGGGACCAGTGCGCGGTTGTGCTGGCGGACATCACCCATGGGCGCGCTCGGGTCGGCCGAGTAGAGATGGCCGGGAAAGAGAGTCGTGTCGTCCGAGATCGCCGAGAGACGCTGGGTCAACGTCCGGTACATCTCTTGGGGGTCCGAACCCGGTAGGTCGGTGCGACCACAGCCGTCGAGGAACAAGGTGTCGCCGCTGATCAGGCGGCCGTTCACCAACAGGCACTGACTACCCGGCGTGTGTCCGGGGGTGTGAATCAACGAAACTTCGAAGTCGCCCACCGCAACCACGTCGCCGGCGCCGTGAGCGACGAGGGAGTCTTCGCCGACGCCCGTGCGTTTCGTGACCCACTCCACTTCGTCGGCCTGCACGTGAATCGGCACGTCGATCCTCTCCAACAGTTCGACGATGCCGGCGATTTGTGCTCGACCACCGAGATTGCCGCCGACATGGTCCGGGTGATAATGCGTCGCAAAGACCGCACTCACGCGCATGTCGTCGCCTTCCACGAGATCAATCAGTTCGCCGGGCCGATAGGCCGGGTCCACTAATGCGGCCTCGCCCGTCTCGCGGTCACCGAAGGTGTAGACGAAGTTGACCATCTGCTCAGCGACGGGGTCATCGAGGGCGAAGTCCAGTCCACTCAGTAACTGGCGAAAATAGAAGCGTTCGGTCATTCGCTTTCGAGGACCCTCGACAGGCGTGGCGCCAATTCATCGACCTTCGCCTTCGTGGCGTCCAGTCGAGCCTCCAGCGTCTCGATGATCGCCGTCGCGCGCTCGAGTTTCACGAACAGTTCGTCGACCGAGACCTCACCTTCATCAAAGGACGCGACGATGGCGTCGAGTTCGTTCGCCGCGTCGTTCCAGTCACCGACAGTGCTCATGGCAATGCTCCAGTCTTTTCATTCACAGTAGATTCAAACGACCCGTCACTCACCAGTACCGTCACGCGGTCCCCCTCGTTGACGTCGTCCAGCGATTTCACGACGGTGCCGTCTCGGTTGGTCACGACGGACCAGCCTTGGGCGAGCCGTCGTTTCGGGTCATAGGCGCTCAGGAGTGCCCGGTTGCTCGCGAGAAACTGCGCGCCAGTGTTGAGGAGATGGCGACTGTGCATCAACAGTGCGCCGCGAGTGCTCGCGAGGTGGCGCTGCTCGGCGCGGAGCCGATCACGCACCGCGAAGATCATGGTGCGTCGACGCTCGGCGACGTACTCGGTGGCCTCATCGAGAACCGCTGTCGTCGCGTCGAGGACACGCTGCGCCGGAAGACGCACGTGACGGGCGTGCCAGTTTGCGACGATCCCCGCAATCTCTTCACCCAGTTTGGTGGGCGTGATCGCTCGGGTGTGCGCGACGAGGTCGGCGATCGACTCGTCCCCGGTGTGACCAATTCCCGTGAAGATCGGGGTCGAAGACGCCGCGATCGCGCGAGCCACCCGCTCGTCGTCGAAACAGGCGAGGTCACCCTTGGAGCCACCACCGCGCACGACGCAGATGATGTCGACACCGTGTTCGTCGAGCGTCTCAATCGCCGCGACGATTTGGGCCGGCGCCGCTTCACCCTGCACCGCGCTCTTGACGAGTACGATCTCGAAGCCGTAGCCGGAGTTGAGCAACTGACCGGTGAAGTCGCTGTAGCCCTCCGTACCAGGACTGGCGACCAGTCCGACGCGCAACGGGACCGGTGAAAGTGCGACCTGCTTATTGGAATCCAACAGTCCCTCGGCCGTCAGTCGCGCAATCAGTTCCGCTCGACGGCGCGCAACGTCACCGAGCAATCCCTGCACGTCGATCTGCGTGATGGTGAAGCCGATCTTTCCCTGGGGCGCGTACACGTCGACGTAGCCGTAGAAGTTGACAATTAACCCCGCCGACAGCGTCACGCCTTCGGCGGCGAGCTTTCGTTTCAGGGGCGCCCACGGCGTCGCCCAGCAGTGCGCGTTGAGCACGGGACGCTTGGTGTCTGAGGACGCGGAACCGGCGTCCACGAGGTCGACGTAGACGTGACCCTTCTCGTAGACCTTGGCGATCTCGCCGCGGACCCAGTGCGGATGACGGCGACCGTACGCCGATTCGAGTCGCGCGGTGAGCAGTTGGTAGAAGGCGCCGACCTCCAAGATCTCTTCAGTGTCACTCACTTCTTCATCCACGACGCGAGGATACCGTGGCGTTACAAGATAAATACGACTCTTGTCCGAGTCGTGGGCGTGTGTCAGAATTGTCACGGATGGTGAGTCGACTGGGTGGCCGCACCGCCTGGCAACAGGTGGTGAGGAAAGTCGGGGCTCCACAGGGCAGGGTGCTCACGAAATGTGAGTCGCGGTGACGTGCAGGACAGTGCCACAGAGAAAAGACCGCCGATGGCTCGGGTGACCGAGTACAGGTAAGGGTGAAACGGTGCGGTAAGAGCGCACCAGCATTGTGAGTGATCACAGTGGCTTGGTAAACCCCACCCGGAGCAAGATCAAACGTGGGAGCGCGTGGCCCGCATGCCTTGGAAACAAGGCACTCCCGAGGTAGATCGCTGAGATGGATGGCCGCCCAGCCTTCCGCAAGGAAGGTGGACAGAACCCCGCTTATAGGTCGACTCATCATCCAACCACCTATTCGAAAGTCGAACCGTGTTACACCTGCCCTACCGCGAGTTGCCGACCGCGGAACCCGGCACACCCGATACGCGTTCGCCGCTGCGCTATTTGATCTGGATCGCCGCGCAACAGAAGATCCACTTGACCTTCAACGCCCTCTTCGGTATCGGCTGGATGGTGAGTCAGGCACTGATCTGGGCGGCCGTCGGCGCCGCGATCGACCACGGCGTCATCCCCAAGAACGAGGGCGAACTCTTCTTGTGGGTCGGCGTCGTCATGGCGCTCGGTCTCTTCCAGGCGATCTGCGGCGCACTGCGTCACCAACTGGCCGTGACCAACTGGATGAACGCCTCCTACAAAACCGTTCAGGTCATTGGCCACCACATCTCGAAGACCGGCTCCGCCGTGACTGACGAGATCCCTTCCGGCGACATTGTCAACACGGTGGCCTCGGACGCCATGCGCATCGGTGGCGCGTACGACGTGTTCGCGCGCTTCATGGGCGCGATCGCCGCCTGGGTCGTCGTTTCGTTCATTCTCCTCTCGTCCTCGGTCGAACTGGGACTCATTGTCCTCATCGGTGTGCCGGTCCTGGCGTCGCTCACGACACCATTGATGAAGCCGTTGCACGCCACCCAAGCCGCCCAGCGCGAAGCGGCCGGACGTCTGGCGGCGCTCGGCTCCGACACCGTCGCCGGACTTCGCATCTTGCGCGGCGTGGGCGGCGAAGAGGTCTTTCTCAATAACTACAAGCGCCAAAGCAACATCGTTCGACTCGCGGGAAATCGCATCGCCGCGCCGCAGGCCGGTCTGGAGTCGGGCCAGGTGCTGCTGCCCGCGATTCTCACGGCAATCGTGACGTACCTGGGCGCCCAAGACGTGATGCACGGGACCCTCGCACCGGGACAGCTCGTCGCGTTCTTCGGCTACGCCACCTTTCTCACCACGCCGCTTCGCACGGCGATTGAGTACGTCATCGCCACCACCCGCGCCTTCGTCGGCGCCGGTCGCGTCCTTCGCATCTTGAACATCGACCCGTTGGTCGCCGAACCGGCGTCACCGCTGCTCTGGCCCGCCGTGATCGATGCCATCGATGACCGCGTGAGTGGCCTCTCGCTTCGTCGAGGTCAACTGGTCGCCTTCGTCACCGAAACACCGGCCGAGGCATCACAACTCGCCGACCGCCTGGGTCGATTCGTTCCTGACGTCGCCGGCGTGACGATCAACGGAACGCCGCTGGGTCTCTTCTCGGTCGCGGACACCCGCCGCAACATCGTCGTGAGCGAGATCGAACCACGCCTCTTCTCCGGTGAACTGCGCTACGAACTCGTCCCCCACGGTGACGTCTCCGACGGCAACATCATGCCCGCGCTCGAAGCCACGAGTTCACTCGACATCCTCGAGGCCTTGGAAGACGGACTCGACACCCTCGTTGAAGAGCGGGGTCGAAGCTTCTCCGGTGGACAACGCCAACGTCTCAGTCTGGCGCGCGCGATACTGACCAACGCCGAGGTACTGATCCTCGTCGAACCGACGTCCGCGGTCGATACGCACACCGAGGGACGAATCGCGCAGCGACTGCGCCACGTTCGCGGCGCACACACGACGCTCGTCGCCACCACCAGTCCCCTGCTACTCGAGCAGATGGACGTCATTTACGTAGTGGTGAACGGACGCGCCTTCGCACACGGCACGCACGACGAACTCATTGCCGCGTCGTCGACCTATCGCCAGATCGTGTTGCGCGAGGACGCCTGATGCAACTGCCAGTCGCCGATACCGCCGCCGTTCGCACCTACGCCAAGGTGCTCATCGGCCAACACCGCTCGAAGTTGGTCCGGATGCTCTCGCTCTACGCGCTCGCGGCGTTCATGGCGCTCATCCCGGCCTACATCATCGGCGAGATCACGAACTTCGCGGCCGATCACCAATTGACGGCGCATCGCATCACGCTCTACGTCGGGATCCTCTTTGTCTCGTCGATCCTCTACGCCGGGCTTTCCTTCCTCGCTCGACGCCGTAGTTACCTCTTGGGCGAGACCGTCTTCGCGCAGTTGCGCGAGGAGTTCCTCGAAAGCGTGTTGGGCCTGCCGTTGGTCGAAGTGGAGCGCGCCGGCACGGGAGACCTGCTCAGTCGAACGACCAATGACATCGAAGCGCTGTCACGCACGGTGCGCTTCGCCATGCCCGAATGGCTCGTGGCCATCGTGCAGGCGCTGTTGACGCTCATCGCGATGACGATCGTCAGTCCCCTCGCGACGCTCGCCAGTTTGGTGTCCCTGCCCATTCTGTTTTTCTCGACGCGCTACTACTTGCACTACGCCACGCCCGGCTACCGGCGCGAACGAATGAGCTACGCCACCATGTCGGGCTCGGTCTCCGAAACGGCCGAAGGCGCGCGCACCGTTGACGCGCACCGCCTCGGGAAGCGCCAGGGCCAGCGCATCGAGGGCAACATTCGTGAGTCCTTCTACTCCGAGATGTACACGCTGCTCATGCGCATGGTCTGGTTCCCCACGATCGAGAGTGCGTTCGCCCTCGCGGTCGCCACGACGCTCGCCTGGAGCGGGTGGCTGGCGCTGCATCACGACATCACGATCGGGGCCGCCACCACGGTCACGCTCTACGTCGTGCAGATCAACGACCCGATCGACCGCATCGTGTCGTGGCTCGACGAACTCCAGGTCGGTCAGACGTCGTTGGCGCGCCTCGTGGGCGTGTCGGCGGTGCGCGACGACCGCCCGACCGAAGGCGTCGAGCCGAAAAACGAGACCATCACCATGAATGATGTCCGCTACGCCTATCGTCCGGGCTTCGACGTGTTGAACGGACTGTCGCTCACGATTCGACCGGGTGAACGACTGGCCATCGTTGGTCCCTCGGGCGCGGGAAAATCCACCATCGGGCGGTTGCTCGCCGGCATCGACGCGCCGGGGAGCGGCTCGGTGATGGTGGGTGACGTGGCGCTCGCGAGCATGCCGTTGCCGATGCTGCGACGACACGTAGCCCTGGTGACCCAAGAGCACCACATCTTCATCGGCACGGTACGCGAGAACTTGGCGCTCGCCAAGCCCGAGGCCACCGATGACGAGATCGTTCGGGCCCTGGACGCCGTCGACGCACTCGAATGGGTGCAAGCGCTCCCCGACGGGATTCTCACCGAACTCGGCACGACCGGCTACCAAGTCTCCCCGGCCCAGGCCCAACAGGTGGCGCTCGCGCGACTGGTGCTGAGCGACCCCCACACGCTCGTGCTCGACGAGGCGACAGCCATGCTGGATCCGCGAGCGGCGCGTCATCTGGAGCGTTCCCTCGTGGCCGTGCTGCGGGGGCGAACGGTGGTGGCGATCGCGCACCGTCTTCACACGGCCCACGACGCCGACCGTGTCTGCGTCGTGATCGACGGCAAGATCGCCGAGTTGGGCACGCACGACGAGCTGGTGGCGCTGAACGGTGAGTACGCGTCACTCTGGAGCTCCTGGCGGAACGAGAAGCCCGGCCCGTCCTAGGATTTCAAGTGCATGGTGACTCCACTTCTTCGCGGCGCCGAGATTGACGCCTGCGTCCACCGAATCACCTTGGCCCGCGCCGAACCGAACTACGCGCACCGAACTCCCGTGACGCCCGAGATCCAACGACGACGTGACGAAGCCGAGTACCACCGCCGCAGCGTCTTCGAGCGATTGGTCGCGCTGCACCCGGACGCCGTGACGGCGAGCGGGCATCAGCACACGGAAGAGCTGATGGAGAACGGCGTCGAACTCATCCTCAACGCCCGACTCGCCGATTTCGCGGCACGCAGAACCATCACGTCCCAAGCGTTCGTGCGCGTCGGTCGGGTCGACGACCGCTTCACGTACGCGCCGCTCGTGATCAAGAACCATGAGGTGACCGAGGTCTCCTCCAGCCGGCAACTGCTCGAGGGATCCCTCGAACGACTGATGCCGAGCGACGTCGTGGTGCGTGAAGGACTCGGACTGCGCTCAACCGCCACCGTTCGCCGCGACGTCTTGTTGCTCGACGGAGCGACACGTATTCTCCAAGCCTTCGCCGCCGCGGATCCGTCCCTTCGAGGCGCCCTGATCGATCGCAACTCTCGGCTGTGGTGGCTGGACTTAGCCAGTCCGACGTATTCGCGCAGCAACCTCAGCGCCTATGACGCGTTCTACCGCGAGCGCGTCGACGCGCTCAGCGCACTCGACGAATGGTTCGACCTCGGCGGAGTGTTTCCAACCTCGCCCTATTGGCACCGGGAATGCTTGACCTGCGAGTTCTCCGAGCACTGTCACGGCGAACTCGAAGCGATCGACGACGTCTCACTGACGCGCTTCACCTCGATCGATCAACAGTCCGCGCTCCGCGCTCACGGTATCCACACGCGAAACCAATTGGCTCGGCTCGATCCCGTACGGGCCAGGTCGGCGCGCGCCAAGTCCGCGGTCCCCGCAGCGCTCGTCGGCGTGGAGGACGGCCTCGGACGAAAGTTCGACCGCCTCGATGAACTGATTTATCGAGCTCGCTCGCACGTCCGTGACAGTGCCCTTCGAATCCTCGACCCCTCGCTCATGGGTTGCCCGACCGCCGACGTCGAGGTTGACGTCGACATGGAGAGCTACGACGACGCGACGTACCTCTGGGGAGCGAACGTCACGTTGAACGCACCAGTCGACGGGCTCGTCGAGGGCTACACGACTTTCGTGGAATGGGGCGAACTGACGCGCGGGGCCGAAGCCCGCAACTTCGCCGCGTTCTGGACGTGGCTGACCAGCCTGCGACAGATCTCTCAGTGGCAGGGTCGAAGTTTCGCGGCGTACTGCTTCTGGGCCCAGGCCGAAGACGGCGCCATGAACCGCGCCGTCGCCACCGCCGTCGAAGGTGGGCCCACGCTCCAGGACCTCAACGAGTTCCGCCAACTATCGCCGCCGGCGTGGATAGACCTCCACGACCTCGCGAAGGCGCAAATTCAAACTGCGGGACAACTCGGACTGAAACAGCTCGCGGCCTCGGCCGGTTTCCAGTGGCGCGACGTGAATCCCAGCGGCGAAGCGTCGATGCTCTGGTACGAAGTGGCCACGCGCGACGACGATGCCGAGGCGGCGATTTCGCGTCAACGCATCCTCGACTACAACGAGGACGACTGTCGCGCGACCAAGTCGCTGCGCGACTGGCTGAACGGCCCGGCGAAGTACCTAGCGCACCGCGACGACCCTGTGTAGCCTCGCGCGTGTTCATTAGCATTGGTCGGTGACCCCGGCGACACCAGTACCTGCTCGCGAGGTCACGTATACGTTGAGCGCCCGAATATTGGGAGTGCTCAACACGGCGCTCTCGATCACGTGCGCCGTGGTCCTCGCGCTAGGACTCAGTGATCTCGCCCAGCGCCGCGTTGCGTCGGGCATCTGGCTCTTGCTGGGTGTCCTGGGCATCCGGTGGGTCCTGGCCACGTTGATCGCGCGGTGGAGCGTTCACGCAGGGGCGACGTTGCGCGCGCGCTGGCGCGCCACGTTGGTACTGCATTTCACGGTACCGCAGCCGGAGCGCGAGCGGAGCCGGGGCGACCTCGGACTCGCCATTGAACAGGCGTCCGATCGACCGACCCTCAACCTGCTCGAGACGAGTGCCGTCGTCGCGCCGGCCGGTCTCGCCGTGCTCTTCTGGGCCGGCGGTTGGTTGGCGTCGTTGATCACCGTGGTCCTGTTGGTGGCCGCGGTACCGCTCTATCGACGAGCCGGCAAACGCAGCGAGGCGTCCGCACTCGAATACCAGCGCCGCCGGGCCCTCCTGGAGGGCCGACAACTCGAGTTGTTGCACCACACGACAGAACTACGCGCCCTGGGCGCCGTCGAATACGGGGCCGATGAGATCGCCGCCATATCGGACTCCGAGCACGCCATCGCGATGCGCGCGATTCGCGTCGCCCTCGAGTCCTCGCTGGTCACGGAGTTCTTGAGCGGCGTCAGCATTGGACTCGTCGCGATGGTCGTCGGCTTCGCACTCTTGGGCGGGCGAATCACGCTCGAGCACGCCCTCGTCGCGGTACTGGTGACCAGCGAGATCTTCACGCACGTTCGTCGCTACGGCGTGGAGTTCCATCGCCGCGAGGACTCCGAGCGTTCACTGGTTCTCTTGGACCGCGGCGCGAGCGCGTCCGACGTCACTTCGACCGAGCTGCTCGTCGCGACTGATCTGGTGACGACGGCGCAGAGCCGTCCGGTCAGTGTCACCCTGACGCCGGGTCAAACTCTGCTGGTCACCGGTCCGTCGGGCTCGGGCAAGACGACACTCCTGGACACGCTCATCGGTTGGCGCGATCCGCAGACCGGTGCGGTTGTGCGCGCCAATGTCCGCACGGGGCACGTGAGCGTCGAAAGCGCGTTGCTGTCGGGTACGTTGCGCGACAACCTCACGCTCGGTCAAGCAATTCCTGACGGTGACGTGACGGCGTGTCTTTCTTCGTTGGGACTCCTCGGACCCCGATTCGAAGACCTCGATACCGCCCTCCTCGCCGACGGTAGGGGGATCAGTACGGGAGAGAAGGTTCGCGTGGTGTTGGCCCGAGCGCTCCTCGCCCACCCCGATCTTCTGGTCATCGACGACGTGGCCGGCGTTCTCGACGAAGACGGTCGACGTCTCGTTCGCACGGTGCTCAAGGCGCCCCGCTCCTTCGGCGTCATCGAAGCGACCGTCGACACGCCGCTCTTCACCGACGTCACCTATCGGATCGAGTTGTCACCGTGAGAAACGACATTCGTCGACTGCGTCGCTGGCTCCGACGTGCCCAGCCACCTCGGGGAACCCTTCTTCGCGCCCTCGCGGCCGGTGTCGTCGCCTCAATAGTGAACGTCGCGTTGTTAGTCGGAGCGGTGGGGCTGTTGGTCGAGAGCGCGACGCGCCCGGGGCTTCGCACCGTCCTCGGCGCGCTGATCGTTATCGAGCTCTTCGCCTTCCTGCGGTCGCCGCTTCGTTTCATCGAACGACTCAGCGCCCACCGATTGGGTTTCGCCGCGGTCTCGCGCTGGCGCCGCTGGCTCGTTCTCACCGTGGGCGCGTTCACTTTCACGCGGTGGCGCTCGTACGCCGCGGGTGATCTACTGGAACGCTCGCTTCGCGATACTGACGAACTCCAGGACCTATGGCTTCGTTGCGTGATTCCTTTCATCACCTCGAGCGCGGTGATGCTGCTCGGCGACCTCGTCATCGGTCTCATGGCGCCCCACGGGAAATGGTGGTCCTACGCGGCCGATTTACTCGCGGTGCAACTCCTCGGTGTCGCGGCGCTCGTCGCCAATGTCGGCCCGTTGCTGGGACGTGACCGGGTCCTTCGACGGGCCCGCGCGCGCTACCGGGCGCAATTGGTGGAGTTGAGCGCCGCCACGCCGGAGCTGGTCTTACTCGGGCGAGTTGGTTTCGCCGAGACGCGCGCCGTCGCGTCCGTCGACCGGTTGCGACACGCCGAGGCCGCGCTGACGCGCCAACACGATCTCTCCAACGCGGTCGCGCCAGCCATGACCGCCCTCGCGCTCGGCGCTCTCGTGGTGCGACCGCACAGTGCCGCGCTCTGGATCGTCGTCGCGGCGCTACTGGCCCTCTCCACGTTCGAATCGCTCAACGTCGTACGTGACGCACTCGACACCGCCGTCGCCGTGAGCGCCGCGGCGGAACGTTTGGAAGAGCTCGACGTTACGGGCCCGCGCGGCGACGCCGCCTGGCCGACGGACTCAACCGTACGTCTCGATCACGTCACGATCAACGAGGAGAGTGAGACCCTGGTGGCCGATGCGTCGCTCGTCGTCGCGCCCGGTCGAAGGGTCGCGCTCACCGGTTCATCGGGTGTCGGAAAGTCAACGTTGCTACGAGCACTCGCGGCCCTCGACGTCGTGGCGAACGGCACGATCAGCGTGGGCGACGTGGCGATCACCGACATTGACGAACGCGAACTGCGTCGGGGCCTGGCCTACGTCGCGAGCGAGCCGGGGCTCACGCGGGGCTTCGCGATCGACGTCGTGAGTCTCGGGCGCCCCACGTCGCGAAACTCGCTGGAGGACTTAGCGACCTTGGGACTCGCCACGCAATCCACCACGCGTTGGGAGGATCTCTCACGCGGTGAACGCGCGCGAGTCGCGATCGCGCGCGCCATCGTCACGAGTCCGGCGATCCTTCTACTGGACGAGCCCACGAGCGGACTCGGGACCGACGAGACCGAACGCGTACTGTCGCTCCTCGGCGCATCGGTCGCCACGGTCATAGTCGCGACACACGATGCCCAGGTGATGGCGTGGTGCGACGAGGTCCTCGAACTCATCGACGGGAACCTCCGCGTACTCAGGCGTTGAGGTTCCTCATCCCGGCCGCGACGTAGCGATCACCGGCCACGGCGTCGCGCGGAATCGCGGCCTCGAGGGCCGCGACGTCGGCATCGCTCAAGATGACGTCGTCAGCAGCGATGTTCTCGTGGAGCCACTTACGACGCTTCGTTCCGGGAATGGGCACGACATCGGGGCCGCGTGAGAGGACCCACGCCAGGGCGAGTTGGGCGACGCTCGCGCCCTTGGACTCGGCGATCGCCTCCAGGTTCGCCAGGAGCGTCAGGTTTTGATCGTACGCCTCGCCGCTGAAACGTGGCTGGTGCTTGCGAAAATCGCCGTCGCTCGTACCTTCGCGATTACTCACTTCGTTGGTCAAAAATCCTCGTCCGAGTGGGCTGTAGGCGACGAAACCGATGCCGAGGCGGCGACAGGTGTCGAGCACGCCGTCTTCGGGGTCGCGACTCCACAACGAGTATTCGCTCTGCAGCGCACTCACCGGATGGACCGCGTGGGCCCGTTCGATCGTCGCCGACGAAGCTTCAGAGATGCCGAGGTGTCGGACCTTACCGGCCTCGACCAGGCTCTTCATGGCGCCCCAGGTCTCTTCAATGTCGACGGTTCGATCAACGCGATGCTGGTAGTAGAGGTCGATCACCTCGACACCCAGGCGCCGCAACGAGGCGTCGCACGCTTCGGCGACGTACTCCGGTGTGCCGTTGATGCGGATGAAGGATCCGTCGGCGGCGCGCTGGTTACCGAACTTCGTGGCGAGCACGACCTCGTCACGACGACCCTGGATGGCGCGTCCCACGAGCTCTTCGTTCTTGAAGGGCCCGTACATGTCGGCGGTGTCGAGGAAGTCGACGCCGGCGTCCAACGCGTCGTGAATAGTGGCGATTGATTCGGTGTCGTCCCCGGCTCCGTAGAACTCGCTCATGCCCATACAGCCGAGTCCCTGTGCGGAGACTTCAAGACCCTGGCCCAACGTTCGGCGATTCATCGCGTCTCCTTAATGTGAAATTGCTCACAAACCTTTGTTTGCAGGCTTCTGGTGACAGAGTAGCGGCTGGTTCGCGATTATATTTTTGTGTCATTGGCTGGGGGGGCCAAACATCGAGGGCCCGCTTGTTCTGGATACGCGGAACAGGCGGGCTTCGTTGTTTCTACACACGACTCTGACGAAAGTTTCAGCACCTCTATGGTTGTGTCGTGAGCGGTTCGGTAATTCCTCCCGACATCGCGACCCCGCAGGTGCGACCGCTGCTTCGTGGTTGGCTCCACTTGGTCGCCTTTTTCGTCCTCTTCGCCTGTTCACCCATTCTCTTCGCGCGCTGTCGAACCTGGTCCCAAGTCGGCTGGGTCCTCTGCTTCCTCGTGGGCGTCGGAGCGATGCTCATCACGAGCGCCCTCTTGCATCGCGTGAACTGGACGCCGACGCAACGACAGGCGTGGCGTCGAGCCGACCATTCCACGATTTTCCTCGCCATCACCGGCACCTACTTCGCCATCGCGGGGCTGACCATGCACGGCACGATCCGCCTCGTCACGTTGATCATCATCGGCGTGTGTACGTGCATCGGCATCGCCATTCGCCAGTTCTCGATGAACGCCCCGAAGTGGGCCAACACGATCCCCTTCCTGGTCATGAGTTGGTTTGCCGCGTTGGTCATGCCCCAGATCTACCGGGGCGGTGGACCGCTGTGCTTCTCGCTCATCCTCGGCGGGGGCGTGGCCTACTCGGTCGGCGCCGTCTTTTACGGCTCGAAGCGGCCGAAGCTCTCACCGAGGGTCTTTGGCTACCACGAGCTCTTTCACGCCTTCACGTTGATTGGCGCCGGGCTGCATTTCGCCGCCATCAGCGTCGCCCTGCGCTAACTCTCGAGGGGCGGCACGACGTTGTAGTTCAAGAGCGACGGCGTCCACATCCTCGAGCCGATCGTGGTCATGGACCCGTTGCTCAGGTTCATCCGCCAGGCCACCGAACCCGAGACACCGAGCGCCCACGTCATGGCCGACTTAATCGGCGACATATGACTGAAAATCGCTAGATGGGAGTTCGCGTCGTGCATCAAGCTCGTCTGATCGCCCAGCAGCACGTCCAGGTCGGCGTGCACGCGTTGGTCGACCGACGCCAGCGATTCGCCGTCGCCGAAGGCCGTGTTGTGGTCATGTTCGAAGGCGCGCCACTGCTCTTCGCTTACGCGGCTCAGCGGTTGTCCGTCGAGCGAGCCGTAGTCGACCTCGATGAACGACTCCTTCACCAGCGCGCGAAGGTCCGGCACCGCCAGGGCCGCGGTCGCACGAGCGCGCTGCAGGGGCGACGTCCACACTTCTTGGACGTTGAGAAGGAACGGTCGCAACGCGCGCGCTTGGCGCTCGCCGAGTTCGGTGAGCGTCGGGTCGCTCTGGCCGACCAAGAGTCGCGCGGCGTTCGACGACGTCTGTCCGTGACGAATGAGAATGATCACGGCATCAGCAGACGGCCACACTCGGGACAGTTCATGAAGGCTCCCTCCGGCTGCCCCTTCCATCGATCGAGATCGAGCGGCGACAGCGCGATGCGACAGCCGTCACAACGGCCCGAGACGATCTGGGAAGCTCCGGAGGTGCCCGCGCGCGCGAGGGCCGCCTCGTAGCGCTTCAGGAGTTCGGGCGCCAGGGCCGCGCACTTTTCGACCCTCGAGGCGCGCAGGGCGACCAGTTCTTCATCCAGGCTGGCGTGGAGTTCGACGATCGCCGCCTGGAGTTCGCTCCGCCGCAGCACGGCCGGTTGCGCCGCGGCCTTGACGGCGTTCACGGCCTCGTCCAACGGCTCGACGGCGATGAGGTACTCGAGTTCGAGGTCGTCGCTGCGCTCGAGCAGTTCGCGCACGTGCTGGACTTCAGTCTGCAGCGCCGCCAGCTCCCGGGAATTCGCGGTGGAACTGCTCAGGGTCTTGTCGAGGCTCTCGGCGCGGGCGCGGAGGCGATTACCCTCTCGTTGGGTCACTTCGTAGGCCGATCGCACGGGCGCCAGTGCGGCCTGGGCTTCGTTGAGCACTTTTAACTGGGCGCGAAGTTCGACTTCGAGCGCGGCTAATTCGGCCGTCTCGGGTAAGTGCGTCTTCTGGGACCCCACGCGGTCGAGCCAGCGATCGGCCTCCATGAGTGCGCGAAGGTCGTCGGTCTCACTCACGTTTTCAGTCTCGCACGTTCCACGTCTCGAGCGACCGGGCGAGCTTGGCCAGCGCGGGCGCGAGCGCGGGCTCGCACCGTTCTTGCGCCGTGTCCAAGTCGAACCAGTAGACCTCGGGACTCTCATTCTCCGGCGGCGACGGATCGAGCGGTGGGGCGATGATGACGTAGCGCAGGTCGTAGTGGGTGTGACCCCTGGGGCCGGGATGCAGGTCAACGTGGAAGAGTTCGACGGGATCGAGGTGGCGCGCGACGAGACCGGTCTCTTCGAGCGTCTCGCGCAACGCCGCCGACTCGGGACCTTCGTTCGCGTCGACGTGACCGCCAGGCTGGACCCATATTCCGAGGAGCCGGTGGCGGTGTAACACGACGCCGCGAGAGGAGACCACGAACGCCGACGCGGTGAGGTGGTGATCACTCTGGTCCTCGGCGAATGGATTACCCGGTCCTTCGAGGCGTTCGAGCGTCGCGACGATGGAATCGGACTCGCGCTGGTCGACGGGATCGATCCGCTCGATCTGTGAGCGCAGCGCGTCGAGCGCGCTCACTGGCCGTCCAGGAGGCGTCTCACCGACGCCGGCACCGGTATCGTCCCGGCGGCCATGGCGCCGTTGGTGTCAGGAATCGGCGTCCCGTAGTGGATTCGGGCGGGCACCATTCCGGACCACACCGGTAGGTCGAGGTCCTCGTCGGGATCGTCCGTCGGACCGGAGGAGAGTTTGGCCGACGCTTCATCGATCGCAACCGCGACGACCATGGTGAGGCGTCGTTCGGCGTCGTTCATTGCCCTCACCTCACTCGCGCGTCCCGGCAAGACCGCGTCGACGAACAGGTCGAGGACCCTGGCCTTCTCGACGTCGTCGCTCACGAGCGTCGCTGTGCCGAAGACCACGACCGAGCGATAGGTGATCGAGGACTCGAATCCACTGCGCGCCAAGCGCAGGCCCTCGAAGAGCGTCATCGAGACGCACGCCTCGCCGCGCTCGACGATTGACTTCATCACCGCGTTCGAAGGACTGCCGTGGAGGTAGATGGTGTCGCCCTCTCGCGCGTGCAACGTCGGAATCACCATGGCGTTTCCCTGGACGATCGCCGCCACGTGACACAGGGGCGCTTCGTCGATGACGGCGAAGATGACGTCACGTTCGTAGTTGGCTTTGGCCGCCAGACGACGAACCCTCGTCTTCGGGCCGGGCCCGAGTACGTCACTCATGCGCGAAGGTCACCGCCAAAAAAGGTCCGCGCCATTCCGGCGACTTCGACGTTCTCTTCGAAGAGTCGGGCGAACATCACACCGCCTCGGGCCGACGCCTGATGGACGGCCACGGTCGGTGCGCCGGCGCGTTGCACCCACCACGGCGCGACCGCACACATGGCACTGCCGGTCACACTGTCCTCGGCCAGCCCGAGGCGCGGCGCGAAGACACGGATGGAGACGTCGACGCTCGGACCGCCGACACAGGCGGCGATGACCATCGAGCTGGGTACCAAGAAGAGATTCATGGAGTCGACGGCGAGTCCGCACAGGGTGTCGAAGTCCTCAACGACGGCCAGGACGCCTTGGCTCCCGGCGCGATAGACCTCGCTCACCGGACCGAGCGCGTCGTTCAGCACCGACGGGTCGGCCTCTTCGAGGGACCAGCGTGGGAGGTCGATGCCGAGCAGCCCGTCACTCATGCGACGACCCGAGAGGGTGCCGGCACGCGTCTGGAAGTAGATCTCTCCCCCGGGCACGCCCAACTCGTTCAGCAACACGTGCAGACTCGCGAGCGTCGCGTGGCCGCACAACTCGACCTCGACGGTCGGCGTGAACCAGCGCAAGCTCCACTGATCGCCCACCCGGCGCACGAACGCAGTCTCTGAAACGCCTAGTTCGAAGGCAATCTGTTGCAGTTCATCATCGGGCATTGATCGCTCGAGTAGCACTACGACCGCCGGGTTGCCACGTTCGGCCTCGCCGGTAAAGGCGTCCACCCACCAGAGACGGTGACCGAAGGCCACGTTGACAGAATCCACGTGTAGAGCCTGCCACAACGACGGCCGCGACCACCTAGGGTTTTGGCGTGCGTGTCGCGACGTTTAACCTTCACGCCGGCGTCGACGGATGGGGTCGACCGACGAAGGTTCTCGATCACGTCGTGAGTCTGAACGCCGACGTGCTCATCCTCCCGGAACTCTGGCGCGCCGAATCGGGCACGGACTTCGTGGCCGAGCTCAAGTCGCGATTGGGAATGGAGGGACTCTTCGTTCCCCTGGCCTCCGGTCAGCGCGTCACGTCGGGCACGGGTGGGCGGACGTGGCAGCCACTGCTCGCCCACCTCAGCGGCGAACGCGGACTGTTCTTCGACGAACATCGCGCGTTGAGCAAGGTCCAACGCATTCGTCGCGCCACGGCCGAAGGCGTCGAACAGGGCGAATGGGGGCTCGGTCTATTGACGCGACTGCCGATTCGAGAGATTCACGCCGAGTCACTCGGACGCCTCCCGAGAGAGAAGGTGCAACGGACCCTCATCGTCTCCACGCTCGAAACCGAGGGGCGCGCCATCTACGTCCTGGCCGTACACGGCGCGCACCTGAGTCACGGTTCGTATCGTCAGTATCGACGGGTCAGCGAGATCGTCGCGCGTCTTGATCCAGCTCTGCCGATTCTTCTCGGGGGCGATTTCAACTCCTGGCGACCATTGCTGCGGGTCCTCTTGCCCGGATGGCGATCGCTCGTCACCGCGCGAACGTGGCCGGCGCGCACGCCGCATTCTCAGATTGACCACCTTCTGGTTCGCGGCTCGTGGGAAAGTCTCGGCGGATTCGCCAGCGACGGTGGCAGCGACCACCGCGCCCTCGTCGCCGACGTGCGACTGGCGTAGCCGTCGATTCGAAGTTCGCCGCGACGTCAGTCCAACTGGACGCTCTCGTCGACCACCACGAGTGTCTTGCCGTGATTGCCGCCCGTGAACAAGAGATTCAACGCGTCCGGCGCGTGCTCGAGACCCGGCACCAGGTGTTCTTGGTGTTTGATTCGACCGTCGAGCACCATGGCCGCCAATTCAACGTGCGCCTCTGCGTAGCGATGCGCGAAGTCGAAGACGATGAAGCCCTTCATCTGACCCCGGCGCATGATCAGCATCGAGGTATTGGTGACGCCGCCGCGTTCGGTGGCGTTGTACTGAGAGATCGCCCCACACATCACGATGCGCGAGTGCATCGCAATGTTCGCCAGCGTCGCGTCGAGAACGTCGCCACCGACATTGTCGAAGTACAGATCGATGCCCTTCGGGCAGGCCTCGCGGAGGCGTTGGGTGAGTCGCGCTTCGCGATAGTCGACACACTCGTCGAAGCCGTATTTCTCCACGACCTCGCTGCACTTCTCCTCTCCGCCCGCGATGCCGACGACTTTGCCCGCGCCGCGGGCCCTCGCGATCTGTCCGACCACCGAACCGGTCGCTCCCGCGGCACCCGAGACGACGACCACGTCACCCTCTTTGAACGCGCCAACGTCCAAAAGTCCGAAGTACGCGGTCAGGCCCGTCGCACCGAGGACGTTCATCACAGTCGCGAGGTCCAGTCCGAGCCCCTTGGGCAGCACCGTGAACTTATTGGACTCGCTCGCAATCGCCCACTCCTGCCAGCCGGTCATGCCGTTCACGACGTCGCCTACGTGGTAGCGCTCGGAGTTGGACTCCACGACGACGCCACTGCCGCCCGAGCGGATGACGTCGCCGATGCCGATCGGCGGCAGGTAACCGGGCGCGTCGTTCATCCAGGTTCGAATCGTCGGGTCGATCGAGAGAAGACCGACCTTGATCAACGCTTCATCCGGACCGCACACGGGCATTGGAGAGTCGATCAATGAGGTCGTCGATTGGTCGACCATGCCGGTCGGTCGTTGTGCGAGGGTGATTTGTCGGTTCGCCATTTGAGCTCCTAGGTCGTACGTCACGTTAGGGCTCACCGGGATCTCCAGTGAATAGTCCAACGCGCCTAGCCCATTCCAATCAGGTGTTATCAGCCGAGTGTTGCCAATACCTGACTAAGTAGGTAAGGTTTGTCATGATTAGGGCGGAGACGGGGAGGGACTGCGGTGACCACCGAGACGAAGCAGGAAACTGCGGTCGAGGACATCAAGAGATCAAGTAACTACTTGCGTGGCGCAATCAGCCAAGAACTCGACAACGACGTCGCCAGTGTGTCCAACGAATCCGAGCAGATCCTCAAGTTCCACGGCATCTACGCCCAGGACAATCGCGACGTGCGCCGAGAGCGCGCCGTCAAGGGTGAAGAGCTCGACTACATCTTCATGATCCGCGTCGGAGTCCCCGGCGGACGGCTGACGACCGATCAATGGCTGGCGCTCGACGCCGCCGCCTCCGACGTCGCCGACGGCACGATAAGGCTCACCACCCGTCAGGCCGTCCAGTTCCACGGGGTGCTGAAGGACGGGCTCCGACCGCTCGCTCGAGCCGTGGACGCCCACCTGATGACGTCCTTCGGAGCCTGTGGCGACGTCGTACGAAACGTCGTTTCCTGTCCCGAACTGCAGGGCAACGACGCCGACGAGCGCCTGGCGGAGATCTCGAGGCACCTGACCCGAAGCTTTCGCGCGACCACCGACGCGCACTGGGAGATCTTCGTCAATGGCGACAAGGCCGCGTCACGCGAAGACGCCGCCGAGCGACCGTTCTACGGCGAGACGTACCTACCGAGGAAGTTCAAGATCGCCGTCGCCCACCCGAACGAGAACTGCGTGGACGTCCTCGCCCAAGACGTCGGGTTGATTCCGGGGGTTCACCCCGAGGCCGGCGACGGATTCAATCTCTTGGTGGGCGGCGGCCTCGGTCGGGCCTACGCCAATCCCGACACGTTCGCGCGCCTGGCCGATCCGATGACCTTCGTCGCCTACGACGAGGTCGACGAGGTCATCGCCGCGGTGCTGGTGACCTACCGCGAACTCGGCGACCGTACCGACCGCAAACGCGCACGAATGAAGTACGTGGTGGCCGACATGGGCTACGAACAGTTCCGCAAGGAGATCGAGGTTCGCCTCGGACGAGAACTTCGCGAGCCCCTGGAACTGCCCACCCACTTCGACGCCGACCACCACTTGGGTTGGCGCACTCGCGGCGACGGGACCCACCAGGTCGGTGTACGGGTTTCGGCCGGTCGGGTTCGCGACGAGCCGGGCGGCACCCGACTGCGCTCGGCGCTGCGACTCATCGCGCAACGTCACCCGGTGACGTTCTTCCTCACCGCGCAACAAGACGTCGTGATCAGCGGCATTTCCGACGACGCGCGAGGGGACGTCGAAGAGATCTTGACCAGGCAAGCCGTGCGACCCGACGGCGAACTGGGCAACGTCGAGCGCACGGCCCTGGCGTGCCCCGCGCTGCCCACGTGTGGACAGGCGCTCACCGAAGCCGAGCGGCGCCTTCCCGAGCTCGTGGGCAACATCGAGGGCGCGCTCGCCAGTCGACAGCTCGGTCGGCGCGCGCTGCAACTTCGCATGACCGGATGTCCGAACGGCTGCGCTCGACCGGCCGTCGCCGAAGTGGGTATCGTCGGTCGCACCAAATCGACCTACGACGTCTACGTGGGCGGCGGACCGCGCGGCGATCGGTTGGCGACGCTCTACCGCGAGAAGGTCTCCTTCGACGAGATCGCCGTCGTTCTCGGTCCGCTGTTCGACCGCTGGGAGGCCGAGGGTGACGAGGACGAGTCCTTCGGCGACTTCATGACCCGAGTGGGCGTCGCGTGACGGTCTATCTCGTGGGCGCCGGACCGGGTGATGCCGACCTCATGACGGTGCGCGGAGCGCGGTTGCTGGCCGCGGCCGACGCCATCGTGCACGACCGTTTGGTGGAGCGCTCAGTTCTCGATCTCGCTCGACGTGACGCCGAACTGGTCGACGTCGGCAAAGTACCGGGACGCTTCACGTCACAGTCGATGATCAATGATCTGCTCGTCTCACTCGGTCGCAGGTACGACACCGTCGTGCGCCTCAAGGGCGGCGATCCGTTTGTCTTCGGGAGAGGCGGCGAAGAGATGATCGCGCTCGGTCGCGCAGGCGTGGTTTGTGACGTCGTGCCCGGCGTCACCTCAGCGTTCGCCGGGCCGCTGGCCGCGGGAATCCCCGTGACGCATCGGGGTCTCTCACGGGGAGTGACCGTCGTCACGGGTCACACGGAACGTCACGACGACGGCTATTTTCGCCGCCTCGCCAACCCCGAACTCTCGCTCGTCGTCCTCATGGGTGTGGCGGCTCGGTCATCGATCGCCACGCAACTCATCCAGGGAGGGCTCTCGGATGAGACTCCCGTGGCTGTCATCGAGAGCGCCTGGACGACTCGTGAATCGGTGACGCGCTCGGTGCTTCGAGAACTCGGGTCGCTCGACGTCGCCTCCCCGGCGATCATTGTCATCGGTCCGTGCGCTGCTCTCTCGGTGCGCGAACTGCTGGCCGAGACGTCCGCGCTGGTCTAGGCGTGCTGCCGCTGACCCTGAAACTCTCGGACAAAGACGTCCTCGTCATCGGAGCCGGTCGCATCGGCACGGGCAAGGCCCAACTGCTCGTCGACGCCGGAGCTCGCGTGACGATGATCGCGCGCGAGGTTCTGGTCGAACTACCGCGCGGACTGGCCGCGTTCGAGCAACGCGACTATCACGACGGTGACGTTCGCGGCTTCGCCCTGGTCGTGTCGGCGACGGGTGAGGCCACGGTGAATGACCGCCTCGTCGACGAGGCTCGTCGCGAGAACGTCTGGTTGAACGTCGTTGACGATCCGGAACGCTCGGACTTCTTTTTCACCGCCGTGTACCGTGACGGCGACGTCACGGTGTCGGTCTCCACGGAGGGTGCGTCGCCGGCCCTCGCTCAGGAACTTCGCACGATGATCGCCGAGCGACTGCCGGACAATCTGGCCGACGTCGCCCAACAGCTGCGCCGAGAGAGAGCCGATCATCACGCCAAAGGATCGAGTACCGAAGGCGTCGACTGGCGATCTCGAATTCGAGAACTACTCGGCGCGACCGAACCCTCGCGCTGAAGCGGCCTAAGTAGTGTCCCGAGGGACGGACAGGCCATCGACGTAGGAGGTCAGATGACGGATCGTGTTCTCGTGACGGGCGCCACCGGTTTCATCGCGCAGCATTGCATGCTGCAACTGTTGGAGGCCGGCTACGAGGTGCGAGGGACGGCCCGATCGGCCAATCGCGCCGCCGACGTGGTCGCGATCCTGTCGCCGCATCTCAGCGACGCCGCGCGAGGTCGACTCGACGCGCTCGAGGTCGTCGCGGCCGATCTCACTCGCGACGACGGTTGGCGCGGTGCCGTCGAGGGCTGCCGCTTCGTGATGCACATCGCGAGTCCGCTGCCGAAGGGTGTCGTGAAGGATGAGAACGAATTGATTGTTCCGGCGCGCGACGGAGCGCTGCGCGTACTGCGCGCCTCCCACGATGCCGGGGTCGAGCGCGTCGTCCTTACCTCGTCGCTCAGCGCAATTATCTACGGCAACGACCGTTCGCACCTCTTCACCGAGGCCGACTGGTCGAATCTTGACGGCAAAAGGATCGGCGCCTACGACAAGTCCAAGACGATCGCCGAACGCGCTTCCTGGGAGTACATGGAGACCATCAAGGATTCGTCGCCGATGGAGCTCGTGGCCATCAATCCCGGTCTGGTCCTGGGTCCGCTGCTGTCGAGCGATTGGGGAACGTCCGCGGAGATGGTGAAGAGGATTCTGGACCACAAAGTGCCGGCCATACCGAACATCGGTTTCGCCACCGTCGACGTTCGCGACGTGGCGAGCGCTCACGTCACGGCGATGGTGAGCCCGAATGCCGTCGGCCAACGTTTCATCTGCGCTGAAGCGAATCACTCGATGATGGAGATCGCTGAAATTCTCAAAACCCGTTACGGCACGCGCGGATTCAAAATCCCGACCGGGCGACTCCCCTCGATCGTCATTCGAGCAATGGCAATATTCGATAAAACGGTCCGATTGGCGCTGAATGATCTCGACACGTCACAGAACGTCGACAATACGAAGATACGAGCCGTCTTGAATTGGCAGCCCCGGGACCTCCTCGAGATGACGACATCAATGGCCGACTCCATGATCGACTACGGCGTCGTTCAAGCCCAAAGGCAATAACCCGCGCCCACGCAGTGTGACGCTCTGAACACTACCCCGCATTGCCGTTTTCCACCGCCGAAGAGACGACGCGCCGGCCGGCGTGAAATCTTCGCCTGCGCTCCAACCTGTAACTTGGGGACCACTATGGCGCCGGGCACTGAGACACCTCTCCTCGAGCTCGAACACGTTTCGGTTCACTTCGAAGGGCTTCGGGCGCTGGACGATGTTTCCTTCGACGTCTCTCTCGGCGAAATCGTCGGACTGATCGGACCAAACGGCGCCGGCAAGACCACCGCCTTTAACGTCGCGTGCGGTTTTGTGAAACCGTCACAAGGTCACGTGCACTATCCCAGTGCCGGGAAGTCGAATCTGCGTCCCAATCAACTCGTCGGCGCCGGCGTGGCGCGAACACTGCAGGGCGTCGGACTCTTTCCCCACTGCAGCGTGCTCGAGAACGTGATGGCCGGCGGACACCTCCGGCCCAACGGGGGCTTCGTCGCGAGCTTCCTTTCACTTCCCAACGAAGTGCGCTCCGAGCGCGGTCTGCGTCGCGACGCACTCGCGATGTTGGAGCGTCTCGGGATTGCCGACATGGCCGCGCGACTCCCGTCGGCCATTCCCTACGGCATCGCGAAGAAGGTCTCGGTGGCCCGCGCCCTCATGAGCGGCCCGACGCTACTTTTGCTGGACGAGCCGGCCTCCGGCCTGGATGAAGCAGAGCTCGAAGACTTTGCACGACTCATCGTTGAACTTCGCTCCACCATGGGCGTGCTACTCGTCGAACACGACATGGAATTCGTCATGCCGCTGGTCGATCGACTCGTCGTACTGAATTTTGGCCACGTCATCGCCCACGGGACACCGGCCGACGTGCGCAAGGACGATGCGGTGATTGCCGCCTATCTCGGCGTGGACGAATGATCACGATTGACGACCTGACGGTCTCCTTCGGAGCGGTCCAGGCGTTACGCGGCGTCTCATTCGTCGCCGAGACTGGCAGGATTACGGCCGTGCTCGGCGCCAACGGAGCGGGCAAAACGACGTTGCTGCGCACGATTAGTGGTTTGAAAGAGCCCAAGTCCGGGACGATCACAATGGACGAACGGAGCTTGGTTCACAAACGGACCGAGGACATCGCCCGACTGGGTATTGGTCACGTGCCCGAGGGCCGCGGCGTCATCGGTGAATTCACCGTGGAGGAGAATCTTCGACTCGGCGCGATGATGGCCAAGGTCAACCTGCAACAGGGTCTCGATGAACAGTACGAACAGTTTCCGGTACTCGGCGAGCGACGAAAACAACACGCGGCGAAACTCTCCGGCGGCGAACGCCAGATGCTGGCGATGGCCCGAGCGCTGATCGCCAAGCCGTCGGTGCTCCTCTTGGACGAGCCCTCCCTCGGCCTCGCCCCCCTGGTGACGGCCCAGTTGATGCACACCATTCACTCGTTATGCGAAACGAGTGACCTCACGGTGATACTGGTCGAACAAAACGCTTCGTCGGCCCTGAGAATCGCCCACCACGCCGTGGTCTTACACGTCGGCAAAGTTGTGGCCAATGACGCGGCGTCCGTCGTCGCGGCCGATGAGAACCTTCGTCAGTATTACCTCGGACTGGTGGAGTGATGGATCCGTTCCTCACCTCGCGCATTGTCACCGACGTACTGGGCGGACTCACCAACGGCGTCATCTTCGGAATGGTGGCGTTGAGCCTCGTGCTCATTTGGCGTTCTACTGGCGTACTCAACTTCGCCCAGGGCGCGATGCCGATGTTCGCGACGTACGTCGGCTTCGCGCTGTTGTCGTACCACTTCGGCTACTGGGCGTGCGTCGTGGCCTGCGTCATCGTTGGCCTACTGATTGGTGGACTGACCGAACGTCTCCTCGTTCGAGGTCTCTACGGAAAACCGGAGATCAATCCAATCGTGGTAATGGTCGGGTTCCTGATTGTGCTCGAAGCGGTCGCGGCGGCAATCTGGTCGTCGTTCCCGCGAAGTCTGCCGACTCCATTCTCATTCAAGGATTGGCAATTAGCCGGTAAGCCGCTGGCACTGTCGCCCTTCACGGTGTACGAGATCGTCACGGCGCTGATCGTTATGACCGCCGTCGCCGTGTTGTTCCGATTCACAAAACTTGGGCTGCAACTGCGCGCCTCGGCCGTGGCGCCCGAGGTGTCGCGACTACTTGGTGTACGCGTCGGTCGACTCCTTACGTTGGGTTGGATGCTTTCGACGGTCGTGGGTGTCATCACCACGATCCTCGTCGCATCAAACCTCTTTCAGGGACTGACACCGACGGTAATGGACGGCATCTTTGCCTACGGGTTCATCGCGGCGGCCATCGGCGGTCTCGAGAGCCCCGTCGGCGCGATCGTGGCGGGCGTCTTGCTCGGCATCATCAATCAATTCGTGACCGACTACGTAAACCAAAACGCCGTGATCATCATCGCGCTGGTGTTGCTCATCGTCTCACTCATGATTCGCCCGAGCGGTGTCTTCACGAAGCGATCAGAGAGGCGCGTCTAATGAAGCGTGACTGGACCCGCCGTCGAGCTCCCCTCGCACTCGCCGTTGCGGTCGTCGTGTCCGTCGTCGCCGTCGTGAGCGCCACGACGACGCGTGAAGGCGTCGCACTGAGCATTGCCATCGACCTCGCGATCGCGTGCGTCACGACGCTGAGCCTGCCCGATCTCAAGTCAAGCCACCCGGTCGTGTCACGAGCGGCGTTGACGCTGCTCGGACTCGACGTCGCCATTTTCATCACGTTTTTCCTCAATTCGAGTACCAACTTCAACCTGGCGACCGGTGCGGCGATGTCGATCGTGCTGCTCGGACTGTCATTCTTGACTGGCGCCTCAGGACAGATCTCCCTCGGTAACGGTGCCTTCATGGGCGTCGGGGCGTTCGCCATGGCGATTTGGTCCAATCATCACGCGACCACGCCGATCTTCCTCACACTCTTGATCGCCGTGGGGTGTGGCGCACTCGTCGGACTCCTGCTCGGACTACCGGCCACGCGTCTTCGGGGTCCGTATCTCGCGGGCATGACCCTGGCGTTCGCCGTTGCGTTCACGTTCATCCTCAGTTCATTCAGCTCCTGGACCGGCGGGGATTCCGGTCTGCAGCTGCCGACCGAAGCGTCGGCTCCCCGATGGCTCGACGGGTTCTTTCACGCCGGCACGTCGCCGCTCACGACCACCACGCTCTACATCACCGACGTTGCCATCATCGTCGCCGGCGTCGCCTTCTTCTTCATGGCCAATCTCTTCGCGAGTCGAACCGGTCGAGCGATGCGCCTCATTCGCGACAATGACGTGGCGGCCGAACTCGTCGGGATCTCCCTGCCGCGCGCCCGCGTCGTCGCTTTCATCGTGTCCTCGGCGTACGCCGCCCTCGGCGGCGCGTTGTTGACGTTGATCAACAACTCCGTTTCGCCGGCGACGTATTCATTCGCGCTCTCGGTCACGATTCTGTCGCTCATCGTGATCGGCGGCATCGGCACGATTTCCGGCGCCGTTATCGGCGGCATCATCTACGCTTTTTCGACGAACGTCATCTCGTGGATCACGACCCAGACCGGTCTCAACCCTCAAGGCAACTTCGCGAGCCAGCTCAACGGCATAATTTTCGGCGGACTTTTGATCCTGACGATGCTCTTTGCGCCTCTCGGAATCTCCGGCGCGGTGCGACATTTATGGTCCCGCGTGCGTGCCCGTACTCAGGGGTGACTTGAAACCAAGGTTCGTGACGCCTACGCTCTCGCAACAAGAGTTCTAAATCTAGGGGAGAAAATCAAGATGGTTAAAAGCAAGACACGTCGCGTGACGATTACGGGTACGGCACTTTTGCTGTGCCTCGGTCTCGTCACTGCCGGCACATCCATTGTCGGCGCGGGAGCCGCGACTAAGAAGGTTCCCGGCGTCACCGCCCACCAAATCACGATCGGCGCCACGGAGCCGGTGACGGGCATCGCGTCCTCGGGCTACAACCAGGTGGCGAAGGCGGCCAACGCCGTCTTTAAGTACGTGAACAAGCGCGGTGGCATCTACGGACGCACGATCAAGTACGTCATTAAGGACGACTGCTACGGCACGCCGGGCTTCGGTTGCACCGGTGTCCCGAACACCGCCACGCAGACCCACGCGCTGCTCGGCATTCCGGTCTTCGCGACGGTCGCCTCGCTCGGCACGCCGACGCAGGACTCGGTTCGCGCGCTGCTGAAGGGCGATGGCGTGCCCCAGTTGTACGTGGCCTCGGGTTCTCAGGACTGGAACAACGCACACCAGTACCCCGGCCTGTTCGGTTGGCAGCCCAGTTACAACGAGGAGAGCAAGATCTTCGCGAAGTACCTCACGGCCACGTACCCGAACGGCAGCGTCTGCTTCCTGGGACAGGGCGACGACTTCGGCACCGACGGTCTGGCCGGCTTGATCGCGGGCGGCATCACGCCAACGGCCGAGTCGCTGTATTCGGTCGACGCCTTGGTCGCGTCGAACGGCGCCTCGATCGCTCCCTACATCCAGCAGTTCCAGAGCGACAAGTGCACGATCGTTGTGCTCGACTCCATCCCCGGCGCCACTGACGCCGCACTGGGTGCCGCGCTGCAGTTGAGCTACTCACCGCAGTGGGTCATCTCGAGCGTGGGCTCGGACCCCCAGACGGTCGACGCGCCCTTCGTGGGCAAGGTCCCGACTGACCCCGAGATCGGGGCGATCTCTTTCAGCTACCTGCCGACGACAACGACGAGCAGCCCATGGATCCCTTGGATCTACAAAGTCATCGAAGCTGACCCTGCCGACTTCCCCGGTTTCACCTCGACCAGCGTGCTGAACGGCAACATCGCATACGGCGCGGCCGTTGGCGTGGCCTTCGTTGAAGCGTTGAAGGCCAACGGCAAGAACTTGACGCGAGCGAGCTTCTTGAAGACGCTCCAGAGTGTCACCTTCTCCCAGACACCGTCTCTCGTACCGCTGCGCTACACCGCCAGCGATCACCAGGGACTCAATGGTGGCTACATCACGACGGTCACCAGCGACTCGGCGATGAAGCCATTGACGGGAACCGTCTACACGACTGACAGTTCAACGACCGGCCCCGTCACGGTGGCGAAGACGTTGAGTAGCGGAATTCCGGCCTGGCTTAAGTAACCAAATAGGTCTTGGCACAATGCCCCGGTGCGTTGCACCGGGGCATTGTGCTGAACGAGTGAGCGCCGTCACGCACCGGTTGGATTCGAGTGTGCTGGCCCCGCTACGAGGTTCGACTCAATCCTTGGTGATTTCGAAGGCCCGAAGGCCGCGAATTCGCTCTTGACGCCGACTGCGCAGTTTCCGCTCGGAGAGCTGGGCGAGCTCAATGTAGGAAGCCATGATCGACGCGTTCAGTCGTTCGATCGTCACGAAGGGGTTGGGATCCTCCGGAATCACTTCGTCGATGAGACCGAGGTCCAACTGGTCCTTGGCGGTCGAGCGCATCGTGGCGAGGGTGATCCGCACCTCGTCGTGCGTCGGATTCGGCGTCTTGTAGAGGATTGACGCAGCCGATCGCGGTTCCGCGACATAGGCCATCGCCTTTTCCAACATCATCACGTGATCGGCCATCGGCGTGGTCGCCAGTCCCCCACCACTACCGAGTGCGCCGGCCACGAGCGAGATCACGGGTTCGGAGTAATCAATACCTTTGAGGATCGAACGTGCGATCGCGCGCGAGAGTCCCCGACGCTCACTCTCCAGCGTGGGCTTAGCCCCGAGCGTGTCGGTAATGAAGAGTGCCGGTAAGTGCAAGCGCTCGCCCATCTCGAGCATCCGCTCCATGAAGGCGAAATCCTCCGGTGCGGGGTTCGACGGCCGCTTGATCACCGTGTCGCCGAATCGCTGGTACGACGGCTGCGTTCCAATGATTACGAACGGCTGCGCGCCAATTTTGGCAAAGGCGCCCACGATCGCCGGATAACGCTTGTATTCATTTTCCTGGACGTAGTTGTAGACCGCGGTCGCCTCGGTGAAGCAGTAGCGAACGATGAATTCGAGGTCGACGCGGTTCGCGTCCGTCATGAGGTCCTGATACTGCTCGACCAGGGCGTCGGAGTCCGTACTCGCGTGCGCTTGACGGGGTGCGGCCGCGGGCACCGGTTCGCCGCCCTTCATGTCGTCAAAACGAGGCCCGTAGATTCCGACCGGTCCGAAATCGTACGAGCGACGCTGGTCCGACGCCGTGACGTTGCGGATGAGTGGTGGCGATTCGGCATTGAGTTGGTGATGCTTGTCGGGTCGAGCCGTCGAGGTGAGGATTGCCCCGAGGTACCACACGACGTCCTCGACCTCTGAGAGCACGACGTCAATGTTGCGATCCAACAGGTTGGCTTCGGCGCTCTGAGAGTCCGTCGGGACCGAGAGACCCTCGAAGGCCTCGATGACGTTCGGACCGGCGAAGCCGAAGTTCGTCCCCGACGTCGCGACAATCAGGTCGGCGTTCGGCACCGCGCTGGCCGACACGCCGCCCCACACGTTGCCGAGCAACACCGCGACGTGGGGCAGCTCGACTCGATCCTTGTAATTGCGAATCGCTTCGACCATTCTCGTCATCTGCGTCAGTCCAGCGAAGTTCTCGTGTTGGCGTACACCGCTCGAGGCGTAGACACTGACAAAGGGCAGCTTCCTCGCGATCGCGAGGTCCGCCGCCGCCTGGAACTTCTCGCCCGACACGACGCCCAACGATCCCGCGAAGAAGTCCCAGTTCATCGCGTAGAGAACTGCGGGGTGTCCGTCGAAGTTCGCGAGACCGTAGGTCGAGGACTCGGTCTTGCCCTTGCCGCGCTCGCGCTGCAGCTTGTCGCCGTAGGACTCATCTCCCTCGCTGCCGTGCCCTCGACGAACGAGACCAACGAGGTCCTTGGCGATTCGCCATCGTCCGTGACTCGCCTTGTAATGCACGAGCTCTTGGAGCGTGTGCAACTGCGAAGGACTGTTGACCTTCTTGCGATTTCGCAAGTGCGCGCCGACGGGTGCCTTGAAAATTGGCAGGCCGCTCGGGTGCCCTTCGCCGAAGAGACTTGAATCGAGGTCGTCTTCGGGGGTCGAAGCGTCAAAGTCCGCGAGATCAGCCATGTACGGCCATTATTGCACGAGACGCATTTTCTAGAAAAGGCGACGGATCGACTCCGCTTCGTGTCGCCCGACGAAACGCTGATACTCGCGGCGAATGAGTGATGCGCCTACCGGCGAGTAACGCCGAGTATCCCCACAATCCAATCGGTATCCTCTTGGACTATGACCCGCGATCGAGTTCGACGTGCGGTCGACCAAAGGAAGACTCAATGAGTGATCCGCGACGCGACGTGCGCGCCTACGACGAGGTCCTCGCCCAACTCGGTGAGGCGAATTCGCGACGGTCGATTCCCACGCCGGCTCTGGTGTGCGATCTCTCGCTGTTGCTCGCGAACATCGAACGGATGGCGAACCGGGCGCGCGACGCCGGTGTCGCACTACGGCCCCACGTGAAGTCCCACAAATCGGCCTACGTCGCCGAGCGCCAACTGGAGGCCGGGGCCGTCGGGCTCGCCTTCGCCAAGTTGAGCGAAGCCGAAGCAGTAGTGCAGCGACTTAGGACCGAAGAGAATCAGTCCATGATCTCGGTCCTGCTCACGTCACCGCTCGTCGGGCGCCACTCGGCCGAGCGTGCCGCGGCGCTCGCCGCACAGTGCGACCTCATCGTCGCGATCGATCACTGCGACGGCGTCGACGAGCTCGAAGCGGCCGCCGTCGCCGCCCAGAGCACGTTGTCCGTCCTCTGTGACGTTGACGTCGGTCTCGGTCGAACGGGAGTTGTCGGACCGGCCGAAGCGCTGGCGGTCGCTGAACGCGTGAACGTCGCCACGTGCCTGGAGTTCAGGGGTGTCCAGGGCTACGGCGGTCACCTCCAACACATCTCCGGTCGCGAACATCGACGCGAAGCCACCATCGCGTCGACGAAGTGCCTAAGCCTCGTGATCGACGCATTGGAATCGGCCGGCTATCACGTGGCGATTCGAAGCGGCGGTGGTACCGGCACCATGGGTCTCGACGCCGAGATCGGCGTGCTCAACGAACTGCAAACGGGCAGCTACGTCTTCATGGACCGCGAGTACCGCGACGCGTTGGGCGAGGACCCGGAGGGTCGATTCGTGCAAAGTCTCACGTTGATCACGACGGTGATCTCGGCCAACCACGAGGGCTACGTCACCGTCGACGCCGGTTTAAAGGCGATGGCGACGGACGCCGGCGTGCCCCTGGTCGTCGGCCACGAGACCTCGGCGACGTATCAGTTCTTCGGTGACGAGCAGGGAATGGTGACGTGCGCACCGGGTCATTCGTTTCGTCGAGGCGAGCGACTTGAACTCGTGCCCCCGCACTGTGATCCAACGGTCGATCGCTACGACGTCATCTGGTTGGTCCACGACGACGTCGTCGTGGACGTCATTGACGTCACGGCACGTGGTCGATCGCAGTAAGCGAACTGTGGCAATCGCTTGTCATTGCAGCGATGTCGCCGTGAGGTGTACATCGGCATGCGAGGTCACTACGCTTGAGAGTGAGTTAATTCGGGATCGAAACGTCTGTGAGGGTCGTTTGGTCCACAACGAGCCCGCTTTCGTTCGGACATGGTCTGGCGAAGCGGGAATGAGTGGGACACGACAATGGCACCAACTCGACATTCCAGTTCATCCAGCGGCCACGACGGCATGCATTCACTCGACCCCTCGAACGCGCTGGGCTTTCGCTCGCTGAGGGACCAGGGGTCGCCGCCTCCTTCGACCCCCGAAGCGCTCGAGGCAATCTTCCCGCCGATTGGCGACTACGCCTTCTTGTCGGACTGTGAGAACACCCTGCTCGTCGCGCCCACCGGTTCCATCGAGTGGATGTGTCTTCCCAAGCCGCACGACCCCAGCCTCTTCGGCACGATCCTCGATCGATCCGCGGGATCATTCCGCCTCGCCCCGGTCGAGAGTTCCGTCCCGGCCCACCGCCAGTACTTGCCCGGAACGATGGTCCTCTCCACGACCTGGCAGACCCGCAGTGGCTGGCTCGAAGTCAACGACTTCCTGGCTATCGGACCGTGGTACCGGACCGGCGAACGTTCGATGTTGCAACGTCGAACCCCCGGCGACTCAGACGCTCGCCACGTGCTGGTTCGTACCGCCAAGTGCCTGCACGGCAGCGTGGACGTCATGCTCAATTGCGAACCGTCGTTCAATTACGGCCGCGTCGACGCGGAGTGGGAGTACACCGGTACCTCCTACGACCACGTTTCGACGACGAACGCGGATTACAACCGCATCACTGTCACGGGTGACATGCGTTTCGGCATCGAGGGTCGCGCCATTCGTGCCCGTCACCGATTGGTCGAGGGTGAGTCGTGTTTCGTCGTCATGAGTTGGACCGACGCGCCGCTACCCACCTCCCAAGAAGAGGTCAACCTCTTCAAGAGCGAGACCTCACGATTCTGGCGCGGCTGGATCGACGGCGGTCAGTTCCCGGATCACCCGTGGCGAGAACTACTGCAGCGAAGCGCGCTCACCCTGAAGGGGCTCTCCTACGCCCCGACCGGCGCGATCCTCGCCGCGCCGACGACGTCACTGCCCGAGAATCTCGGTGGATCGCGAAACTGGGACTACCGCTACACCTGGATTCGCGACACCGCCTTCGCGCTGCGCGCGCTGCACGCGCTCGGATTCCACACCGAGGCCGATGACTTCCTCGCTTTCCTCGGCGACGTCCTCGAACCGCCGCGTGGCGCGGTCGCCACGACGGGCGTACGGGCCCGACGACATCTTCAGGTCCTCTATCCGGTCGACGGTGGCGATTCACCGGTCGAAGTCGAACTCGATCACCTGACGGGCTACGTCTGGAGCCGACCGGCGCGCGTCGGCAACGGTGCCTACAACCAGACTCAGTTCGACATTCTGGGCGGGGTCGTTGACTGTATTTATGAACACACGCGCTCGCGCGACGCGCTCAGTGAGCGTTCGTGGCGCATCGTCGTACAAGCCGTGGAAGCCGCGTTGCAGTGCTGGCGTGAACCGGACCGAGGTATCTGGGAAGTGCGGGGTGAGCCACGACACTTCACTTACTCCAAGGTCATGTGCTGGGTCGCCGTCGAACGCGGGGCGCGACTGGCCATGCTGCGCGGTGAGAAGGCCCGGGCCGAACAGTGGTTGAGCGATGCCCAGGTGATCCACGACGACATTTGCGCGAACGCCGTGGGGCCACGGGGCTGCTTCACCCAGTCCTACGGCAGCGACGAACTCGACGCCTCGCTGCTGGTCTTGCCGATGCTCGGCTTCTTGCCCCCCGACGACGAGCGAATTCGTTCGACGATCTTCGCGATCGCCGATGACCTCACCGACGGACCCTTCGTATTTCGTTACCGGCCGGAGAAGACCGACGACGGCTTCGACGGTGAGGGCGAGGGCAGTTTCACCGTCTGTTCCTTCTGGCTTGTGTCGGCGCTGGTCGCGATTGGCGAACTCGACAGCGCGCGCACGCACTGCGAGAAACTCATCGGGGCCGCCAGCACGCTCGGTCTCTACGCCGAAGAACTGGATCCGACCACCGAACGCCACCTCGGCAACTTCCCCCAGGCGCTCACGCACCTCGCGCTCATCAATGCCATCTTGAGTGTGATCGGCGTTGAAGCGCGTGAAGGCGAGGCCTCCACGGGCAATGCCCACTCACACAGTTGGTGGAACGCCGACAAGATCAACAGCGCCGACACGATTGCCACGAAAGAGATCTGGACCGAAAGCACCGGCTCGGTCGAGATAATCAAGACCGATAAGTCGCTTCCTTAGAACCGGTTGCTTCGCTTCCGGTAATTTTGTGCGCCGGATGACAGAAATGTTGCGTACCGCCAGCGCAGCCGCTAGAACCCAAGAGAATCGCGTTACGTCCAGGGATGCACGTCAAGGGCACGTGCATCTGTAGAAGTTTCGGCCCGTGCAAGACAGAAAGGTTCAACCTAGGCTCTCACCAAGTACTTCTCATGAGCGAACACCCCTTTACCCAAATTGGATCGGCAGAGCCGAACATTCCGGACGACCCTTTCGTCGATCCGTCCTACGAGCCGGCCGACTTCGTCGTCGTCGCCAATCGACTACCTCTGCGACACGCGGGGACGCCGGGTGACGACGGATGGCTCCCGAGTCCCGGCGGGTTGGTCTCGGCCCTGACGTCAGTTCTCCAGAGCCGAAAGGGTCTGTGGATCGGCTGGCCCGGCACATCTGAGGATCAAGAGCCGCCCTCGACGTACGAAGGGATCCGACTCAAGACCGTCGCCATCAGCGCCGAGGAGTACGAGGAGTTCTACCTCGGATTCTCCAACGCCACTATCTGGCCGCTCTATCACGACGCGATTCGTTCGCCGTCGTTCCACCGCACGTGGTGGCACACCTACCGCGAGGTGAATATGCGCTTCGCGACCACCGTGGCCGAGAACGTCGCACCCGGCGGCACTGTGTGGGTGCACGACTATCAGCTCCAACTGGTCCCGCAGATGTTGCGCGAGCTTCGCCCGGACGTCCACATCGGATTCTTTTTGCACATCCCGTTCCCCCCGAGCGAACTGTTCATGCAACTGCCGTGGCGACGTGAGATCTTGGCCGGACTCCTCGGCGCCGATCTCTTGGGATTCCAGTTGCACTCCTCGGCCTCCAACTTCTCACGCCTGGCCCGTCGATTGACGTCGGCGACGGGTACCGACTCGGGACTCGATTTCGAAGGCCGTGCCATCCGCGTCGGCTCCTTCCCGATCTCGGTCGACTGCGACCAGATCGTCGAACTCGCGGCCGATCCGAACGTGCGGGCCCGGGCCCGCGAGATTCGCGAGGGCCTCGGCAATCCCGAGTTCTTGTTACTCGGCGTCGACCGACTCGACTACACCAAGGGAATACAGCAGCGCATCAAAGCCATCGCCGAGATGCTCGACGACGGACTTCTCAGCGCCGAGCGACAGGTGATGATTCAGATCGCGGTTCCGAGCCGTGAGTCGGACGCGCACTACGAGCAGGAGCGTCACGACCTGGAGCGCGCGGTCAGCGAAGTGAACGGCGAACACGGCCTCGTCGGTCACCCGGCCATCCACTACCTCCACAAGAATCTGCCCTTTGACGAATTGATTGCGCTCTACCTGGCCGCCGACATCATGCTGGTCACCCCGTTCAAGGACGGCATGAACCTCGTCGCCAAGGAGTACGTGATGACGCGTTCGGACCTCACGGGCAAGCTCATCTTGAGTGAGTTCGCGGGCGCGGCGACCGAACTGCGCGGCGCCTACATGGTGAATCCGCACGATACCGACGGCATCAAGGAGTCGATACTCCTGGCCATGAACGCCGGCCCCAAGGAGACGCGCGACCGAATGGCGCGCATGCGTCGGATGATCTTTCGTCGCAACGTCTACGACTGGGCCAAGGCCTTCCTCGCCGCGCTGGCGATCACGGCGCAGTAGTCCGAGACCACCGCGTCGAACGGTCCTCGGTCGGGACTTTAGAGTTCGTCGATCAAATCGGCAACCGAGTCCACGATTCGTGACGGTTGGAAGGGGTAGCGATTCACTTCGTCGGCGCGCGCGACGCCCGAAAGGACGAGTATCGTACCCAGACCGGCCTCGGCCCCGGCCTGGATGTCGGTGTCCATGCGATCGCCAATCATGATCGTCGACTTCGAGTGCGCGTCGAGGATGTTGAGGCCCTCGCGAATCATGACGGGATTCGGCTTACCCACGAAGTACGGCGCGACACCGGTCGCGCTCTCGATCATCGCCGCGAGTGCGCCACAACCCGGCAGCGGACCGAGCGGGGACTGTCCGGTCGGTTCGGGATTGGTCGCCACGAAGTGCGCCCCCTTTTCAATGAGGCGCACCGCGGTCGTCATCTCATCGAAGGAGTAGTCCTGGGTTTCACCGAGCACGACGTAGTCCGGCGCGCGATCGTCCGATCGGTACCCGACGTTGTGGATCGCCTCGTGCAGGCTCGCCTGACCGATGACGAAGGCGGTCCCGAATGGTCGCTGCGTGTGTACGAATTTTGCCGTCGCCAGTGACGACGTCCACAAGTCGCTCTCTTCGACGTTGAGCCCCATCTGCGAGAGTTCTTCGCGGATCTCGCGCGGCGTATACAGCGAGTTGTTGGTCAGGATCAGATACGGGCGACCGGTCGAGCGCAAGCGATCCAGGAACTTGTCGGCACCCGGGATCATTGCGCCGTCTCGTATCAGCACGCCGTCCATGTCGCAGAGCCAACTCTCGGCTCGTGAAATTAAGTCCATGTATCCAGTATGGACGATTGAGATGTCAACCTTGGACGCGGTGACGCCCAACACGCCCGCAATTCAAGAAGTTTGTGCGTAATCGTCACTCGTCTTGCGTCGGGGCGTCACCGGTTGGGGTATCGACCCACGTTGATCGCGCGGTGAATGATGTCGTGACCACCAACTCGCCGGGTGCTTGAATCCGCGACCAGAACCTGCGTAGGATGCGCTCAGCAGTTCGGGGGAGTCGACGAGTCGTCGCCCCAACCTGAGGTGTGGCCATTTCAATAAGGGAGAGATTGATGAACGCACGTACCACTGCCGTAGGACTTCGTCGAGCGACGCCGTGGCGAGCGAAGTGCGCCGCCGGCGCATCATTGATGATGGTGCTCTCACTGGCCACACTGGTCTCGAGCGCGACACCGTCGTTCGCCAGTACGCACCTGACGTCCGCGAACGGCTCGGCCTACTGCAAGTTGCTCACGTCCTACGACGCGAAGCAGGCCGCCGCGAACAAAGCCCTCGAGACGCCGGGTGCGGCTAAGGCCGCGATGGAAACGGCGTTCAAGAATCTGAAGCCCGAAGAGGCCCTCATACTTGGCGTCGCGCCCTCGTCACTGCAGAGCAGCTTCAAGTTGTTGTTCCAGGACGTCAACAAGCTTTACGCCGACCTGGCGGCCGCGAACTTCAACTTCGAGAAGCTCTCGAAGGCACAGATCGCCAGTTTCGAGGCTTCGTCCAAGATAATGGAAGGCGCGTCAAACAAGATCACGGCCTACGACAAGAACGTCTGCGGCGTGAAGGACTAACCGCTTTCGTGGTTCCTTTCCAACCAGTCGTCCATTCGCAATGAATCGGCCAACGCGCCGTCGACGCTCCTGGTCGGCGCGACGACATTCCGGCAGGTTTGCGAACGCCTCGTCGGCGCTCAGGTATGCCTTCGAGTCGCTCACCTAGTCGACCGGTCGCCACCCCGGACGACCGAATACGAATCGCAGTCGCTCACGGGCCGTCTTGGCGGAGCGTACCCCGGCGGAGGCTGGCGAGACGAAATCAAGGAAGCGGCGTAGCATTGCGGCTGGCGTACTTGCACCAGCCCCGACTGGAAACTCAGCGTGGACAGATTGAATGTGGAGTGCTCGAATTCGAGAGAATTGCTGAACCGCAATCGGACAACGAGAGAGGTCTCAATGCGAAGTCGCTCGCGATTTGCTGAAAGAATTCATGCCTTGCTCGCGCTTGTGTTCTGCATTCTCCTCTTCCCGTCCCAAATGACTGCGGCTTCCGCCGCGTCTCAGAGAAATGTTCCACTAGACGGAGCATCATCAATCATTGACAGTGGATCACATCTATGGATTGCCAACGACTCAGGCCATGCTTTGGCAGTCGAAGTCAACGCCTTAACCGGCTCCTTAGCGCGTGCATTTGGTGCACGTCTCGCGCACGGGTGGATTACAGGACCAGATGCAATGGCAGTCAGTGGATCGGATTTATGGCTGGCGAATAGATTGGACGATGAGGTCCTAGAGTTCAGCATTATTGACGGGAAACTGATTCGGACCATCGGAGCTCGGACTGATCAATTTAGTTTTCCTATTTCGATCGCAGTCAGCGGGCCCGATGTATGGGTGGCGAATGAAGACAACGACACTGTCACCGAACTCAGGGCAATTAATGGAAAGTTGATCCGTATCATAGGATTGAAGCAAGATAAATTCTCAGGTCCACTTGCAATTGCGGTAGCCAAGAATCGGGTCTTTATAACCAGTGGACTGGAAAATTCCATGATCGAGCTTGACGCGAGTAACTCAGCGGCAATTCGTGTTATTCGGAAGTTAGGCCGATTTGGTCATCCCAATTCATTAGCGATTGTTGGATCAGACGTTTGGGTCGAGAGTCAATATGGTCTAAGTGAGATAAGCATTTCCAGCGGCGCATTGGTTAAATCCTTCAGCTTCAGATCGACCGTATTCAACGTCCTGAGCGGTATCGCCGTTGATGGATCGCATATTTGGATAAATGACTTCAAAACTGTGACTGAAATTAACCCTGTGAACGGATTGACCGAATTGAATGTGAATCCTCCTACTCACTACGGGACTAATGCCCTGCAGGGAATTGCAGTCACTCACGACGCGGTGTGGGTGACGAACATCGACTCGGTCATCGAAATGGACTCACACAACGGGTCCGTGCTCCGAGTCATTAGATAGAGCAACCGAAGAAGCTCGCCTCCGCCGTAGGACTTCAATTCATTTCCGTTCAACGCAATTTACATCTATTCAAGTCACCGGCTGAAGTCGTTTCTGAAGTATGACCGTTCGGGCGCCGTGCAAGGCGTTATTCCCGCGAGCATGCTTCGGCCTAACTGCCTCAACTGTGTTGAACACAAGGTCATTGTTCTAGTAACGGTGCCGGGGACTACCTTCGGTGAGCTGACTGAAACTGGTGGGCGCTGAGGTCTGGTGGGCGCTGAGGTCTGAGGTCTGAGGGACTCGAACCCCCGACCTGCTGAGTGTAAATGGGAATCGGTCCGTCGTCATAAGTCGTCGATGGTCGTATTTGTCGATATTTACTGGGTTTTGCGTCGCTCCTTGTCCGTTCTGACGTGCACCGTCGGATCGGTGTGAGGGATGTTTTGAGGGATGAATCGCGGTGCCCGAGATCACGTTAGACAAAGAATGTGAAGTACCTCGCCGTCCCAAAGAAGCAAACGATATTTAGAAATCTTAGTTACGCATTCTGGACTGAACACGAGAGATCGCAGAAGTGCGAACACACCTCCGTAACCAACTCGGCATCGAGATGACTGCATCGTGTGAGGTTATCAATGCTCTTGGCAATTCATTTATACCCTTGCGCCGACATTCACACTGAGCACACGCCCATTGTCAGCGACAATTATGTGAGGGAACTGCCCCAAATAAGCAGTCTTGTCCATGACATTCTGACTCTCAATGACGCCCAATCCAATCACAAATTCGCCAGTCGGTAATTGTCGTAGCTACGGCAACGTCCAGGCGAATTTCAGAATGGATCGGTCCAGCTAACTCACGGCTCCAAACTCAGCGCGATATCACTGACCTTTCGCGTATAGCGAAGAACGCCATCGCCAACACACTGAACAAAGCCGTATTTCTCATAGAACGAACCAGCTCGCTCGTCGAGCGCGTCGACTACGACGTACCTACCGCCGACACGATCGCTGGCGCCAACCGCTCGACTCAAGGCATCAACGAGGAGTTCCGCACCGAGTCCCTGACCTTGGTGCTTCGCATCAAGCGCCAGTCTGGCGAGAAGGATCGCGGGAATCTCATTAAGGTCACCGCGACCTACCTTGTCAGATAGCTCCGCGCGACCAATGACGTGGGGCGCCAGCGTGAAGTACCCGACCACCGCAGTATCCTCCGCGCACCAGACGTACGTACGGCTATTCCGCTTCGCGTCGGTGTTCCGAGCAGATTGTCTGAGCCACCGATCAAGTGATTCGACACCCGAATCAAAATGCTCAAGTACATGATGCTCCCCGAGGGGCTCGGAAACGAACACCAGTTAGCGCTGAGTGAAGCGAAGTTCGCGCTTGGCCACCACCACCAGGGAATGAATCGCTACGGGTGGCTCATCCAGGGCCGAAAGGAGATGGTCAAAGTAGTCGCTCGGCACCGGCGTCCGAGTGGCGAGGACATCGTCAGCACGTCGCGACGCCGCATTCAACACAAAGTCAGTGAGCGATTCGTTCGACGCTTGGGCGGCCGCAAACAACTTGGATTCGACCGTTTCAGTCGTCCGAAAATTGAGTCGCTTTTCCTTCGTCGTCACTGCAACATCCTTTCCTTCGTATGTACATTGTACATACACCCCAGCCAATTAGCAATACCCGTATTGGTGCCGCGACTAGGGAACCGTGTTGAAATCTAGGGTCCCTCTGTCCCTCCATCGAGAATGTCAGTCTCCGCCGAGCCAACAAGTAAAAACTGCTCCAACGAATCAGCAGGCCAACCTCACTCGTTTCGTTGGCTTTTCAGGGGCAATCCACTCGTGGAGACATATTGTCCCTCAAAAAAACCTCACTCGTGAGGATTCTTTTGAGGGAAAGTGCGAATCCAGATCGTTGTCCTATGGAGTAAAACCCAATAATCACTTGCCTCTGACTGGTGGGCACTGAGGTGGGCGCTGAGGTGGGCGCTGAGGGACTCGAACCCCCGACCTGCTGAGTGTAAATGGGAACGGTTTTGTCGCGAGGGGTCGTCAATGGTCGCATTTGTCGATATTCATTGAGATTTCCGTCGCCCCGTGTCGGTTCTGTCGCGCCCCGTCGGTTCCTTGTGAGGGATGTCTTGAGGGATGAATCGCGACGTTCTTCACCCCTCAAGGTCACATTCCCTTCGCAAGAAATCGGCGAGCGAAATCTCGTTGAAATGATGTCAGGTGAGCGGTCACGGCTTCCTCCTCGTGAAAGGTCAAACGATCGCGGTTGACTCACGTAGCGGGTGCGCTGACTCCCGGAAACCGCCTCGGCCTAGAGGGACACCATGAAAGCCGGCGATTCCCTGATCCTACGTAACTGCTCATAGACGATAAGTACTAAAGTTAGAATATGACGTATCGAGAGGAGACTTCAGCCGGAAAGTTCCTTCGACAGGCGCGCATCAGCGCCGGACTGTCACAGACCGAAGTCGCACGTCGTGCTCTGGTCGCTCAGAGCGTGATCAGCGCCTACGAGTCCGGTCGTAGAGAGCCTTCGGTCTCAATGCTCGAACGTCTCGTGCGCGCGACGGGACATCACCTAGTGCTCGATCTCGAGCGCTCGGGCGATTATCCGCCCGGTCTCCCAGACACCCCTCTCGGTCGCCGACTGCGCCAGCGCCGACGCTCGATACTCGCTTGTGCAACGCTCCATGGCGCGAGCAACGTCCGCGTCTTTGGAAGCACTGCGCGGGGCGAAGACCGGCCTGACAGCGACGTCGATTTGGTGGTGGACCTGGATAAGGGAACAGGCCTATTCGCCTTAGAAGCACTCCGTCGGGAGCTTTCGGAGATTCTCGGTGTTCCAGTTGACGTCGCCCCATCAGACTGCCTTCGACCTCGCGTTCGAGAAGAGGTCGAACGCGAGGCCATCCCACTATGAACGCACGACACGACGACGAGCGCCTCGCCGACATTGTTGACGCGATAACTGCAATCAGGAGCCACCTCACCCGTGGCGACCTTTCCGATGGACTCGTTTTCGACGCCGTTCGCCTACGTCTGATCGAAATTGGTGAGGCGGTAAAGTTGTTAGATCCCAATCTCGTCGCGAGTGAGCCGGATGTCAAATGGTCGGACGCAGCCGGAATGCGCGACTGGCTTGCTCACCACTACTTCGACACCTCCCGAGCAGTGGTCGAAGCAACTGTGATGGAGGATCTTCCGCCACTTGAAGCAGCCGTCCTGCGGCTTCAAGCACGCCTCTAACTCACCAAACAGAGGCGATCCGCTTGCGGTTTGAGTAGCCACCTCCGAACTGCAATGGCGGCCAAGAGATCGATGCCTGAGATCCTTCTGGCAAATTGGTCAATTGAAAGCACGACCCTTGAAATGGACTTTTTCGAAGTATCGGCATCGTCGACGCGTGCGGGTTCACGTCGGGCCCGCTAAGACATAATCGGATTAATGACTTCTGACTTTCCTCTCCGCGAAAGCCTTATCGGGCTTCAGGCAACCATGTTGACCAAATTCAAAGACGTGACCGCGAACATTGAACATCGAGGAGCGAAAGGTCGAGAACGCGAAGCACTGATCGCAAGGGATTACTTAAGGCACTATTTTCCTGCGACAGTGAACCTTGTTCACGGCGCAGAGATTTTGGACTCCGAAGGTAGCAGGTCCGCGGAGTGCGACATCGTCATCGAAGATATTTCGACGCCTCCCTTGTACTCAACTGAGACATTTCGAATCATTCCCGCTGAGTGGGCATATGGAGTTATCGAAGTCAAAAGCAATCTAAATTCGGCGGAATTGAAGGATGCCCAAAAAAAAGTTGCGCGCGCTAAGGCACTTAAGAAACTGACATATGTTCCTCAAACTGGTGACATCGTATGGAACTGGCACGCCTATGGCAACACGTACACACACTTTCCGATGTTCGGCATGGTACTTGCCTATACGTCCAAGAATCTCAAAGAACTCTGCACTGAACTTTGGGAATTACAGCGAGATGTACCGATTGAGCACTGGGTCGACGTCGTCGCCGTTCTCGACCGCGGCTTACTCCTCTATGCGAACGAGGACGGCAGATTGAACAGACCCGTGCCCGGATGCTCCCTTCAAATCATTTCGTCTGACGTCACCCTCGTTCCGTTGACGCTTGTGATCCAGAACGCTTTTGCGGAAGTGAAAATGACACAATCCCGGCTCGCGCCATACATTGGCCCAGAATCGTGGGGAAATGTCGAGGGGCAGGTTGGACCCTGAGGCTAAGACAGACGCCAGTGAAAGGCTGCAGACCTGTCACGTCGGGCCGCGGATGTGAACCCGCAAGGTCTAACCGAGGCGCCAGTGCAAGGTGGCATTTCCGTCACGTCGGGCCTCCGATACCAGCCAGGTTTGACCTCTCGGTAAATGGCCGAGCAGAGTTGGATTTGGAATCTCGTTTAATTCGAGACCAACACCCGCTCTAGTGACGCTTTCCTTTGCGATGGCGATTGTCACCTAATAAAAGACGTTGCCCTCGCCAAATGATCTGTTGGAATGGATTACGCACGGGTGATTCGGCGGAAAACATCGGTATCGAAGTCGCTTCAAGATTCGCTCTTTTCGGGAGAGCGGGCCTGAATAAGTTAGTGATCCACGATTCACCTTTCCGAACCTAGTTGACGGACATACGCTTCTGTCCTCACGCGAAGATGTCTCCATCTCCCAGGCTCAGACAATGCTCTTTGATCAGGTGTTCGAATTTAAGCGCCAGTGCAAGGTGGCAGATCCGTTAAGTCGGGCCTCCGACACTAGACATGAGCATTTCAACTATGACGATCCCTAACTCTCAGGTCCGCGTGAGACACTTGCCTGACAAATTCCATTTCTCTGGGCGAGACAAGTGACACGAAAGACCAATGACAACAACCAACGCCACGAAGGTGGCTTCGCGTGACCAAAATGATGACGTGGACGACAATGTGGATCCCGCCGCTCGACCGACGAGGCGAATTCTTAGCGTCGATGAGAAACTGGATATCCTCGCTCGCTACGAAAGCTGCGCACCAGGGACCAAGGGCGAGTTCGCCCGACGCGAGGGCGTGTACTCGAGCCAACTGACCGAGTGGCGACGAGCCCGCGACGCCGGCACCCTCGGCGCTCGGACGTCGCGTCGATCTCGCGCTGAGGACCGCGAGATCGAAAAACTCACCAAGAAGAACCAGCGACTAGAAGACGAACTCGAGCGCACCAGACTGGCACTCGACATCGTGGGAAAAGCACACGCGCTCTTGGAGAAGCTCTCCAAGAGCGCGGACAACGAGTAGTCGTTGACGAGATCTTGGATTCGGTGCACGACGTGCTGATCAAGCTCGTGGGCGTCAAGCGCTCGTGCGCGTTACTGGGCCGAGTTCGCTCGAGCTTCTATCGACGAAGGAGACCCGCGATTCCCAAGGCGCCGGTGGTGCGACCGAGCCCGCCCAACGCGCTCAGTCAACCCGAGCGCACGGCGGTGCTTCGTCTCCTCAACGAACCCGGGCACTGTGACCTCGCGGTCGATCAGGTCTACGCGCGCACCTTGGACGAGGGGATCTATCTCTGCTCACCCGCGACCATGCACCGATTGCTGGCGAAGAATGGCGCCTCGAGTGATCGACGGGCCCAGCGCACGCACCCCGCGAGGAAGCGACCGGAGTTGCTCGCGACACAGCCCAATGAGATTTGGAGCTGGGATATAACGAAGCTGCACGGTCCGACGCGTGGTCTCTTCTACGACCTCTACGTGATCCTCGACATCTTCAGCCGCTACGTCCTCAACTGGTTGGTCGCCGCGCACGAAGACGCGCAACTCGCCAAAGAGTTCATCGAAGACGCGATCCTCACCCAGGGGATCACCCGCGATACGCTCACCATTCACGCCGACCGCGGTGGGGCCATGCGCTCCAAGCCGGTCAGTCAGTTGATGGTGGACCTCGGCGTGACGAGGAGTCACTCACGGCCCCACGTGAGCAACGACAACCCGTTCTCCGAAGCCGCCTTCAAGACGTTGAAGTACTGCCCGACGTTTCCCCCACGCTTCGGGTGCCTCGAGGACGCTCGGGTCTTCTGTGAAGAGTTCTTCACCTATTACAACCACGAACACCGACACTCCGGCATTGGTCTGCACACCCCCGCGTCGGTGCACTACGGCACGCACTTGGAGATTCGTGAACAGCGCCAAGTGACGTTGAACGCCGCCTACGAGGCCAACCCGATTCGCTTTCGTCGGCTCGCGCCGCACGCACCTTCGATACCCGAACTGGTGTGGATCAACCCGCCAGAATTGGAGGTGGCCGCTAACATCTAAATTCGACTGCGTGTCTCATTCGACCTGAGAGGTTCCGGGTAGAGGCGTCGTCGTCCGTCCGCGCGGCACTTGACCAGGCCGACTTCGCTCAGCACCCGCAGGTGTTTTGAAACCTGAGGCTGGGAGATCGAGAGGTCGTTCACGATCGCGCCGACGGCTTTCTCGCCCGTGACCAGCGCGTCCAAGATGTCGCGGCGGTGTGCCTCGGCAATTGCGTTGAAGACATCCGATGTCGTGGCAGAGCGGGGCACGGTTCCAACATATATGCCGGTATCGACATATGTCAAGCATTCGTGTTCAATTCCAACGGCGAACCCTTTGTCTGGCGCCGATCTACGGCACCCGGCGGCCGGAAACCATGAGAGTTGACGAAACCGTTAGTGGAATCGACTGCGTTCTTTCATGAGCTCGCTCAATCGCCCATGTGGCAACCGATGAACAGTGATGCCGTCGCGCCCGGTCATCGTGTCGGCCGCCACCATCGCATTGACGATGGCCTCTTCGGTCGCTTCGACGACCGCTTCATAGAACGGATCGATGTAGGTGAGCGAGATCACCTCGATCGTCGAGGCGAGCGGACCCAGGTCCTTCACGTCACACGCGGTGAGTGTTTCATTGGCGCTGGAGAATGCGAAGAAGAGGTCGCCACTCGTGTGCTCGCCGAGGCCGCCATTTCGCGCGACGCCGAGTCCAACGCGCTGGGCCATCGCGTCGAGTTGCGTGGGAATCATCGGTGCATCAGTCGCCACCACCCCAATAATTGAACCGGCCCCTTCGGGCAAGACCGGCCCGGCCAGCGGCACTTCACGTTCTGAGATTGCCTCGCCGATTGGCACGCCGAGAACGGACAGCCTTTTACGAGATCCGTGATTCGCTTGGACGAGAACTCCGACCGTGAAGGTCGAGCCGGCCACGTGGACGAGGCGCGACGCGGTGCCAATTCCCCCTTTGAAACCGTGGCAAATCATGCCAGTCCCGGAGCCGACGTTCCCTTCGAGCACGCGACCGCCGGACGCACTTTCGATCGCGCTCACGACGTGTTCGGGGTGAACGTGTTGGCCATTGATGTCGCTGAGTACACCGTCGTAGGTTTCGGCCACGACGGGAAGGCGCCAAAATACTTCGCCGCGATCTCGCTGTGATGCTTCCCACGCGATCAACGCGTCGCGTACGACGCCGACGCTGTGGGTATTAGTGAGCCCAATCAGTGAGGTCAACATCCCCGACTGTCGCACCCACTCGAGGCCGGTCATTTCACCGTTGCCGTTGAGTCGATGCGATCCGGCGAACGCCGGACGCAGCCACATTGGCTCCGTTCGCGGGATGATCACCGTGACGCCGGTTCGGACCGCGCCGCCAACCTCGGTTGGCCCGTCGCCCTCAATGAGTGTCGTGTGACCGACTCGCACGCCTCGCACGTCGGTAATCGCGTTCCACCGTCCGGGGCTTCCGGTAAAGGCAATGCCTAGATCGCGAGCTCTTTTAGTGAAATCTTCTTCTATCCATCTTTCTTATCACGCGACACTGATGTTTCGTCGCGTGAGCCAGAGGACCATACCGACGACAAGGTGAGATGTTGGTTCGAAGGTTCGCAATCCCTCATGTCAAGAGTTGAGGCGTCGTAGTTGTGACTTCGAATTAAGCCAGTGACTGCGACACCGATCCAGCTTCGAACAGTCGAACAGTTTCGGGAGTCAACTCGGGGCGTGGGCGAGGATCGTGAACGACAGTGGAATGCGGGGACGACCCTCCGGTACGACGAACGAGCCCGACCCATTCTCCTCCAGCCAGGGGAATTGTTGAAATGCCGTCCAGTCGTGTTCGGTTAACGAATCGAGCACGAGACCGTGTCCAAGCAACGCCGCAACAATCTCGTCAATGGAATGGTTCCACTCGTAGGTTCTGATGGCGCTGAGTTCTTCGCCGTCGGTGTACGTAGAAGTGCTGTCAAAGATTTGGGGATCATCGGGGTCTTCGAAGTAGCCGTAGACGACACGCTCTCCGTCAGCGTCGAGACACGAAGCGAACGGATGAGTGTCGTGGAGATACAGCCGGCCCCCCGGAGCGAGGAGGTCCGCAACAATCCCGCCCCACGTAGCCACGTCCGGCAGCCAGCACAGCGACCCGAGGCTCACGTAGACGACGTCGAATCGCTTCCGTTGGAGCGCTTCGAGCGCGTCGTAGACATTTGCGCAAACGAAGGACGCGCGCTCGGACAGCCCTGCTCGTTCCGCGAGTGAGTTGGCTTCGTCAATGGCAGCGATGGAAAAGTCGAGACCAGTGACGTTTGTCCCGGCTATGGCCCAGCTCAACGTATCCATTCCGAAGTGACACTGCAGGTGTACGAGTGTTTTTCCGGCCAGGTCCCCTAGTGCTTCGACCTCTCGAGGTGGTGGTCCTGGTGCGTTGTGGAGCCAACCCTCTACGTCGTAGAACCGAGACTTCGCGTGCACGCTCACGCGGCTATTCCAATTCAGAAGGTTGGATTCGAGTTGAGGTTCCATTCGTTCAGAGTACTTTCACCGAGGGAGGTCGAGAAAAACTGCACACCACCGTCACTCGTTCTCCACAGGCTCGTCGAACCTCGAGTGCGAGGTTGCTTTTCGGTCATGTCAGGTGTCGGGCACCACTGGTTCGTCGTGACGGCGCAACTCGACCAGTTGCGGCGCCACTGACCGCTAGGTTTTATCCGATGGCGTTGGGATTCGGGCTGGCGCACTTAGACGGTTATCCGTTTGAGGTGCGTTACAGCCATAGGTCACTGGTTCGCGCACGGGCCGCGGCTGACGTCGCGGCGAGCGCCTACGTCTACTTCAGTCGCCTGTTTTCTGGAGTCGAGCCCGACATCGCCGTCATCGTGGCCAGCGAGTCCGACTGGGAGAGCAGGCAGCCCTACGGGCTGCCGTTCTTCAATGATGACGATGATCAAATCCGTCCCGGCATCGTGGTGATGCCCGCCGGAAGCGGAGACTTCTGGATCGCAATCGGGGAGGACATTCGCAGGGCGTCGCCGCGTGGCTATACGAGGCTGCTTGCGACCTACACCGACGGCACCGGTGGCTTGGATCTGCAGCCATTCTTCGATCTCGTGACGATCCATGAGCTCGGTCACGCGTTCGAAGTACTCGGCGATCTGAGGCTGCCGACTTTCTGGTTGGGTGAGATCTTCGCCAACCTGGCCCTCCACGCGTTCGTGGCAACGAAGCTGCCGGAAAGTCTCGACACACTGGAGGTGCTTTCCATCGTGGGAGCGCAGAGTAGGCGTCTGGGTGCTCGGATGCGCGCCGTTGGCTTCAGCACGCTGGAAGATCTCGAAGCCCACTACACGGGAGGTGATGACCCGATGAGCGCGCTCAACTACGTGTGGTATCAGTATCGGTGGCAACGCCTCGCCGCAACGATGTTCGACGCCGATGGCGAAGAGGGACTGGTCCGCTTTTGGGACTGCTTTCGCGCAACCGATCGTTTCAGCTCCGGCGACGTCACGGCAGCGTCGCTGGCGCCGCTGCTGAGAACCGAGGTGAGCGAGACCCTCGGTCGAGCGGTCCACGATTGGCGATAGACAGTGCGCCTCCACCGCTTCGTGCCGAATGGCATACGACGACCGCCAATCGGATGCCCAACGATGCAAACGTACTCGCGCCGTCAGACTGAGCCGGCCGAAAGCAAGTCATTTCAGTCTCCAGTACACGCTGACGTCGCTCTTGTGTCGGGCCTGGTGCACGAGGACTACGGCGACGTAGCCCGTCCTCCATACGAAGTGACGAGTACTTGGGCGACGTGAAGCGCGTCGTTGTCTCGGACGTCTCTGGGCGTGGGGGGAAGAAGGTCATCCCATATGGCGAAACAGGTGCCCCGCAGTTGAGCAAATCCTTCGGGGCGGGCAAAGAAGAAGACGTGGAGGTGCGCTCCACCATCACCCCATCTCGACACGTGCGCGCGCGCAACGTTCGGCAGCGATTCAATGGCCCGCGCGGTATGTACGATGAGCCGCCCGAACTCTGCGGCGAGGTCGTCCGGCAAATCGGTCAAGTCGTAGTGATCTTTCGGCAACAACATCATGACGAGGGGTGCCCCAGACGGCTCTGAGAACGTGATGAGCCGCCAGCGATCGTCCTGCCAGATTTCTCCTCGACCAATCGACGCACACGAGTCACAGGGAGAGCCATTTTCGCCGCGCCGAGACTGCTCGGGTATCACCGGTTTCTCGAGGGGAACGACTCGAAGACCGTCGGCTTCAAAGGGGAAGATCTCCCAGCCGGTGAGTCGTGACAGTGGCAAACGCCCATCGGCGTCGGTCGCGTTGAGAGCATTGGTGTAAAATTCGTTGGGCGTGAGCGGCATTGACGGATGGTACTGCGCTCCCTACAGCGTGATCACTCCGGCGCCAAGGTCTTGTATGACGAGCCGGTGGGCAATCTGCTAGTAATGGCACTCACGGTGCCGACGACAGGGGAGTCGGTCTTCACCAACACCGACGATTGATGGGACGAATATGGAAAAGGTAACGCTTCTCTTCAAGTGCCAGCCAGGTCTGGGGGCGACTCTATTGGCGGCGTTTACGACCGCACTTGTGGACACCCGCGCGTTCGACGGTTGTATCTCCGTTGAGACTTTGGTCGACGCCGACAACCCCGACCAGATCATGCTGTTCGAGGAGTGGGATTCGAGGGGCCAACAAGAGAAATATCTGGCGTGGCGCGTCGAAACCGGAATGATTGAGATGCTCGCACCTGTGCTCTCGGAGCCGTTCGAGATGCACTACTACGAGGCGCATCCCGCCTAACGGTCTGTTCGGCAGTGGCATCGATCTCGGCGACAGGCCGCGCATCGTTACTCTGACCAAATGAAGAGAACGATCCTGGTCGTGGGGATACTGACGGGCTACTCGTGGGCGACCGCCGGCGTAGCGCCGTTCACCGCGTTCTCGTATTGTCTGGTCGCATTTCCGTGCGTGGCATTCGTCGCCGCCTACACACGAATGGGCGGGCTGTCAACCGATGACGTGAAAGTCAGAGAGTATTTTCAGAGAAGAGCCGGTGGCGCGACTCTTTCAACCGTCGCCCCCTGGATGGCCCTGCTGAGCGCAGCGGCAGCGCTGGAAATTGTCGGACTGATGCTCGGTGGCCGATCGACGAGTGTTCCTACATTGAGCACGACGGTCGATCATCTACTCGCTGAACGATGGGAACGTTGCCTCTTCTGTTTGGCATGGTTGCTCGCCGGAGCCTTCCCCCTGCATCGACTCTGGCAGCAATTCCGTACTGGAGAATCCTGAGATGCTGGCAACCGCACTCTGGTCGGTGCTGCTCGTCGCGGGTGTTCTTCTCGAGGTCCTCGGTCGGCTTCGCCCCAATCGGGTGTCTACCCTTAACCGAGCGGTGGCCATGATCGAACGCCGAGTCAGTGGGCGAGTAGTCCTGATCTTGCTATGGGCACTCGTTGGGTTTCATTTGTTCGCCCGTTACACCATTCCGCACTCTTGATTGGTCCTCATTAGGCCCCAAAAACAGGAAACAGGCCTCGTGAGGTTCAAGTCCTAGACGCTACGGACATCTCTACGACCTCGGGCCATCAAAGTCGGCTCATTCCTCATGGGGTTGGATGTTGACTCCGCATTGCAGGGCCACGTTTCACTCCGGCACCAAATTGCCATGCTCCAAAGCGCACCGAAAGTCGCATGGAGGCGAATGATGACGCGATGAAGTGACTTTAGACCCCGATGTTTATTGGGTTTTCCGAGATGCCGATTTTTAAGATATGTACAAGACAAATCGCAAATCGGAAGGAATTTCTATGAGGAATCTGAAGAACTCACTTAGGGCGGTTACTGAAGTATCCGCCACTCGAAAGGTGATCGCGGTGGGCGCACTTTCCCTCGTGACCGCCTTCGGCGCCGCAATCCCCGCGGGAGCCGCTGCTTCGAACGCACCGACCCAAACGGCCCGTGTATCGCTGGCGAGTCACGTCGCGAAGAAGGTCACCAAGATCACGCACGTTGCCTTCAAGGGGTCCTACACCGGCACGATGGCACTGCTCTGGAGCAGCACCGGTGTCCAGGCGACGTCGGTCGTCGGCCACGGTACTGGAACCTACGCCGCCAACACGATGTCGGGCTTGGGCGGAGGCTCGGCCGCGAATACCTGTGACCCCTTCACCGGCTCGGGCAGTCTCACCGGCTCGAGTGGCCTGAAGCTCAGCGTGGTGTCGTCGTCCAAGACGCAGGCCTGCGCGGTTAACAGCGCGGCTCCGACACCCGTGACCGTAAACGGCGTCGCGAAGATCGTGAGTGGCACCGGCAAGTTCAAGGGCGCCTCGGGCACCTTGAGCTTCAAGGGTTCCTTCTCAATCCAGAAGACGACCGCGGGTTCGAGCGAGAACGATTCGTTCACCGCAACCCTCAGCGGCGTCGTCACCATCAAGACGATCACCACAGTCAAGTAGTAGTTAACACCTAAGCAAGAGGAGAATCAATATGAAGAGAATCATGTCAATGCTGGCCATAGGGTCTCTGGCCCTGGGCAGTGTCATCACGTTCGGGGTGGGATCAGCTTCGGCCGCCACCACGACACCGACCGTGGTGTTGACCGGCGCCAGTGGCACGTTCCCCGGATCGACTCCGCCGATCGTGGCAACGACCAGCGTGGCCGGTGCAGTTTCGTTCACCTTGGGTGGAACCGCCATCGCCGGCTGTTCGTCAGTAGCGACGTCCACCGTTGCTCCCTTTATCGCGACGTGCACGTGGACTCCCGCTGCCGCGGGACCGGCCGCTTTGGGCGCATCATTCGTGCCCACTGACACCACCGACTACGCCAACGCCACGGCCACGACGTACAACGTGGTCATCGCCGCACCGATCCAAGGCAACACTGGTCCGATCTCGTTCATCGTGGACACGGTCGGCACCGCGAACAATTGCGGGATCCAGTCACAATTTGTCGTCGGTGACGGAATCGTCTTCCGCGTTGCCGCGAATGACGCCGCTCTCGGTGGCGCCGCGCTGACCTCAGCGAACGTCAGCAGTGCGACCATTACCGTCAACGGCTACGCGACCACGGTTGCGCTGGCCTACGCCAACCACGGTGGCGCCGGCATGTGGACCGGTGTACTGCAAACGGGAACCGCAGCGGGCGACTACAGCCCCACGGGTGCCATTCCTTACACCATCACCATGAACACCGTCGCCGTTCCGGCAGTGACCAAGAAGGTCACGGTCGTCACCCACAAGCGTGTCAAGGTCAGGGGTAAGTTCGTGACCCGCACGGTGCGCACGGTGAAGACCGTCGTCGTGACACCGGCAGTTGCCGGCGCCACAGGCACGTTCAGTCCCAGCGGCTCGCTGTCGGTGCTGACGTTGCTCGCGGCTCCCGTCACCCTGAAGTAACCAGCAGTCAGATTTACAGCAGTACGCAGTGTCCGTGTAGTCCCGAGTGAACGATCCAGAATTCGGAGTTCACTCGGGACTCGCGGCATCCAAGCAGAAACCAAGGTCCAAAGACACATACCAAAGTCCTTACAAGGGCAGCGAGTGAAAGAAAGTAGAAACCATGAAAGCGTCCCAACACAAGAGATCCCGTGGTGCGATCGCCGCACGGCTCGCGGCGGTCATCGTCATGCCGATTGCCTTGCTGGCAACGGTCAGTGGCGCCGCTACGGCCCCCCCGGTCAACCCGATTCAATTGACAGCACCGAGCGGACTTCCGGATACGGCGCTCCCTTTCAACGGGGTTAGCGCCGCGACCTTCACGGCGACATCTAACTTCCAGAAGCTCACGACCAGTCCAGACGCCGGCGTCACCGGTACACCATTCACGGTGAGCGGAACTGGTCTGACGCCCGACACGGCGCTGCAGCTGGTGTGGGGCACGAATACGGCCACGTGGAGCGTGGACGCGGAACCCTACACGGTCAACTACCTGGGGGCGGTCTACTCCCCGACGTCCGCAAGTTCTCTGCTCAACAACAGCAACTCGATGTACGTGAATCTGGCGACGGTCACGACCGACGCCAGCGGCAACTTCACCCTTAAGACGACAGCACCGACGGACTTTGGAGGAAACCACGACATCTGGGCCGTCGCCGCGAGCGTCGGCGTCGCCAATGGTTCCTTCGACCTGTTGCGCACCATCACGATCTCACCCAAGAGCGGGCCGGTCGGCACTCCGATCACCGTCACCTACACCTCGATGGACGCGAACGCCTACGGCGGTGGGGGATCGATCCTCTGGGACAATCACTACGCCGGTGAGATCATGGGAAACTGGACTCGCGGCACTGCGAGTGTCACCATCCGCGCGGCGGGCTCGGTCGGCACCCACTACGTCCAGGTCGGTGACGCCATCAGTTTTCAGTACATGAACCCCATTCAGTCGCCGATCACCGATGACAACGGCGCAACACGCGCCTTCCAGGTCACTGCGGGCAACGTCCTGCCGAAGCCATCGATATCGTGGCCCACCAGTGTCACGACCAACGTGAGCGCCACCCAGCTGACGACCATGTACAACAGCGCTCTGGGCGCAAAGACCGACCAGCCGGCAGCCCTTGACCCCCTCAGTTCCGCGGTTGGAACGGTGTCACCGAGCAGTGGTCCCGTCGGGACGAAGACGACGCTCAACGTCACTGGTCTGCCCGCCTCAAGCACCGGCAGTGTCGAGGTCGACCTCGTCTCGGTCACCGGTAGCCGCGTCAACTGCACCGGTACGTGCTGGGGCTACACCTACACGTCCCTGGGCAGCGGTGTGGTCGCCAACGGATCGTTGAACCAGACGGTCACCATTCCGAACAACCCCGGTGTCAACACGCTCGGTGGCTGGCACGCCATCGTGCTCATCAAGGGCGCCATGGCCACCGACGGCGCCGGCAACCGCGTACCCGGCGTTGGCAGCCTCGTCGAGGTTCAAGTTCCCTTCTACGTGAAGGAGAGCATCATGCCCTTCTACAACAAGGCGGGCAAGTTGCTCTCGATGGGTACCGCGACCGCGAAGGACTCGGTAGCGCTCGCCACCGAAGTCGGTGGTCAAGTGGGAACCGGCTCCTACACCTTCAAGGAAGGTCAGGAGTTCACCGTCAGCATCTTGGGTGTCGGCTGGACGCAGCTCGACAACACCTTGGCCGTTGACTACGACAACAGCTATATCGGCTACGGCTGCGGATTCCACTCCAACGGGTACATGGCCGTCCACCTGACGGCTACCGGCGGCCCCGGCATCCACATCATCGACCTCTACCCGCTGCTGTACTCGGTGTCGCCGAACGAGGGCACCTACTACGGCATGGTGCCGCTGCTCTCAGGTAACCACGACGACCCGGGTCTCGCCCTCGGCTACCAGGTTCCGACGATCCACCTGGCTATTCGCATCGTCAAGTAATCGCTTCACCCACACGGCTCACTGCCCCGTCTCTTGAATCTCGAGGGACGGGGCAGTGACACGTAGAACCTTCTGCGCGCGAGTGGGCAGCCACCAGGTACGTGGCCCGAGCAAGGTCATGATGCTCGGCAGTAACAAACCGCGCACCAGTGTCGCGTCGACGAGGACGCCGAACGCCAGCCCGATGCCCAGTTCCTGTAGTCCCGCGATGTGTCCGAGGACCAGTCCACTGAGTGCCGCGACCATGATCAGTGCGGCGCTCGTCACCACGCCGCCGGTGTTGGAAAGACCTTCGATGATCGCGTCGTCATTCGTGGCCCCGTTGCGCCACGCCTCGCGCATACGACTCACGATGAAGACTTCGTAGTCCATCGAAAGCCCGAACAGCATCGCGAAGAGGAACACCGGCACCCAGCCTTCGATCTGGCTCACGTGATACGTGCCAAAGATCGGTGATCCGATCCCGAATCGAAAGACCGCGACAAGTACACCGTCGGCCACGCCGACGGACACGAGATCCAGCAGTATCGCAATGAGGGGCAGCACGAGTGATCGGAACGCGCGAGCCAGGACGAGGTACGCGAACACGAACGCCAACAGGACGATCCAGGGCAGAGCGCCGTAAACGCTATTAAGGAAGTCGACCCCCTGGGCCGGGGCCCCACCGACGAACACCTTCGTACCCGCCGGGAAGGTCATCGACGGGATCGTCGTATCGCGCAGGACGTTCACGAGATTCTGTGATCCCGCACTCCCGAAGTACTCACGGCTGACCACCAGGATCTGTTCGTAGCGGCGCGACGAGTCGACGAAGGGCTTGGTGTGCCCAATGGCGACGATTCCGACTTCGGGGTTCTTCAGAATCAGTTTCGCCAGCGCCAATCGCTCGCGTGACGCGACGCCCGTCGCGGCACCGTGACTTCGACCGGTGTCGACGATAACCTCGATCGGTGTAATGGCACCGGGTCCGGCTCGGCCGCTCACGAGGGTGAGCGCCTTCGCCGCCTCAATGTTTTGCGGGATGGCGGTGACCGATCCGGGTGTCAACTGCATCCAGAAGATGGAGAACGTCGCACCTCCGAGAACGACCAGGGTCGTCACGAGAACCAGCAATGGACGTCGAATGACACCACGGGCGATGCGCGCCCAGAGTCCCGAGGAAACGTCTCTTCGAGCCATGAGTCCTCGAACGACCACCGGTCGAACCCCCCGGCGTCCTAGGAGTGACAGCAGGGCCGGTTGCAGGCTGAGCGCACACGCGAGGGAGAAGACCGGCACGACGAGGCCGGCCGCCCCGAGGGATTGCACGAACGGCACCGGCACGATGAGCAAGGTCGCTAGTCCGATCGCCACGGCGAACCCGGAGAACATGACTGCCTTTCCGGCGGTGTGCATGGTGGTGACGATTGCGTCGTCAACTTTCACGTTGTCGCGGCTGACTTCGGTTCGGAATCGATGAACGATGAACAGCGAATAGTCGATCGCGAGCGCGAGGCCGATGAGTTCGACGACATTCGGGACGTAGAGGACCATGAGAAAGTGGTGGGCGAGGAGATAGACGACACTGAGTGTGCCGGCGATCGTCGCCCCGGCGACGAGAAAAGGTATGAGCGCCGCCCAGCAGATTCCCAGGACGGCGATGAGCAGCACGACGGCGAGAACGAGTGCGAGGGCCCCGCCCCGGCGAAGATCACCTTTTAGTACCGGTGTGATGTCGTGCTGGAGCGCCGGTGGTCCAGTCACGAGCGCGTTCGAGAGCCCCGTTTCTCGGAGCGCGCTACGCAATGCTCCGGTGGCGTTGGCCGCCTGGCCCAGGTTGAATGAAGTGTTGACGTTGGCGTAGAGCAAGCCACCCACGGCCCGTTCCTCACTCACGGTGCCCGTAGGTATCTTGGTCGCCGCAGTGCTGATCTTGGCCTCGAGCGCGGTGATCTCTGGGGAGGTCGCGTTGGTGAAGGGCACGACCACGGTAAACGTCCCTTCGACGTTCTCATGGAAGTTGCGGATGAGAATCGCGTTCGCCTGCGCCGAGCTCGTTCCAGGAACGGTGAGCGATGTCGTCAGCAAATCGGTGAGATGCGATGTTGAGAACACCCCCAAGATGGTGATGACCACCCAGATTGCAATGACGATGACCCGTCGCTTGATGACCAAGCGAATCCAGCGTTCCAACACACTCGTAGCGTACAAGTTCGTACTCGCACTCCCTGGAACAGTTGGCGTCGAGCAGAGCCACGTCCTCAGAGCGAGGTCGCTCTATCGTGCCGTTGGCTCTTCGACCACCTTTCCGCTCCCGCACGGATCGGGCACCTCGTGCAAATCGCTCGACGCGAGAAAGCGTCACGCGCCCTTAGGTCGTCGAAACTGGTTGGGCGGGATACCCAAGGCAGTAATTCCGTCGCCGCTCGCGCACGCCATCGGTGCCGGAGTGTGGGTGGCCACCGTGGCTTCGGTCGCGCTCCTTGCTAATGCCGCGACGTATTTTTACCTCGAATACCGACTGTGGAACGCCTGGACCCCGGGCGTCATTGCGACATGAATCTCAGTTGAGCACGTCCTTCGACGGTGATGAGAAAGCACTGCGAATCACGGGAGGAATATTCGACGAGCGTGAAGTCAGGTTCCGCGCTATGAGCGAGGCAACAGCGACGGTTAGCGCTACGGCGACGCAAGTCAAGACTTCGTGAGCGCTCCGGTGCTTCTTCGTGACTGAGAACCTTGAACTTGAAACCCTCAACATCTAGTTCAGCGCATCGGGCCAAGAAATGACTGCAAAGTCTCACCGGGACGCGGCTCGTGTGAAGGCGGGGCAATAATGGGACATGGAAAATGAATTCTGGCCACTCTTTGACCTGCGAATACGTACGTCACGCATTGAGATACGTCTTCCGAATGACAACGCTTTAGGGGATCTCGCGCGACTCGCCGCCAAAGGCATTCATGATCCTGTCGCAATGCCCTTTCTCTATCCGTGGACTGATGAGCCCTCACCACTGCTCGAGCGGGGCATGTTGAAGTGGGGATGGCGCCACCGGGCCGAATGGGCTTCGAACAACTGGACCTTCAACGGTGCCGTGTTCGTGAATGGTGAAGTCGTGGGAGTCCAAAGTTTGATGGCCACTGACTTCGCGGCCCTGCGCGCGGTGAAGAGCGGATCATGGCTCGGCCTCGCGTACCAAGGTCAGGGAATCGGCAAGGAAATGCGCACTGCGATCCTCCATTTCGCCTTTGAAGCACTGGGCGCACTCGAAGCGCACAGTGGGGGATTCATCGACAATGAGTCATCACTTAGAGTCTCGCGCGCGCTCGGCTACGAGGAGTGCGGCCGAAGGACCGTTCTTCGACGAGGCATTCCGACCGAACTACTCGAAGTGCGACTCGATAAGTCACAATGGAATACGACGCCACACACGAAGGTCGAGATTTCGGGGCTTGACGATTGTCGGGATTTCTTTATCGCCCCAGATTCGACAGTCAGTTAGTAGTCCGTCACTACTCGACACGGGAAATGGTCTCGGCGTCGTCGCGTGCGGCGCATGTATGAACGTGACGCCGGAGGACTATCGAGAGATGGCCTACAACACATCGCCGACTTTGCTGGGAGGAATGTGGAGGACGAGCGAGTGTTCAGCTCACTGAAGAGTTCCGCTGAGCAGGTACGTCGACGTGGCGCCCGGACGCAACGGCTGATCTCCTTCCGGTGAGGCAGGCAGCGACATCGTGAATGACGAACGCTCCCGAATGGCCGCGTCGTTGTTATCACGCCGGGAAAAGATCGCTCGTACGTAACATGACATCATGAGCACAGGATTATCGAGCCAGGGCGCGCAAGTTGGTCCCTTCGAATGACGATCGACCAAGATTCGAACTACCAAGTCGATGACGATTCATCGCGAATCGATGTCGACGTTGTCTGGGACTTCCTCTCGACGGAGGCGTATTGGAACACGTGGCGAAGCCGCCACGACGTCGAACGTCAGTGGCGCGAGGCGTGGCGAGTAGTCGGCGTCTACGACGGGGCGAGCGGCGCCATGGTCGGCGGCGCTCGCGCAATATCCGATGGAGTGAGCGATGCGTACCTGGGTGACATGTTCGTGATCCCCGATCATCGCGGGCGAGGACTCTCGAAGCAACTGTTGAGGGTGATGGTTGAAGAGGGCCCCGGTCGCGACTTTCGGTGGATGTTGGTGACCAGTGACGCGCATGGTCTCTACGCTCAGTTTGGATTCGGTCCACCCGATGAACGCGTCATGATTCGTCCACCGAGAAATCGCCACTGACGGAAAGGTTTGTCTCTCCGAGCGCGGAACCAGAACTACTTGGTTTTGATCACGACTGTCTGTCCGAACTTGTCGTGCAGTGTCTGATTTCTCTTGTCCCACGCGACCCACAGAAGGTCGATGAGGTGCGGCAAGAGAAACACGAAGAAAATGAGTTCGGCGTGAAGCTCGCGATGCAATTGGGCAGTCGTGGGGTTGACGTAGCGGTACAAATGGTGGAAGGTCCCGAGGGCCAGTAGCGCAGTGTAGAAAATCGCTCGTTTCGCGGCGCGCGCGTAGGTAAGTGGGGTAGCGCCGTCTTGGTCAACGCACCGGACCGAAACGACTCGCATGCCTATCGTCTGGCCGCGACGGAGTCCGATGAGCAGTGAGTTGTAGAGAAAGGTGATCGCCGTCACCCCAATGACGTCGGTGGCGAAGCCGACGTGGTGGGCGCCGAGCGTCGCCCACCCGATGATCAACAACAGGATGTCGTCGATGAAAAAACCGAGGAATCGTCGCCAGAATCCCGCCAGGGTGTAGCCGAACGGGGAGGACACGTCCGCGGTGAACTGGGGCGCGGGGTAGGAGTACACGCTCGACGTAGGAGAGCCACACGAAGCGCAGAACTGCTGACCCGGTACTTCTTGCGTGCCGCATGTGGGGCAAGACGCCATTTCAATCTCTCCTAGGTCTCTTCCGTGTGGCTCGTGGTCCTGTGCGGATCATTAGAACATTAGAGCCCAGGGCCTCGGCCGAGATTCGCCCGCGTGACGAAGTCGACTCAGGACCGCTTCGTGGCGACGAACACGGGGATGCGGCGTTCGGTCTTCAGCTGGTACTGCGCGTACGGTGGAAAGGCCGCCACGGCCCGTTCCCACCACGTGGCCCGCTCCTCGCCATCGACTTCGCGAACCGACACCGTGAATGGTTCGGGCCCGTCTTGAATCGTGACCGACTCCGGGTCGGCTTTCAAGTTGTAGTACCAGACCGGATGGGTGGGTGCGCCGCCCTGGGAAGCTACGAGGGCGTATTCGCCGTCGTGCTCAACGCGCATGAGTGGTGTCTTTCGAATCACGCCGCTCTTGTTACCGCGGGTCGTCACGATCACGACCGGCAATCCGGTGTCGCGTAGCGTATTGCCCTCCGTGCCGTCGGTGCGCTCGTACAACTCAACTTGGTCCCGCACCCATTCGGATGGACTTGGTTCGTATCGTCCCTCTAATGACATTGGCTGTTCCTCACGTGAATTGATCGAACTGTATAGCGACATCATCGTAAAGGTTGAAGGGCCGTCAGTGACGGCCCGATTACGCGAGAGTCACGTGGGGATGACCCAATAGGGTGTCCGGGGGAGCATGTGTGGGGACCGAACGAGCGAAGAAGGCGACGACGAGTAGGCGCCTCGGGCGAAGGAAGCCTTCGTCGTCGCGAATAAGTCTGCGGACGTACCTGGGCGCACTCGGGCCAGGACTGGTCACGGGGGCCTCGGACGATGATCCGTCCGGCATTGCGACCTACGCCCAGACCGGGGCGAAATTCGGGTTCTCAATGTTGTGGGTGGCGCTCTTCACGTTCCCGCTGATGGCCGCCGTGCAAGAGATCTGTGATCGTACGGCATTGGCGAGCGGGAAGGGACTGGGCGAACTGATCGTCGTTCGATTTGGACGGAGGTCGAAAGTCCTGATTTCGGTGCTGCTCGGGCTGCTGATACTGGCCAACGCGCTCAACATCGCAGCGGACTTGGTGGCGATCGGTGCCGGTATGCACTTATTGCACGCGGGACCGGAAGTCTTGTGGGCGTTGGTCGCCGGAGCTCTGCTGATCGCCCTCGTCGTTAGTGGCTCGTTCGAACTCACTGCGCGAGTACTGAAGATCTTTTGCTTGGCCCTCTTGGCCTACGTCGTCGTCCTATTTTCGATCAGCGTCCCGTGGGGATCGGTGCTGATCCACACGATCGTGCCCCACTTCGTTTTCTCGAAGGGCTACCTCGCGCTCTTGGTGGGCGTACTTGGCACCACGATCTCGCCGTATCTGTTCTTTTGGCAGAGCATGCACCGCATCGAAGACATGCGAGAAGAGACGGCTGGCGGGGAAAAGCCGATGGCGCTGAAGCTGCGATCCCGCGCGGGAGCCGCGAAAAAGTTGTCCACCAGTCGCTTTGACGTGTTCACGGGCATGGGCATCTCCAATGTCGTCATGTTCGCAATCATTGTCGCCACGGCCGCGACCATTGGCAGTCATGGTCACCATCCCACCATCGATTCACCGGCCCAGGCCGCCGCTGCGCTGAAACCAATCGCGGGTCGGATGGCCTCGTACATCTTTGCTTTCGGATTCATCGGTGCGGGAATGCTGGCCATTCCCGTCCTCGCGGGATCCGGTGCGGCTGGGCTGTCTGGAATGTTGGACCGACCCACGGGCTATTCGAGATCACCACTCAAGGCGCCATTCTTCTACATCCTCTGCGTAGTGGGCATGGGCGGAGGAATGACCTTCAGTCTGCTCTCGGTCAACCCGATCACGCTCTTGGTCTTCGTTGCGGTGATCAACGGTGTCGCGGCGGCCCCGTTTCTCGCGGTCACCATGCTCGTCTCATCCGATCGGCGAATAATGGGAACCTACGTCAACGGAAGACTCGCCCGGATACTTGGTTGGGGCACGGTGGCGTTGATGTCGATCGCTGCGGTGTTGTTGCTCGTGATCTGATGTCCTCGAACCGGCGTCATCGTGATCGACGATCAGCTCAACCGGCGCTCAGTGCTCCGTTGTACAGTGAGGCGACGACGGAACGGGGGTGCCATGGGACTCAGGATTGCGCTGGCGACGACGGTGGAGGCGAGTCCCTCCGAGGTCTACGACGTACTGCGTTCCACGCAGGGTCAAAAGGGGTTTTGGACGTCGGACTGTGATCTCGATGACCGACACGGTCGCTTCGGATTCGTCGAAGCGCCGGTCGACCTCAACGTCGCGATCTCTCTCGTGGCCAATGACCTTGTGAGAATGAAGGTCGAGACCGGCTTTCCTGGTTGGAATGGGTCATCCTGGGAGTGGGCGTTGAGTGCCCACCACGATGCTCCGAACCGGACTCACGTCCAATTCCGTCACTATGATTTTGAGCCGGACTACGCGGAGTCGGACGTGGCCTACACCGCCCAGACGTGGGCGATGATCCTCGATCGACTCGCTCGCTTTCTCGAGAGTGGTCTTCCGGATCCGTTCTTCGCCAACGACGGTGCCTAGCGCGAGCGCGTAGCCGCCAGCCGTGGCGTGATGCTGCAAGAGTGCAACGCTATCCTCGACGTCACCGCCGTCGCGCTCGAACGAAGGACTTCCATGGCAATCGACTTCACTCTCGCTCCGGAACACGAAGAGATTCGCCTGCGCGTGCGCGAATTCGTCCAGGACGCGATCATTCCGGCCGTGACACGGCCCGGGGCCGAAGTATTGGCGCTCTCTCGCCGTGACTACCTCGCCACCATCACGGGGCTGCGAGAACAGGCCAAGGCTCTCGGCCTCTGGCTGCCGCACATGCCCAAGGAGTGGGGCGGCATGGGACTGGGTCACGTGGAACTGGCGATGGTCCAAGCCGAAGCCGGTAAGACGCGAATTGGCCCCTGGGTGCTCAACTGCATGGCGCCGGACGAGGGAAACATGCACACGCTCCTCCACTGGGGCAACGACGATCAGAAGGAGCGCTACCTACGGCCGCTCTGTGACGGAGCGGTGATGTCGTGTTTCGCGATGACCGAACCCGAAGTGGCTGGCTCCGATCCGACGCTCATCCGAACGCACGCCGAAAGAGATGGTGACGAATGGATCATCAACGGTCACAAGTGGTTCATCTCGAACGCCCGTCGTTCGCAGTTTGCCATCCTCATCGCCCGGACCGAACCGGACGTGCCGGAGGGTTCCTCGGGTGCGACCACGGCGTTTCTCGTCGACATCCCGTCGGAGGGCTGGAACGACGTGCGAGAAGTAGAAACGATGCACGGATCAACCGGCCACAGTGAAATCGTCATCAAAGACCTGCGGGTGCGAGACGAACAGATTCTCGGTGGCCGGGGTAATGGGCATCGCCTCGGACAAGCCCGTCTCGGACCGGCCCGCTTGGCGCACTGCATGCGCTGGATCGCCCAGGCCGAAACGGCGCTCGACATGATGGTCGATCGCTCGATTCATCGTTATTCACACGGTTCGACTCTGGCGGAGAAACAGGGTGTCCAATGGATGATCGCCGATTCAGCGATGGAGCTCTATCAGTGCAAACTCATGGTGTTGCACACGGCCTACAAGATCGATCGTGGTGACGACTTTCGAACGGAGGTCTCGATGACCAAGCACTTCGTTGCCAATAGCCTCAATCGGATCATCGACCGGGCGATCCAGGTGCACGGCGCCCTCGGCTATTCGACGGACACGCCGTTGGCCTCGATGCTCCAACACGCTCGCTGGGCGCGCCTCGCCGACGGCGCCGACGAGATCCACCAGATGAGGATCGCGGAGCGGACCATTGCCGCCTTCAAAGACAGTGGTTCCACGTCGGTGGCGACGGGTGATTTGCCCATCTAATGAAGTGAGTACATTCGCTGTAGGCCACTGCGGACCCAGACGGTGGTCGGAAATCGATTTGGAAGGATCATCGTGGTTGACGAAGATATCTATCAACGGATCAATACCCTGGTGGACGAGGAAAAGGTGCTGCGCGAACACGAGACGCCCGAAGACGTCACTCGCCTCGCGCTCATCGAAGAAACGCTCGACCAGTGTTGGGATCTGCTGCGCCAACGTCGTGCGCTGCGTGAATTCGGGCGCGATCCCGAAAAGGCGGAGGTCCGCGACGTCGACACCGTGGAGCGATACGAGCAGTAGCGCGTTCGTCGTGAATCACCTGCCGACGTCGAAGTGAAACCAGCCCTACGTATGGGTGGCGACGTCGGGACTACCCGACAAATGTCTTGAGGTCAGCGATGATCTTGTCTTCCACTTCCAGGCTCCACAACGAGTCCGCGACGTCGATGGGGAGGAAGAGGTCGGACAGCAAGAGCGTTTCGGCGGCGGCGACGCCAAGATTCTGCAGCCACTTGCTGATGCCGAATCGCACGGTGAAGTCGCTCGGTAATCCGCTGATAGTGATCGTGAAGGCCCGCTCGGCGGCGACGATGTCGCGGAGAAAGCCGCCCTTGGTTGCTTGAATGACTGTTCCTTGATCACCGGGAGGCGAGGTCTGGACGGTGAAGCCGTCGGCCTTCAAGTACTGCGTGAGGTGTGACTCGAGTTCGGTTAAATTCGTGCCCTTACCCTCAAAGTGTTCTGACTTATCTCCGAGCATGATGCCCTCCTAAAATGGTGCGTGGTCTGACCCTATGGGTGCCGCGTCGAAGTGCATCGCGATTATTCAGAAATTCTTACGAAGCGCGTGATGGAAGTTCACGACGTTAACGAACGTTCCCCACGACTCGCTCGAAGAGCTGACCGACTTCTTTGGTCGAGAATTCCATCGTCGCGTCGCCGACGTTGAATTCGAAGCGCTGCAGATTCGGGCCCTCCGTGTCGTACGCGCGACCAAACATCCAGATACCGTCCTTTCGCGCGATGTCAACCATTCGCGAGGTGATCGTGTCGCACGGGCCACTCACGCGAACGTGCATCATCGGGCTCTGCACCGGGTAGGGAAGCACCTCGAGGTCGTCGATTCGTTGAAGGACCCGCGCGATCTGACGCGCACGCTCGTAGTAGCTGGTGAATTGGTCGCCACGAAGACGCAACGCACTGAGCGCCGAGGCGGCGTAGGGCCAGAGTCCGAAGGCGCGTCCCCCGTGGCGAATCCGCCAAAGTTTCAGTTCCTCGATGGTCGCGGTGTCGCCGGCCACACAGCAGCCGGCGATCGCACCGAGTCCCTTGTAGAACGAGACGTACACGGTGTCAAAGAGGTCAGCGATGTCGAGTAGTGACTTTGAAGCGGTGGACGCGTAGAAGGGCACCGCCTCCCAAAGACGCGCGCCGTCCATGTGCGCGGCGGCGTCGTGATCCCGAGCCCACTGAACTTGGGCGACCAGTTCGTCCCACTCGGGGAGGGTGCCGCCGAGGTCGCGCTGGGGCAGTTCGAGCACGAGCGCGGCGACGGGCTCAGCGATTGTCGTGAGCTGCGCGGACGTCAGAGGCGTATTCGCGGGGCCGCACGTTACGGCCACGAGACCGTGGAGACGCTCGTAGGCCCGTTCCTCTCGAACGTCGAGATGACACTTCGGATGAAACATGATGCCGGTGCGGTGGCGTCGGTCGGCGTGGATCCGCAAGACCGACTGTTGGGCCATGGTGCCGGTGATCATGAACAGGGCTGATTCCTTGCCGAGACGACGGGCCACCTCGTGTTCGAGCTCCTCGACGACACCGCCGCTCCCGTAGAGGTCGATCTGCGTGTCGACGGGAATGGTTGCTAAGAGCGACGCCGCGTCGCGACGACCGCTGCCGGTCAAGAAGCGTGTGCAGCGTCGTTGGATCTCACGCAACTCCTCGGGCGTTGGAGGCACACTCGGGGATCGTCGTGGCGCCCGGGGTGCCGGTGGCACCATCGACGCTTTCTTCTGCGGGGAAGTGGACACCTACGTGACGATACTCACCGTCATTTTTGCGTTGCTGGCCCGAAGTGGGGGATTGGGTCTGAACGCACGGTCCGGGATGGCGGCGGCTGCGGTTATTCGCCGATCTGTCCTTCGACCAACTCGGCATAGATATCGAGATGGCCGAGGTGCCGGGCGTACTCCAGCACAAGGTGAAACAGGACTCGTTCGAGCGTCGCGGGTTCCTCGCCACTCCATCGCGGTCCCGGCAGGCCGAGGTCATCGAGGTCATGACGTTGAACGATTTCGGCACTCTGGATTCCGCGACTCCGCAGCGCGCCGACGAGCGAATCGAGGGTGTCCTCGGGAGCGACGTACCAACGATCACCGAGATGGTCGCCCCAGGGCTCGTCCACACCTTGTCCTTCGAAGCCCCATTCGAGCCAGCGCATCTCGACGTACGTCAGATGCTTGACGAGTTCCAGCGCGGTCCAATCGGTGGGGACCACGCTCACGATCAGAGCGTCCAGGGGGAGTGACGTGACTTTCTCGATGACGCGATCGCGACAGTAGTCGAGGTACATCAAGAAGACCTCGTTGCGCGCGAGGGCCGCACCGGTCGGAGAAGGAAAGTTCATGGCCCAACTTTAAGTCTCGATTCCCTGAACCGCGAGGCGAGGCGTACGCGAGTACCGAGTTCCGCGTAGGTGCGATGCCGTAACGTTGCACTTATGGGGAGTTCGAAGAAGCGTCGCCGGGTCGACACCACCCCGGTGGAATCAGACAGCGACTGGACACCACCGGTGATGTGGCCCGAACCCGGGAGCGGCTTTGAGGCCGACCCTTTCAGTCCGGCGGGCATATCCCAACAGATATGGCACGCCACGGCGAGAAGGCCACGGAGTCGCACCGGGCTGTGGATCGTGCGAGTTGTCTGCGTACTCATCGCGTTGGCGTTTATCGCCGCTCAAGTCGCCCACTGACGCAGTGCACATCCTCATTGGTTCCGGCGTCCCCTAGTCTTGGGTGTGCGCATCCTCGCTCGAAAAGAGGTCCGACCTCGTTCGCTTATTTCGTGGTCCGTAGGCGTCGTGGTCGTGACCTTATTGGTCCTCTCATCGCTGGGTGTCTTTTCGTCAACGAAGGCACCGAAGGAGACGGTGGTGTCGTCGATCACTTCATCGCGATACGGCTCGGTCCTCGTAGTCGGGGGCAATGCGAGCAGCGGGTTGCACAACTTCCCGCTCTACGAATTCAGTGGCGACGTCGGCCACCACTTCGGCTGCGCGACGAACAAGATCGTGGCTTATGACCTCGGCGCAAAAGAGAGCGTGCCCCTCACCTGTACTGGACCGGAGGGAGATCTGCTCGCGGACGTCAGTTCCGACGATTGGCCGGCGTTTACGACCAAGGGTTCGCCGGTTGCCGGTCACGGAGTCGACGCGAAGTTGCTGGGAACGGTTCTTCGCCCCGGCATCGGCAAGCAGATCACCTACGCCGGTCATCCGCTGTACCTGTTTGACCCCTCGTCACAACCGTTCGTTCCCCAGGGTGAGAATCTCATGGAGACCGTGAAGCCGCTCCCGCCGTGGCACGGGTACTGGGACTTGGTCTCGGCCCGCACCGGGGCACTGTCACCGGGCGTTGCGACACTCGAGGTCGAAACGCTGCCCAGTGGGAATAGCTCGCTCGCGGCGAAAGAGGATGGCAATGTCGACCCGATCAAGGTAACCCTGTATTCCGGAATGGTCACGTTCGGTGACGCGAAGTGTGGCGGGAAGTGCCTAGCAGCGTGGACCCCATTTCTCACGAGCGCCTCACCGCGACTTGGTCCGGGTGTGAACCGCGCACTCGTGGGCATCGTTCGAAGAGCTGATGGCAACTTTCAAGTCACGTACGACCATCGACCGCTCTATCTCTACAACCGAGAGATCATCCGCCTGAGCTCGAGCGACCGACTCACAAAGAGTGGTTCGACGGGAAACGGTGCCGGGGAGCGTGGCCCGAGCGGCGTTATGTCAGTCGTGGTCGCGTCGAACTGACACCGAGTGCCCGAAGGCATGATGGACGAGACGGGAGTGGGTTGGCATACTCTTGGACGACACGATTCTGGCGAATGAACGTTTGACGGGAGCACGCATTGACTGATCCCAAGACATCGGTGGATCCCCGATTTAGCGAAGACGGCGCCGAGCCGACTTCGTGGGTCGACACGCGCGACGCGATTGCCTCAGCTGAGCTCTTTTGGATTTCCACGGTCCGTACTGACGGGCGACCCCACGTCACGCCGCTCGTTGCCGTGTGGATCGATGACTCCTTGTTCTTCACTACCGGACCCGAAGAACAAAAGGGCGTGAATCTGTCGCACAACAATCACGTGACCCTCACCACGGGCCGCAACGATTGGGATAAGGGTCTCGACGTCGTGGTCGAAGGCGTGGCGAACCGAGTGAAATCCCAGGAGGAACTCGTTCGCGTCGCCGAAGCGTGGACGCACAAGTGGGACGGTCGTTGGAATTACGCCGTCGGCATCGACTGCTTTCATCATCGCGATGGCGAAAAGGTCCTCGACGGCGAAGTGTTCGTCTTCAAGGTCACTCCGCAGAAGGTTCTCGCCTTCACCAAAGGGACATTCAGTCATACGCGTCACCAGTTCTGAAGTCATCCGAGGTTGACCCCGATAGGAACGTCACACGGCGTTGGTAACGTCACTTGAGTGACGTTCTCCTGGCCGGCCAACATCCCAGCGCGCGTCGAGCCGGATCGTCTCACTGAGGAAAAGCTGGCGTTGGACGAGTGGGTGGATTTTCATCGCGCCACGCTGTTGATGAAATGTGATGGGCTCTCGTTCGACCAGCTCACAATGAGATCGGTCGAACCTTCGGAACTGACGTTGCTCGGCTTGGTCCGGCACATGAGCGAAGTTGAACGCGGCTGGTTCCGCCGCCACGCCGCTCGAGAGAATGTTGACTTCTACTGCTGCACCAATGATGATCCGGACGCCGACTTGCTCGGAGTCGATTCGGCCGATGCGTCGGTGGATCTGGCACATTTCGTTGAAGAGTGTCGACTGAGCCGTGGGGCCACGGCGAACCTGTCACTCGATGAGGTCGTGCCGAGTCGCGGAGATCATCCCGAGCGAACGAGGAATGTTCGGTGGATCTATCTTCACATGATTGAAGAGTACGCACGCCACAATGGCCACGCCGATCTGATCCGAGAGCGCATCGACGGAGCGACTGGCGACTAAGTCGTGGCGAGGGCCATGTGTTGTCGTCGTGTCCGCGGACAAAATGATTGACGGCGTTACGCTGCAATGATGTTTGAAGTCTCTAACGAACGATTCGAGGAACTCGCCGCGGAGGCGGTATCGGGTTTGCCCGAATCGCTGTCATCGCGGATGGACAATGTCGCCATCATTGTCGAAGACGAAGCCCGCGGTCGCAACCTCTTTGGACTGTACGAGGGCATCCCCTTGACTCGACGTGGATTCTCCAGCTACAACGCGGTCATGCCCGATCGAATCACGCTGTACCAAAAGACGATCTGCCGGGTGTGCGCCAACGAGGACGACGTCAGGGCGCAGGTCCGAAAGACCGTGATCCACGAAATAGCTCATCATTTCGGCATTAGTGACCCACGACTCGACGAACTGGGCTGGGCGTAACTCGTTCGCCAGCGCCGCCACCGCTCCAGTGTGGCACCGTGCGAATACGACGCCGATTGTTCGACCCGACGCTAAGTCGGCTTCTTCGGGCCGAAGCTCACGAGGCTCTGGAACTCACTGGGAATGACTTCGGGATAACTGCCTTCGAGAAAGGCGCCCAGGACAGATCCCTTTCGAACGATGACGTAGTCGTAGTGGAGGGTGCCTCGCGCGTCCGAGATCGCCATGGCATAGGCTGCGCTCGCGTTGCCGTAGTGCGCGAAGCTCATCGTCCCCACCGAACCGGTGATCGGCAGGCCGTCGAAGAGTCCGGTGAGGACGTGGCACGCGTTGATGTGCGCGATGATCTTCTTATACGCACTCTTGGTGTTCGAATACGTCGCAATCTTTTCGTCGAAGCGGGGCAACTCGTCAACCGTTCCGAGGTAGTAGGCCTGAGCCGATCGAATCTGTGTGACCCCCGTGGGTTCGAGCAACCCGCGAACGCAACCGACGCCGTCGCTCGTGATGCTTGACGCAGTCCAGCCCGCCGGCATCTGACTCGAATTCAGTAACTCGGACGACAGTTTTGCCTGGGAGATGGTCGCCGCTGAACTCGCGAGCACTGGCCAAAGCGCAGTCGCGGCGACGAGCGCGCCGATGGATACGAGTGCGCGCCTCACGCCAACCCCCAGTCCCGTCCGATGTCAGACCCGACAGAACCTACTGTTCGAAGCGTCGGTTGACAACCCGGGCGCCGGACCAAAGAATGGTCATTGATGGTGAACATGCGCGACGTCGAAAGAGTGGCCCTTTCTATGCCGGAAGCCAAGAAAGAGCTCCGCGATGACGATCGTCCGGCGTTCGTCGTCGACGGTAAACTCTTCTGCTTCCACCGCACGAAGCGGCGCGACGCCGTCGATCCGACCACGGGCGAACGTCTCGGTGACGTCTTAGCTCTGCGAGTCGCCGACGAGGAAATGAAGTCAATGTGGCTGGCCGAACGTCCGGGCGTCTACTTCACCACCGATCATTTCGATGGTCACCCTTGGATCCTCTTGCGCATCCCGTCACTCGCCGACGTTGAGCCGGATGAGCTCTTCGAACTGGTGTCGGACGCCTGGCTCGCACGGGCGCCCAAACGATTGATAAAGAGTTGGCTGGAGAACCAGGGACTGGGCGGCCAAGAGGACTCAGCAGTGCGTAGGGGTGACTAGTAGGGGGCATGGATGCAGCACTTCACCACGTTCGACAACCTTGATCTTGCGTACCTGGACCTGGGCGAAGGCGAGCCCGTCATACTGCTTCACGGATTCGCGGCGGATCACTCGTCAAACTGGGTGGCCACCGGCGTCGTGGACAGCCTCGTCGAGGCCGGTCGACGCGTGTTCGCCCCTGACGCGCGCGGCCACGGGGAGTCGGCGAAGCCGCACGACCCCGGCGCGTACGCGAACGACGCAATGGTTCGCGATATTCAGTCGCTGATGGATTACGCGTCGCTCGAACCGGTCGACGTCGTGGGCTATTCGATGGGCGCCATCGTGGCCGGTCGTCTCGCGCCACGTGATCCTCGAGTTCGTTCACTCGTTCTCGGCGGCGTCGGTGGTGAGTGGGGCGGCGACCAGCGACCACTGGGCACGGAGCCCATTGCCGACGCGCTGGAGACCGAGAGTCCGGACGATATTGAGAGCCCGCTCGCCGCGGCCTTTCGGCGGTTCGCCGACAGCACCGGCGCCGACCGGTTCGCGCTGGCGGCCCACACGAGGTCGCGTAATGGAGAGACGACGAACGTGGAATCGATCACGGTACCGACGTTGATACTCGCCGGCGACGCTGATCAATTGGCCGGATCTCCCGAAGAACTGGCGAATCGTATTCCCGGGGCCACGTTTCAGATACTGCAGGGCAATCACCTGAGCGCGGTGCGCGATCCTCGGTTCACTCAGTCGATCGTGACGTTCGTGAACTCGATGTCATAGTGAAACACCATCTCGGGAGGGGAATTGGCTCAGTGTCCACTTGCCCGTGAATTCGTAGTCACACAGCGACTCCGTGAGCGAGCACATGACCGTAAGGACCTGTTCGGCCGATGTGGCGACGGGGACTTCGAGGAGTAATCCCCGGGTGTTGTGGTCTTGACGGACCGTAAAGGGCGCGCCGGCCAACATCGAGGTGATTCGTTCACTGCCGAGACGACTTCGCGAGTGCAAGACACCGAGGGTGGAAGGCTGCGCGACGCCGTGACGGGGGGCGGTGGTCACGAAAGTGGCGACCGTCACACCCTTATTGAGCCGTAGGCCGAAGTAGTTCACCTTCATGTCGGGAACCTCCTCTTCGACATTGGGTGAGACGTTGCACCACCCTCGTCCGTCGCCAACCGCGCCGATGGCCGCGAGTGCGGCCCTTCGATCGTCCGAGAAGGTGATCACCGTGGGAATGCTCATTGGAACGCCTTGGTTGAGATCACGATGACCTAGATCCTCTTCGTGTCGCGCTGGTACACGCGAACGGCGAGGACGGAAAGCACGAGCGACCACGCCGCGACGACGACCCACGCTTCCAAGGGCCAGCCGCCACCGACGAGCGCCGTCTTGCCGGCCTGGACCAGCCAGTAGGAAGGAAGGCACTTCACGACGTCGAAGAGAAAACCGCTCGTGACCAGAGGGCCGTACGCGCCACCGAGCAGTGCGAAGAGTGACGTCACACCGCCAATTGCCGGTCCGAGGGAGTCCAGCTTGAGCAAGTGACCGAACATGATTCCCATGACGGCAAAGGGAACCAGTCCCACCAATAGAAGCCCAATCATGACGAGCCACTGGGTCACGTCGAGTCGCACGCCAATGAGCGACCCGGCGGCGAACAGCACGATCATGCTCAAGAGCGCCATCATGTAGCCACAGAAGATCTTGGCGCTGAAGTACGACCACGTGGGCAGGGGCGTGACGCGCAACTGCCTCGTCCAGCCGACGGCGCGCTCGGCCGCAATACGCGCCCCGCTCGAGATCACCGCGACCATCGATCCCCACGCGATCATGCCCGTCATCCAATAGAGGGGAAGAGAGACGCCGTCCTCGATCACGCCCTTGTGCGGACCGGCGACGGCTAAGAACAGCACCAGGGGAAAGGCCAAGGAGAACAACAAGAATCGCCGGTTGCGCCAGGTGCGCAGCACTTCGTAGCGCAGATAGGTCATTTCGATCACGGCGCCGCCTCGTCGGGGTCGAGCGTCAATTCCAGAAAGGCCTCTTCCAGTCCCGCGCCGCGCACCTCGATGTCGCGAACCTGAGGAAAGGCCGTCAAGAGATCGCGCAACGTGGCGTCAGAGTCGGAGCAATTCAGCGTGACCGCGTCGCCCTTGCGATCGACCGTGGTCACTCCGCGCAACGCTTGGAGCGACGTCAGATCAACATCGGGCAGCGTGGCACGAATAATGCGACCGCCGACCGTCGCTTTGATCTCGGTGGGCGCACCGTCGGCGACGATGCGCCCGTGGGACATCAGCACGATGCGATCGGCGTAGGCGTCGGCCTCCTCGAGATAGTGCGTGGCGAAGATCACGGTCTTGCCTCGAGCGGCGAAGGCGCGCATGGCGCTCCAGAAATCCCGACGACCCTCGACGTCCAGTGCCACCGTGGGCTCATCGAGCACTAGGAGTTCGGCATCCGCGACCAGCGCGATAGCGAATCGAACACGTTGGGTCTCACCCCCGGAGAGCTTTCGAGTTTGACGTTCCGCAAAGTCCTCAGCGCCCGAGATCCGAAGCGCCTCTTCGACGTCGAGGGGAGCCGGATAGATCGCGGCCATCATCGTGACCAGTTCGCGGACCGACAAGTACTCAATGAGCTGTCCGGTCTGGGTCATCGCGCCGATCATTCCGGCCTTCACCGCGTCGCGGGGGGAGCGACCAAAAAGTGAGACCGTGCCGGCGTCGGGTTGTGTGAGCCCAATCAGCATGTCGATCGTCGTGGTCTTGCCGGCGCCATTGGGACCGAGAAGAGCGACGGTCGAACTTCGCGCCAACTTGAGGTTGATGCCGCGCACCGCGCGCACGACCCCGAAGGACTTGGTCAGTCCACTCGCCACGATGGTGTCGTGGGACGTCTCGCCTCGCGGGGCATCAGTCACGGGAGTGTCGGGATTTGATCGCAGGTATTCACAAAAAGTAGTCCAACCAGCGTTGCGTTCCGAAATGAATGGCGAGAATCAGCGTTCGTAGTACCCCGATAATGTGACGTTCTCACGATATGTTGAGTCCATGGTCAAGCGACTCTTCGAACTTCTCGGACTCCTGACGATAGCGGCCGGGGTGTACTTCGTCGTCATTGAGCGCACCAAGGTGAACGTGTGCAACGCGACGGCAGGAAAGTACGTCGGCTTCGGCGTGACCCCGGCGTGCCAGCGCGTGGTCTACGCCTACTTCGGTGGTTTCATACTGATGGCCGTGGGCGCCATGGTCCTCGTATTCGGCATCCTCGCGACCCGAAAGGCCGCTAAGAAGCGTCTGAGCGTGAAGAAGCCCTCGCTCGCCTCACAGTATCAATTGATGGATCCCAAGACCGGACGCACGCCCAAGTCCTAGCGCGGCCGTCTAGCTCTTTGGTACGAGCTCGACCACCGGGATCTTTCGCGTCGTCTTCAATTCGTACTCGGCGAAGTTGGCAAATCGTTCGGCTTGGATCGGGTAGATGCGATCACGCTCTGCCAGCGAGACCGGGCTCGCGGTCGCCTCGTAGGTCTCGGTGCCCGCTTCGACCGTGACGTCGGGATTCGCGATGAGGTTGTGATACCAGTCGGGATGCGTCGGAGCTCCGGCGTACGAAGCGAAGATGTAGCGCTTGCCCTCGTAATCGAGGTACATCATTGGATTGATTCGCTGCTGACCGGACTTCGCACCCTTGGTGTGCAACAGCAGTACTGGCGCACCCTCGAACTGACCACCGACGACACCATCGTTCGAGCGAAATTCCTCGATGACGGTGCTGTTCCAATCGTTGACTGCCTTTGTAGCTTCGTCGTCGCTCACGACATTCTCCTTTTCGCTGTGTTAAGCAGAGCGTAGACGCTCGCCAGAGTGCACCTTACGAGGCCTTCGCGCGAAGTAGGACTTCAGTCTCAGCAGCGTCGAGCGGCATCCCCAGGTGATAGCCCTGGGCGAAGGTGCACAGAAGCTCACGCAGCGCCGGGACCTGTTCGGGCGACTCGACGCCTTCGGCGATCGCGGTCAAGCCCAACGTGTGGGCCAGTTGGACAATGGCCGGCGCGAGACTAGGTCGACCGTCGAGCGCCGTGATGTTGGCGACGAACGAGCGATCGACCTTCAAAATGTCGATGGGCAACTGTTCGAGGTGGGAAAACGAAGAAAAGCCCGTGCCGAAGTCGTCGACGGCGATGCTCAAACCAAGCGACTTGAGTGACTGGAGATTGCGGATCGTCGCCTCCACGTCGCGCAGCAGGGCGCTCTCGGTGATTTCCAGAATCAGATGCTTCGGCTCAAAGCCCGTCTCGAGCAACGAGAGGCTGACACTCTCACGGATGGAACCATCTGAGATCTCACGCGCGGAAAGATTCACGCTCATCAGGAGTCCCGCCGGGGCGAGACCGAGGCTCTGCCAACGGCGCGCTTGGCTGCAGGCCTCGGTCAACACGAATCGATCGATGTTGTGGATGAATCCAATCTCTTCGGCGAAGGGGATGAAGGACAGCGGCTGTAAAAGACCCCGCGTGGGATGTTGCCAGCGAACCAGCGCTTCAAATCCGACGATGTTCCCCGAATCGAGGTCGATTATCGGCTGATAATGCACGCGCAGTTCTTCAGAGAGAACCGCTCGTCGAAGGTCGGTTTCGAGTTCGAGTCGTGTGACGACTGCGACGTGCATCTGGTCCTGGAACTCCTCGATGCGGTCCTTGCCCTGCGACTTGGCGAGATTCATCGCGAGGTCGGCGTTGCGTAGAAGTTGGTTGCCGGAATGACCCTTGATGCCGAATGTGATGCCCATACTCACCGTGGGCGCGAGTTCTTGACCGGCGATGACGACCGGTTCGCGAAGGGTCTTCATGAGTCGTGCGGCCATGTGCATGACTTCTTCGCGGTTCGGCGCGTCCTCGATGAGAACCGCAAACTCGTCACCGCCGAGTCGTGCGGCCGTGTCAGACTTTCGAAGACTCGTCATCAGGTTCGAGGCGACGACGCCCAGCAATTCGTCCCCGGCCGCGTGTCCGAGGCTGTCGTTAATCATCTTGAAGTTGTCCAGGTCCAAGAACAAAACGGCTACGTATTTTTCACTTCGTTCAGAACGTGCGAGCGCTTGATTGACGCGGTCTTGGAAGAGAGCTCGGTTGGCCAGACCCGTGAGGGCGTCGTGGAAGGCCAGATGGTCCAGATCGTTTTCGAGACGCTTCTGTTCGGTGACATCGCTGAAACTCCACACTCGACCGACCACGTCGCCGGATACGTACTGCGGTTTCGAGAGTCGTTGGAACACACGACCGTCGACGAACTCGAGCGTGTCGTTGCTCTCCGCGTCGGGCCGGGCGTACAGATCCTCAACACCGGACACGAATACTCGCGGGTCCACGAGTTGATTGGCCACGAAGTCGATCAGCCGGCGATCGTCTCGGGCGGCGACGAGGTTGGTCGGCAGTCGCCACATCTCGGCGAACTGGCTATTGAAGCTCGTGATGGTTCGATCGGCACTGACAACGAGAAGCCCGTCGCCGGTCGACTCCAGGGTGGCGTTGAGCAACGAAGAGGTCTCGCGAAGTTCGCGAACGGTGTTTCTCAGTTCCATCTCGGCGGCGACGCGTGCCGAGACGTCGTGGGCCGTGACGACGAGTCCGCCGACCGTGGGGTCATCGACGAGGCTGACGATGGAGAGTTCGAACGAGATCATCTCCTCGCCACCGCGGCGCAGTAGTCGTAGTGCCTGTACTACGGGGTGCGTCGCGCTGGAATCGCGTAGTGCGCTTTCAATCGCCACGCGAAGCGCCGGACGATCCGCCGCCGCCACGATGTTCGCGAGAGGCTGGCGCTCGACGGCTTCGGGGTCGTGTCCCAGAATCCGTGTCATTGCACCGGAAACTGATTCAACGTCACCGACGGGGGAGACGTACATCATGATCGTCGTCGCGTTGTGAACCAGGGAACGGAATCGGGCCACGTTGTCACGCGCCATTTCGAATCGTCGACGATCCGTCAGGTCACGAATGCTGAAGAGAACCGCGCCCTTTGCAAACCAGGGCACCGGAGTACCGATCAATTCGATCAGCCTCCAATCGTCGCCAATCTTGACTCGGATCTCGAGGGGACTGCCGACGCTCTTGGTCTGGACTGACTCGAGCGAACGCAGAACAATCTCGAGGTCGTCGGGGTGCACGAGGTCAAGGCCGGACATGCCGACCGCCGACTCCAGCGTTCGACCGAAGAGGTCCACGGCCAGGTCGTTGGCCCACAGGAGGTTGCCCAGCCCGTCGAGGACGACGACGATCTCCGGGAACGAGTTCAGTAATCGGGCCAGCCTGCGGTCGCCGACCGTCATCGCACCCCGCGCGTGCGAAAGCGACATAGCGAAACTCGACGTCGAATGGTCACGTCAATGAGGCCAGAGTCGATTTTCATTCCTTGAACCGTAACGCAGCGAACTTCAGATTCGGCGCACCTTCGAGGTCTGATTCTCGCAACGGAGAGCTCGCGTTTTCCTGTGCACAACACTGCCGACAACCTGTGCCAAATGGGGCCAGAATTTGCATCGCCCTCGATGGCGCACCATTCGTACGGAGTTGCGCGGCGGTGTCAATGTACGCGGTGAGCAAATGAGCCAAGGGCGTTCGCTTGACTGAACGAGTACGGCTTCGACGCGCGACTAAGGGCCGAGCAGCGTGGACGGAGTTTTGAGTCATTGTTGACAACTTGTTGACAATCACTCTGGTGCTACGCCCTAGCGTCACTTCGTGACCGATCTCTCCGAACGTCCTCGCGCCACGAGTCGCATCGAAAAAGTACGGTCCGTTCACGTGTCGTCGAGCCTTTCGACGTTCGAGGGAGAGTCAGCGTCGTTCCATTCTGCGCACCCGCCCTCGTGGAATGTTCTCCTCGAGGCGTTGCCGGAGGCGACGGCACTTTTGGATGGCCGCGGTGTCGTCCACTATGTCAACGGCCTACTCACGGCGTTGACCGGCTACGAACCAGTGGAGCTCATTGGTCACGATGTCAAGCTTCTGTTACCGGAAAGGCTCCGCGAGCGGCTGCTTCGCGCCCGTCGCGAACGACCACCGGCGGCCGTGGCCTCGATTTGGAACGACGAGGACTTGACGATCCTTCGACGCGACGGGATAGAGATTCCGGTGGAAGTCTCGCGCTCACCCTTCGCCCTGGACGAGGGTTCGTGGGTGGTCGTGGCGATTCACGACGTGCACACGCAGCGCGCGAACGAGCAGGCTCGCGCCGACGCGGAGCTTCGATTTCGCGTCGCCTTCGAGAACAACATGGCCCCCATGACCTTCGCCGACGCCAATGACCGAATCATTGCGGTCAACGACGCCATGTGCGAGATGGTCGGCTTTACGAAAGAGGAGTTGCTCGGCTGTGACTCCACGCCGTTCACGTTTCCCGACGACGTGGGTATCACCGAGAGCACCCACCAGCGACTTATCTCGGGTGAGATGGAGCAGGAACGCTACGTAAAGCGCTACCTGCGAAAGGACGGCCGCGTCATCGACGTCGAGGTGACGCGCTCTCCCGCCCGTGACGCCGACGGCAAGATCCTTTATTTCGTATTCTCCGAGCGCGACATCACCGAAGAGCGCGCGCTCGCGGCGCAACTTTCGCATCAGGCGCTCCACGACCCGCTTACCGGTCTCGCCAACCGGGCCCTCTTCGAGGACCGGCTCGCTCAGGCCCACGGGCGAGTGATCCGCCAGGGCGGCATGGGCGCAGTACTTTTGATCGATCTTGATGACTTCAAAGGCGTCAATGACACCCACGGACACTTCGTCGGCGACCAGCTGTTGACGGCGATTGCCAACCGACTCGGACTCGTCACGCGCACGGCTGACACGCTGTGTCGCTTCGGGGGCGACGAATTCCTGTATCTGGCCGAGGGTCTCGAATCACCGAAGGAGGCCGAGGTCCTCGCCGAGCGACTGATCAAGGTCATCGCCGAGCCCTACAACATCGCCGGCTTTCTGATCGAGCAACGAGCGAGCATAGGAATCGTCATCTGGGATTCGACGTGCACCAGTTTCTCCGAGACGATTCAGAACGTGGACGCCGCGCTCTACGAAGCGAAGCGAAACCTTCGGGGTCACCACGTGGTCTTCACTCCGACGATGCACCAACGCGCGGTGAGCCGTTTCTCCCTGGTCCAAGAGCTGCGCCAGGCCTTCAACGCCGGCGACCTCGTGATGCACTACCAGCCGATTGCCGATCTCACCACCAGTCAGGTCGTCGGGTTCGAGGCGTTGATGCGCTGGAATCACCCCGATCGGGGGTGGGTGCCGCCCAATGACTTCATCCCACTCGCGGAACAGAGTGACCTCATACTCGAGCTCGGCTCGTTCGCGTTGCGTCAGTCCATCCTCGAAGCGAGCAAGTGGGCGTCCGAAGACCCGTCGTCTCGTCGTCCGTACGTGACGGTCAATCTTTCGGCACATCAGTTTCTCGATCCCGGACTCGTACCGACCATCAAGGAACTCTTGGCGGAAAGTGCACTCCCTCCCGACAACCTCGTCCTGGAGATCACCGAGAGCGTGGCATTGATTGACATCGCCGAGACCATGAGCGTCCTCGAGCACTTGGGCAATTTGGGCGTCGGCATCGCGCTCGACGATTTCGGAACCGGCTTTTCATCACTGTCGTACCTCGCGAGACTCAGTCCTCGGATCATCAAGATCGACCAGTCGTTTGTGCGACCGGTCGACGATTCGCTTCGCAACGACACGCTGCTCGAGACAATCATCTCGTTGGGGCGCAAACTCGATATGACCATGCTCGCCGAAGGCATTGAAACCGAGCCACAGTTCCGTCGGCTTCGCCGGTTGGGATGCGAGCTCGGACAGGGTTATCTCTTTTCGCCAGCCGTGCCAAATCACGAAGTCGAGGCCATGGTCGGTCAGATCTTTGCAAGCTGACCGCTAAACACGTCGGCGTCCTTGGCTGGTCCGAGGTCGTCGGTTTAGAATTCGACCATGTTGATAGACGGCGGTCTTTCGTTCCGAAGTGACGACGTGGGCGCCGAGGCTCGTGAACTCGAACTCGCGGGCTACGACGGAGCCTGGTCCGCCGAGACCGGACACGACCCACTGTTGATTGTCGCCGGCGCGGCCACGGCTACGACGACGTTGGAACTCGGTACCGGAATCGTCGTGGCCTTCGCGCGAAGTCCCATGATCACCGCCACCATGGCCAATGACGTGCAGCTGCTTTCGCGGGGCCGACTGCTCCTCGGCTTGGGTTCGCAGATCAAACCGCACATCGAGAAGCGCTACTCGATGCCCTGGTCGCATCCGGCTCCTCGAATGCGCGAGTACGTCTTGGCGATGCGGGCTATTTGGGCGTGTTGGAATGAGGGCGCCGCGCTTAACTTTCGTGGTGAGTACTACCGCCTCACGCTGATGTCGCCCTTCTTCAATCCCGGTCCGAACCCGTACGGCGCACCCAAGGTGTACCTGGCCGCGGTCGGTGAACTGATGACCGAAGTCGCCGGCGAAGTCGCCGACGGTCTTTTGGTCCACCCCTTCACGACCGAGCGCTATATCCGCGAGGTCACGTTGCCGGCACTGGAGCGCGGGCTGGCGAAATCCGGGCGCGACACGAAGGACTTTCCCATATCCTTCTCCGGCCTGGTCGCGACGGGCGACACGGATGAGGAGCTCGCCGACGCGACGCGAAAGGTCCGGGGTCAAATTGCCTTCTACGGTTCGACGCCGGCCTATCGTGGCGTCCTCGAGTTGCACGGATGGGGCGAACTGCAGAGCGAACTGAACGCCCTTTCCAAGACGGGGGAGTGGGAGAAGATGGGCGAACTGATCGAGGACGACGTGCTCAATGCTTTCAGTATCGTCGCCGAACCGAAGGACGTGGGCGGCGTCGTTCGCGCGAGGCTCAACGACGTCATAAGTCGCTTCAGCATTTACGCGCCCTACGCGCTGAGCGACGACGTTCGTCAAGCGATCGTGAGCGGGCTTCGCTCGTAGATGACGAGACGCGGCGGTGACGATTTGTCAGTCGGGGAATCCTCAGTTTTCACCTAACGCAAAACTAAGGTCGAGAGGTGAGCTGGAACGAGGAGCCGTGGTCGTGGGAACCGACCCAAGACATCCTTGATTATTTGGGCTTCGCCGGCGTCGAGACAACACGAGACCAATTGGCGCGACTTCATCGTCGTCGTTTGATCGGCGAACCGTTCCACGACCAGAACGGTGGACGTAGTTCGCTGGCGCGCTACCCGGCCGGTACGGCGGAGCGGATGCTTCGAATCTCGCAATTGCGTTCGGGCACGAAGCAGCTGGACGAGTTGGCGTGGCGTCTTTGGTGGGAGGGTTTCGACGTCGAACCCGACCTCATACGCACCTACCTCTTGAAGCGAGCGACTCGTTGGGACGAGCAACTTCGAGAGATGCGCATGGTCGCCGGTGACGTCCAGGAAGACGACAAGGGTGAGCGCGACGTGCTGGAAGAGGTCTTCTTCGAGCACTTGAAGGTGGGTCCGGCGATGGTGTCGGCGCGAAAACGTCTCGGGCGAGGGTCCGAACTCTACGCCGAGTTTTCGGCCCTGCTTATTGACCTGATGCACGGCGACCTCTCGTCACTCGATCGAATCGACGCCGGGCTCTTCGAGCGCGACGCGACCAGCGCGGACCACGTACTCGTCGAAGAGTCACGACGGGCCGGCGAAGTGGCCCTGGCGGCGATGCAGGCCAGCATGGACACGCCTTTCATCCAGTTGGTCGCCTCGTTGGATGATAAGGAGATCGCCAACGCCCGGCCGGTGGCCCTGCGTCTACAGGGACTGATTTCCAACGTCGGCAGCATCGTGCAAGAGGTTTTCGGCGGATCCGGTCACGGTCGCGACAATGTGGGGAAAAGCCTGATCACAATGGCCGAGAACTCAGAGGATCAAGTCCTCGCGTTGTTGTTGACCTCTTCGTTCTTGAAAGACGACCGTGTTCGAGAGGCGCTGCCCGAAATGACGCCGGTGCCGACGACACCCGCCGCCATCTCCTTCTTGGATTTTCTGCGCTTGCGTTATCTCGCGATTGAGGTTCCGGGCTTCGTGGTGTTGTTGGCACCGGCGCTGGTTCGAGAAGCATTCGCGACACCCGAGGGCGCCGAGCGCTGGCACGCGAGGTTTGACGAGTATTGGCTGAGCCACTTCTTAGAACTACAAGAGGCGATGGCCCTTCGCCCGGACTTGTTCGCCGAAGAACCACTCGAACCGGACGAAGAAATCAAAATTGAAGTCGAAGCTAAAAAAAAAAATCTAAAATGAGGTTCTGGAGGGGTGAATGCAGTCGTGCATTCACCGACTGGCGGGGGCTCAATTTTGGAGTCGGGCCGGGCGCGTGGCTCATTGAGGACGCTCGAATCGACCATTCGATCGAAGAGCTGCTCTCGGCGTGAGGGCCCCGCTACGTGCGTAACGTGGGGCGAGGTTTCTAGATTCTTCCGAGCTCGTCGGTCGTATTGTGTACTCGCTCGTGACAGGCCTTGCACAGGAACTGGCAGTTCGAGAGCTCATCGGCACCCCCGGCGCTCAAGGATTTCTTGTGGTGAAACTCCTTGGCGGGGAGTCGGCAATGTCCGTAGTGGGGACACCCACTGGCGGTGCACTCACAAGTACCGCGAGCGCGCTGCCGGGCCAGACGCTGAACTGATTCCGGAAACGTCACATGCCCCTCCTTTGAAGTCCCGATTCTTCGCCTGGCGCGACTAGGAGATACAGCGTAGTGGCCTCGCGGATTCGCTCACGTGCACATCTCGTTGCGGGTGAATCACTAGAACGAGAATGATGTTCCCACCAACGCCGCCGCTTCACTGAAGGGCACGGCTCGGGAGAAGAGAAATCCTTGACCCAAGGAGCAGTGCAGCCCGCGAAGCGTCTCGAGTTGATCTTGGGTCTCGATCCCTTCGGCGAGCATCGTCATTCCGAGGTTGTGTCCGAGCGACACAATGGTCTCGAGTAGTCGGTCGCTGTGGATGCTGGAGATCGCCGGGCGCACAAAGGACTGATCGACCTTGATAATCATGGGGTTCAACAAAGCGAGATACGAGAGCGAGGAGAAGCCCGTGCCGAAGTCGTCCAGCGCCACGCCGATGCCGAGGGTCGTCAACTGTTCGATCATCTGAAGCGTGTCGGCGACTTCTATCAGGGCCACGCCTTCGGTGATTTCGAGTATGAGACGGTCGGCCGGCAACGAGCAGAGGTCCAACTCCCTTTTCACCAGGGCCAGCAGGCCCGGGTCGTGGAACTGACGCGCCGAAAGGTTGACTGAGACGTAGGGCTCGGAGAGTGAGTCCTTGGAGCGTCCCCATTCGCTCGCCGCGAGAATCGACTCGTGGAGAGCGAACGCACCGAGTTCCAAGATGAGGTCGCTCCCTTCGGCGAGCGGTATGAAGTCACTGGGCGGTACCCAACCTCGCTCCGCGTGATACCAACGCATCAATGCTTCAAAACCCACTACTTCATTGGTGGAGAGTCGAACAATGGGCTGGTAGTGCATCGCCAGGTCGCCTGACGCCACCGCCTGTCGCAATTCTTGGACGATGGAGAAGCGATTCACCGCCTGGTGGTGCATCCCGGGGACGTACACGAAGTGGCGACCCTTGCCGAGTCGCTTGGCTTCGTAGAGCGCCACGTCGGCGTCGCGCAAGACGTCCGACACCTCGACGTTCGAAGAGTTCCACACGACCACCCCGAGACTGGCGCGCTGCTCGAGGTTTAGTCCGCCAACGGCGAAGGGTTCGTCGAGTGAGCGCAGATAGCGATTGGCGATGAGCTCGGCCTCATCGGATCCGGAGATCCCTTCGGCGAGGTAGAGAAACTCATCGCCCCCGAAACGACAGAGCGTGTCGGTCGTTCGGGTGACGGCTTCGAGGCGTCGGGCCACCGCTTCCAAGAGTTGGTCTCCCACGAGGTGGCCGTACGTGTCGTTCACGCCCTTGAAGTCATCGAGGTCCAACAGCAAGAGAGCGCCGTGACCACCCTGGCGCATGATTCGTGAATGCGCTTGGGCGAGTCGATCGTCGAGGAGCGCTCGATTCGCGAGGCCGGTCAGCGGATCATGAAGCGCCTGATGGGAAAGCTGGGCCGTGAGCATGCGCTCTTCGGTGATGTCGCGTTCGGAAATTATGAAATACAGCGTCTTGCCGGTCTTGTCACGGGCGGGGGACTTCGAGACTTCAGCGATGATCGTGCGACCGTCGCGGTGGAGGTAGCGCTTCACGTATCGCGCTTGGCGAATCTCACCGTGGAGGAAACGTGAGTGGGACGATTCGGCGATGCCCACGTCATCGGGATAGGTGAAGGGTTTGGAGTCAAAGCCGATGAGTTCGTTCCTCGTGCGGCCAATCATCGAGCAAAAGGCGTCGTTCGTCGCGATGATGCGGTCGTCGAGGTCGGTGAAGACCATCGGTGCCATGTTGTCCTCAAAGGCGAGACGGAAGTGCTGTTCGGCCTCGGCGCGGGCCTGCTCCGCGGCGCGCTGGGCACTGTTGTCGCGAATCGAACCGACGGTCCAACGATGGCCGTCGACCGTGAGCGACGAGAGCGCGAAGTCAACTGAACGCTCGGTGCCGTCCTTGCACAGCACCGTCAGTTCTCGATCGTTCCAGATGATCCGGGTGTCTGGATCTTGCGCGTACTGTCGTCGCGCCTCTCCCTCCATCGGACGCAGAACCGGAGGAATCAGCATCTGGACGTTCTGTCCCACGAGCTCGTCGTGCGTGTAGCCGGTGAGATAGGCAAGCTCGGCGTTGGCGTAGTGCATGACGCCGTGGACGTCGATGAGGGCCGTCCCGTCGGGCAGCGCCTCGAGGAGATCCTGCCACGAGATCGACAGGTCCTCGGGCGTACTCACTTCGCTTCAGCGCTCATCCGAGATGAGCGCTGACGATTAAACCTTGCATTAGTTGAATGATGGCACAGTCCGTCGAAAAACAAGGCATTTCACGCACCGTCACTGGCTCACACGTGTATTGATTCCACGCCGCCACACGGAATTTACGAAGGTTTGTCCTCGGGGTGTTCCGCCACCCATTCGGCGTCTGATCCCATTCCCGGGTGATCCTTGACCCACTGCGCGTGGTGGGGATTGTTGGGATCGAGGAGGTCGTCGGAAACGTCAGCCGCAAACTCATCATGGGAGATTTCCTCGGTCTCGAGCTCCGGTGTGGGGATCCCGACTTCCGGCAACACGCCGGGACCGGGGCGCACGCCCCCGCCCTGGTAACCGTCGCCGGGCTGGAGGTTCGGATCCGGCGCGTAACTTATCCCTCGTGAGTCGGACTTGCGACGGATCAGTACAGCTCCAATAAACAGAACGACTAGAACAATCACCACAATCGCGTAGATCATCTGACGAACCTCGTTTCAGTTGTCACCAGTTCAACGGTGGCGTGTCGTCGCTCCGTACGTAACGAGCATACCGAGCCAAGGAAGCTTCGAACCTGGTCACCCCAGATGAGCCGGGCCACGAACGCGACCATTGTTACTACCATTGAGCCACGAGGTGAACGGTGTCCCAACTACTCTTTACGGCCTTCAGTAACCGAGCTGACGCGGTTCAACTCGCCCAAGAGGCCGGGCGACAGCTGCACGACGAGGGCGTCACGACGCGCCTGCACCTTCTTGACGTGGACGCCACACCCGACGTCGACGCGTCGACGCTCGTGGTGAGCCTGGGCGGAGACGGAACGTTTCTCAAGTCCGCTCGGCTCGCCCATGCGCTGGGCGCGAGGGTGCTCGCGGTCAACCTGGGCCGACTGGGGTTCCTCCTGAATGTTCCGTCGAACGAAGTTGTCGCCGACGCGAAGTTCGCTCTTTCGGGCGACGACGTGGTCGAACGATTGGCCCTCCTGATTTCGGTCTCCGGCACGAACTTGGAGGAGTTCGCGCTCAACGAAGTCGTCGTCGAACGGGCGCACGCCGGGCACATGGTGCGAGTGAAGACGTTCGTCGATGACGACGAGTTCCTCACGTACTCCGCGGACGGCGTCATGGTCGCCACGCCGACGGGCAGCACCGGCTACAACTTCTCGGCCGGCGGGCCGGTCGTCGAAGCGACGTTGCCCGTGATGATTTTGACGCCGGTGGCGCCGCACTTCACGATTGACCGTTCGATCGTCGTCGCCGACGACAAGGTGATTCGTCTCGTCGCCCAAGACAAACCGGCCATCATCGTCGCCGACGGACAAGACATTGGCTCGCTCGACGCTGGTCAGTTCGTCGAAGTGCGCAAGAGCCCTTCGCCGGTTCGCGTCGTCGCCACGCGCAGCTTCGATCTCGCGTCGCGCCTCCACGAGGGCCTTCGAGAGGGTCATGCCTAAGTCTCAGCTGTTGGAGCTGTACGCCCACGGACTGGGCGTGATCCAAGAGGCTCGCCTGGAATTCGGCTCGGGCTTCAATGTGCTGACGGGTGAGACCGGTGCGGGCAAGACCCTGCTCCTGGGCGCCCTCGATCTCTGTCTGGGAGGCGACGGTTCGACAACGCGCGCGGCGATCGCCCCCGACATGCGCGCCGCGGCGGTCTTTGACCGCAACGGTGAGCGCGAAGTCGTCCTCACCAGGGAATCGGGCGCCTCGGGTCGACTGCGCAGCGCCGTCGATGGCGCCTCCAGCAGCGCGGAGACACTTCGCGCGCTCGCTCATGAACTCATCGTCATCCACGGCCAACACGACTCGTTGACCCTGCGTAGTCGCGGCGAGGTGCTTCGCCTGATCGACGCCAAGGGCAACGTCTCGGTCGACGCACTCTCCCGGGCGAAGCGCGATCTCTACGAGGCGCAGCGTGAACGCTCGTCATTGGGCGGCGACACGGAAGAACGAACTCGGGAACTCGACTTTGTTCAATTTCAGATCGACGAGCTCGAGGGCGCCTCGATCCGTTCGGCCCGGGAACTCGATGAGACCTTGGAAGAGCTGACGCGTCTGACCGAACTACGCGACGGTCAAGCGTCACTCGTGGAAGCGCTGGACTACTTGGACGCAGACGGCGACGTCGCAGTCCTCGCGCAGTTCGCTCGCGCGATCAGTCACCTACCCGTCGGTGAGTCCTATGACGATGCGCGGTCGTCACTCCGAAACGCCCTCGAACAGGCGCGCGAGGCGGTGCACGATCTGGCCGCTCTGTCGGAACCGGAGTCATTCGACGCCTCGGCGTTGAAAGAGCTCGAGGATCGAGCCACGGTTCTGCAAGCGCTGGCGAGGAAATACGGCTCGTTGTCGAACGCACTGACGACGCTCAGTGATTTGCACGCGCGCCAACTGTCGCTTCTCGAGGCGACAACGCGCACGGCAACGCTCGGCGAGGAGATCGACGCTCTCACGTCGCGCGTCGCCACGTTGGCCGACGAGGCATTGCGAGAGCGAACCACGGCGGCCGAGTCGCTCAGCGCGGCCGTCGCCGGACAGTTGTCGCGCGTGGCGCTGGCCCACGCGGCGCTGCGTTTCTGCGTCGCGGGCAACGATGGCTCCGAAGCCCAGATCCTCTTCACGCCCAATCCGGGGCAGCCGGAAGGCCCCCTCCAGGCGCTGGCGAGCGGGGGAGAGTTGAGTCGGGTGCTTCTGGCGCTCTCACTCGAATCCGCGCACGAGGACGTCGTCGCGGTCTTCGACGAAGTCGACGCCGGTGTCGGTGGTCAGGTCGCCCAGCAGATTGGCGAGTGTCTACGAGAATTGGGCCAACATCAACAGGTCCTCGCCGTTACGCACTTAGCGTCCGTCGCCGCAAAAGCCGACCATCATTTCGTCATCGAAAAACAGATCGGTCGCGACAAGGTGGGTACGTCGGTTCGGGCCCTCAGTGGAGAAGAACGAGTGGAAGAGATCGCGAGAATGCTCGCGGGGGACAAAATCACGGTCGAATCAAGGGCGCTGGCGCAACAGATGTTGGAAACACCGCGTTAATAGTTCTGTAAAGTCTCACGGCGTCGCTATGCTGGTGTTCCGTGGAAGCGGCGGTTTACGAATGACCAAATTCGTCTTTGTAACTGGTGGTGTGTCGAGTTCTCTCGGCAAGGGATTGACCGCCTCGTCGCTCGGTCGACTCCTCAAATCTCGGGGCCTCAAGGTCACGATGTGCAAGCTCGACCCGTACTTGAACGTGGACCCCGGCACCATGAATCCCGGCGAGCACGGGGAAGTCTTCGTCACCGACGACGGGGGCGAAACCGACTTGGACCTCGGCCACTATGAACGGTTCATCGACGAGTCGCTCTCCAAGATGTCCAACACCACGACCGGATCGGTGTACTCGAACGTGATCGCCAAGGAACGCCGCGGTGACTACTTGGGAAAGACCGTCCAGGTCATTCCCCACATCACCGACGAGATCAAAGAGCGTGTCCGTCGACTGGGCACGCTCGGTGCCGACGTCGTGATAGTCGAGATCGGCGGCACCGTAGGGGATATCGAGATCGTCCCCTTCATTGAATCGATTCGCCAGTTCCGTCGTGACGCCGGGCGCGACAACGTGTGCTACGTTCACTTGACCCTCGTGCCCTACCTCGCACCGTCGGGTGAACAGAAGACCAAGCCGACCCAGCACTCGGTGACCGAACTTCGCTCGCGCGGTATCCAGCCCGACGTCATCGTGTGTCGCAGCGACCAACCACTCTCCGACGGACTCAAGCGCAAGATCTCGTTACTCTGCGACGTCCCGATGCAGGCCGTCATCTCGGCCGTGGACGCACCCAGCATTTACGACATTCCGATCACGATGCACAACGAGGGCCTGGACACGATGGTGTGCAACACGCTCGGTATCGACCTCGACGCCAACCCGATCGACCTCAGCGCCTGGCGCGAAGTCGTACGACGGGTGCACAGCACCACCAAGACGCTTCGCATCGGGGTCATTGGCAAATACGTAACGATGCCCGACGCGTACCTCTCGGTCGGCGAGTCGATTCGCCACGCCGGTTTTGCCGTCGGCGCCAAGACCGCTATCGAATGGTTGGAGGCTGAGCGCGTCCCGACCGAAATCGATTCCGAGCGAATTCGTCAGCTCGACGGCATTGTCGTGCCGGGCGGCTTCGGCGAACGCGGCGTCGAGGGCATGATCGCCGCGGCGCGTATCGCGCGCGAGCACGACATTCCCTATTTAGGTCTGTGCCTCGGCATGCAGGTCATGGTCGTTGAATTCGCGCGGCACTGCCTGGGGCTGAGCGACGCGCACTCCACGGAGATCTCCATCAGCACCTCGGCGCCGGTCATCGCGCTGATGGCCGAACAGATGGACGTGACCGACCTCGGCGGCACCATGCGTCTCGGTGCCTGTCCGGCAATGCTCGACGAGGGATCGGTCGTGGCTGAGCTGTACGGCACGACGGTCGTCTCCGAACGGCACCGTCACCGCTACGAGTTCAACTCGCGTTACCGCGCACAGTTCGAAGCCGCGGGCATGCGTTGTTCGGGCACCTCGCCCGACGGGCGACTCGTGGAGTTCACTGAGATCGCTGATCATCCGTTCTACGTCGGCACCCAGGCGCACCCGGAGTTTAAGTCGCGTCCCGATCGTCCGCACCCACTCTTTCTCGGCCTCATCAAGGCCGCCGCCGCGCGCGCCGAGGGACGAGAGCCGCACATCATTGATCCGGAATCGGTCGACGCGACGTTGTGAGCGAGCTGTTCCGAGTCGTGGGAACCAAGGAGCTCCTGCAGTCGCACGTGTTCGGCGTGGAACAGCGAACGGTCGAACACGACGACGCGACCTTCGAGCGAGACGTGGTGACGCACCTCGGCGCGGTCGCGATTCTGGCGATAAATGAGCGTGACGAGATTGGCATGATCCGTCAGTACCGTACGCCATTCGACCGATTCTGTTGGGAGGTGCCCGCCGGTACGCTCGACGTGCCCGGCGAGGACGCGTTGAGCGCCGCGCAACGTGAACTGCACGAAGAACTCGGGTGCGAAGCGACGCAGTGGACTCTGCTGGGTCGATTCATGACCTCGCCCGGCTGGTCGAATCAGCTCATGACGATCTACGAGGCGAGGGGACTCACCACGACGTCACGTCACCCGGCCGGGCCCGAAGAGGCCGGCTCGATCGTGCGATGGTTTTCGAGAGAGGAATTGCGCGAGACTCTTCGGCGTGAGCCAGCGATCGACAACACGACCGTTGTCGCCCTCGGACGTGTCTACGGAACGTTCTTTGACGACGTCTGAGCAGTACCTGACGGAGTATCTGCAGTGGCTGACGATCGAAAAAGGTCGCAGTCGCGCAACCATCGAGGCCTATCGTCGAGACCTGACGAAACTCCTCGAGTCGATGAAAGACGCCGGCACGGAACTCGACGACCTTCGCGAACGTGACCTCGAGCGCTACTGCAATCAGTTGCGTCGCCAAAAGCGCGCCGAGACCTCGATCGCACGAACGGTCGCGTCGATTCGTGGATGGTTCGCGTACCTCGTGGTGGAGGGCTACCTGGCCAGTGACCCCAGTGTTCGGTTGAAGGGTGGTCGACGCGGTCGTTCACTGCCCAAGCCGTTGGCCGAGGACGAGGTCACGGCGTTGCTCGATTCCATTCCCGATGCCACGCCCAGTGACCTTCGTGATCGAGCTCTGCTCGAACTGCTCTACGGCACCGGTGCTCGTGTCTCAGAAGTCGTCGGTATCGGTCTGGGGGACCTCGATTTCGATGAGCAACTGATCCTCGTGACCGGCAAAGGTTCCAAACAGCGTCTGGTGCCCATGGGCGCTGCGTTGACCGTGGCGCTGCGTGATTATCTCGAACCACGTGGTCGCGGCTCTTTCCCCGACGCGAGAAAGGACTCGCGACTGTTCTTGAACGCGCGCGGCGGAGCGCTGAGTCGACAGGGCGTGGACCTGATCATCGACAAACGGGCCCTGCCCGTCGGCATTGAACGATCGCGTATCAGCGCACACGTCTTTCGCCATAGCTGCGCGACGCACATGTTGGCCCACGGAGCCGATATTCGTGTCGTACAGGAGCTTCTCGGACACGTTTCCATCTCCACGACGCAGATCTACACCGCAGTAGCGGTAACGTCACTGAAGCGCGAATACCACAACGCGCACCCCCGAGCGCACGACTAGACGAAAGCCGCGATGTTCCACACCTATTACTTCTACATAGCCTTGTTGCCGTCGATCATCCTGCACGAGGTGAGCCACGGGTGGGTGGCGAACTTCTTCGGTGATCCGACGGCGAAGAACGCGAAGCGGCTGTCGCTCAATCCGATGCGCCACATCGATCCCTTCGGCACGATTCTTTTGCCCGCGTTGCTGATTCTTGTGGGTTTTCCTCCGTTCGGCTACGCGAGACCAGTGCCGGTGAACACGTCGCGGCTCCGCAAACCGCGACAGCAATCGCTCTACGTGTCGCTCGCGGGGCCCTTCGTCAACATCATCTTGTCCGGCATCGGACTCTTGTTGTGCGATTTGGCCGTCTCGAACCAGTTCGGTACCTTGGTGGTGACGAACGACCCGCTCTTCAACGTGGGACTGGCCCTGGGAATTTCCAACCTGCTGCTCGCGGCGTTCAACTTGTTGCCAATTCCGCCGCTCGACGGTTCAGCGATCATTGAACGATTCGTGCCGAATCGACATCTGGGCAGTTACTACCACTTGAGGGCTCGGGCGCTGCCGATCGTTCTGGCATTCGTGATCTTGAGCGAATACGTGTTTCACTTCGGTAGCAACGCGTTGGGCAATCTGGAAATCTGGTGGCAAAACCTGATCAGATGAGGCCAATTGCCTGGGCCGCGCGACGGTACACCTCACCGGCGACGGCGCTCGCCTTCACGGCGCCGCGCGCGACCACGGCGCGCAGTTCAACCGGATCGGCCAATAGTTCGTCGTAACGCTTGTGAATCGGCTCGAGAGATTCGATGATCAGTGCGGCGAGGTCCTTCTTCAGATCGCCGTAGCGCGTGTAACGCTCGGCGACCGCCTGAGGCGTGTCGTTGCTGAAACTTGAATAGATCTCCAACAGGTTGGTGATGCCCGGCTTCTTCTCCCAGTCGTAGCGAACCTCGCCGTCGGTGTCGGTGACCGCCTTCTTGATCTTCTTGTCGATCTCATCGGCCGAATCGGTGACGAAGATCGAACCCATCGGGCTCGAGATCGACTTGGACATCTTTCGCGTGGGCTCTTGTAAGTCCATCACGCGCGCCGCGACCTTCGGCTGCACGCCGACCGGCACCACGAAGGTGGGTCCGTATCGATTGTTGAAGCGCTCCGCGATCACTCGCGTCAACTCGAGGTGCTGGCGCTGGTCGTCGCCGACCGGGACCTCGGCCGTCTCGTAGAGCAAGATGTCCCCGGCCATCAGGACCGGGTACGTCAAGAGCCCGACACGGTAGCCCGTCTTGCGCGACGCCTTCTCCTTGAACTGCGTCATACGACTGAGTTCGCCGTAGGTGGCGACGCATTCGAGAATCCAGTTCATCTGGGCGTGGTACGGGACCTCACTTTGCAAGAAGATCGTGCACACGTCGGGGTCGAGTCCGGCCGCCAGGTACGTGGCGATGAGATCGAACGATTGACTGCGCAACGTCGCCGGTTCAATTTCGAGCGTCAGGGCGTGTAGGTCGACGACGCAGTAGAAGGCGTCAGGGCTCTGCGCCTCGACCCACTGCTTCAGAGCACCGAGGTAGTTACCAATGTGCAACGTGCCCGACGGCTGCATGCCCGAGAGAACTCTCATCGCGCAATTCTACGTGACCAGAGTTCGCGCTTAGGAAGTAAGGTTTGGTCGTGACCTTCGTCGTGACGACGCCGTCTTTCAGCGGCCCCGTGGAGCTGCTCCTCCAACTGATTTCCAGTCACGACGTCGACGTCCTTGATGTCCCGCTCGGTCCGATCGTCGACGCCTTCGTCGCCGTCTTGCGTGACGAAGCGGTCACCATTGAGGTCGAGGACCTTTCGGAGTTCCTCCTCATCGCCTCGATCCTGCTCGAGATGAAGAGTCGAAGCCTCCTGCCCGGTCGTGATGACACGGAGCCGGACGAGGAGTTTGTCGGCTGGGAGGAACGTGACGTCCTCCTAGCGAGACTTCTGGAGCTGCGAACCTACGCGGCGCTCTCTGACGCGTTCGTCTCGCTCCTGGAGCGAGCCGCGCGGGCTTATCCGCGTCTGCGCGGCATCGACGAGGGCTTCGTGGTCGTCCCACCGGACCTGCTCGCCGGCGTGACGACGGCAATTCTCGCCGGCGCCTATCTGCGCGGCATTGAGGAGAAGCCGGTCCCCGTGCTGCGCCTCAACCACGTCACCGTTGACGCCGTCTCGGTTGCCGAGACCGTGGTGTCGCTCTCCCAGCGTCTGCCGTCGATGGGCGCGTTGTCGTTCCGCGCGCTGACCGAGTCCTTGGGGAGTCGGATCGAAATCATCGTGCACTTCTTGGCGCTCCTCGAGTTGTGCAAGCTCGGCTTGGTTGAACTCGGTCAGGGTTCGACGTTCGGGGACGTCCAGATCTCGTGGATCGACGAAGGATCAGATCTCGACATCGGAAGGGTTGACGTCTATGAGGGATGAGCACTCGCTCGAGCAGATTCTCGAAGCCATGTTGACGGTGGCGCTGGAACCCATATCGGCCGAGGAGTTGGCCGACGTCGTCGAAACCGACGCCGCGGACGTGACGACGACCCTGCGCCGGCTCCGTGGCGAATTTCTCGAGGAACGACGAGGCTTCCAACTCGCGGAATTAGCGAGCGGTTGGGTGATGCAGTCCTCTCCGGAGGTGGCGTCGTGGGTCGCGAAGTTCGCCAGCCGCGACGTGTCGCACCGACTTAGCTCCGCCGCGCTCGAGACGCTCGCCATCATCGCCTATCGACAGCCGATCTCGCGCGCCCAGATCACCGCGCTTCGCGGCGTGAACGTTGACGGCGTGTGTCGACTCCTCGAGCAGCGCCAGTACATCGAAGAAAAAGGTCGCGCCGGGGGACCGGGCCAACCCATCCTCTATGGCACGACCGAACTCTTCCTCGACCGGATGGGTCTGGCCGCACTCGAAGACCTGCCACCGATCGAAGAGTTCATGCCCCCGATCGAGACGGCCAATCGACTGGTCGAAGAGATGGGCTTCGACGTCGACGAAAGTTCCGAGGTCTCGTAGTTGGACGACGGCGAGCGCCTGCAAAAGACCCTCGCGCGTGCGGGATTCGGATCACGTCGGTCCTGTGAGATCCTCATCAGCGAAGGACGGGTGACAATCGACGGTCGCGTCGCCGAACTCGGCAACCGGGTCGATCCCGACCGCCAGGTCATCTGCGTCGACGGATCGTTGGCGCCGACGGCCCAGAACACCGTGTACTTCCTCTTGAACAAGCCCGACGGCGTCGTGACCACGGCGTCGGATCCGCACGGTCGCCCGACCGTCTTGGAGCTCGTGGAGAGTCCGGTGCGGATATTTCCCGTCGGTCGCCTCGACATGAACACCGAGGGGCTCTTGATCCTCACCAACGACGGGCGACTGGCCCATCTGCTCACCCATCCGAGTTCGGGGATCCCCAAGGAGTACCTGGCGCGCGTTGAGGGCGACCCCTCGCCGGCGGCGATTCGGCGCCTGCGTGACGGCGTCGAGTTAGAAGACGGCGTGACCAGTCCGGCCCAAGTCAGTCGGGTCAGTGAAGGACTCTTGCGTATTGTCATCCACGAGGGCCGCAATCGTCAGGTCCGTCGGATGTGCGCCGCGGTCGGTCACGACGTGACCCGGCTGGTTCGCACACGCATCGGTCCGATCCAAGACGCCACCTTGTCACCCGGCTCGTCGCGACAACTCTCGCTGGCCGAAGTGCGCCGACTGATGGAGGCCGTTGGGATGAGTGACGCAATCGCCTCTACGATGCCTACATGAGATCGGCACAATTACGGGGCCTGCGCGGCGCCACGACGTGTGACGAGGACACGCCGGCGGCGATTGAGGACGCCACGCAGGAGCTATTGCGAGCGATGATGGACCGAAACGAGTTGGCCCACGACGACGTCGTCAGCGTGATCTTCACCACGACGCGCGACCTGACGTCGACCTTCCCGGCGACCGCGGCGCGCGGCATCGGCTTCGGCGACATCCCCCTGCTCTGCGCCAGCGAGATTGACGTGCCCGGATCGATGCCGAGGTGCATACGAATCCTGATTCACCTCTATACGACCAGGCCCCGAAGCGATCTTCGACACGTCTACCTTCGAAACGCTCAGGGCCTGCGTGATGACCTCCCCGAATAGTCGCCACGCGCACGTCGTCGGTCTCGGCTTGATCGGCGCGTCGGTGGCGCTCGCACTCACGGAGACCGGCTGGTCCGTGACGGGCCGGGACAGTGACGCCGCGACGGTGGCCGCCGCGATCAACGGCGGCGTCGTGACCGGTACAGATCCGTCACCCGACGTCGAATTGGTCGTCATCGCGACGCCGGCGGGAATCGTGGCGCGACTGGCGAGTGAGATCCTGGCGCACGTGACGAATCCCGAAGTCGTCGTCACCGACGTGGCCGGCGTGAAGGGTTCGATCGTGGCGGCCGTCACCGACCAGCGATTCCTCGGTGGTCACCCCATGGCCGGTTCGGAGTTGCGCGGACTTGCCGGTGCGCGCGCCGACCTCTTTCGCGGTTCCACGTGGGTCCTCACGCCGACCGATCAAACTTCACCCTCCACCTACAGCACGCTGCACGGCATCTTGCGCGAGATCGGCGCCAACGTCGTCGCGGTCAGTGCCGAGGACCACGACCGATTGGTCGCCATCGCCAGCCACGTCCCGCACCTGTTGGCCGGCTCCCTGATGAACGAGGCCAGCCAGGTCGCCGAGCAAGACGCCGTCTTGTTGCAACTCGCGGCCGGAGGTTTTCGCGACATGACCAGGATCGCCGCCGGTGATCCGGGGATCTGGCCCGACATCCTCTTTGAGAATCGCGACGCCGTCGTCCAAAGCCTCGAGGCCCTCGAAGGACGACTCCAGAGCCTTCGAGCGGCGTTGCTCGATGACGAACGCGACGTCATCCTGGAGAGCCTGTTGAGCGCCGCGAGTGCGCGCCGACAGCTACCTGGTCGCGCTCTGAGCACCGAGGACCTGGCCTATCTGAGGGTGAAGGTGAGTGACGAACCGGGAGTCCTCGCTCGCGTGACGAGATCGGCGTCGGAGCTGGCGGTCAACATCTACGACATCGAAATCGCCCACGGCATCGAGGGAACGGGCGGCACGCTGCTGCTCGCCGTCGACGCCCAACAGTCCCAGATGTTCACTGAAGCGCTCTCGGCGCTCGGCTTTCAAGTAGCGCTCGAACAGTGAGTACCGCGAACGTCGAACACTTCGAGCGGCTGCGCGGCAGCGTTCGGGTGCCGGGCGACAAGAGCACCTCACACCGAGCCCTCATGGTGAGTGCCCTGGCCGAGGGCGAAAGCACCATTCGAGGACTCTCACCCGGATTGGACGTGGCCGCGACCGCACAGATTATGGAACAGCTCGGCGCGACGCGGAGCGTCCGCGACGACGTCGTCACGATCGTCGGGCCCTCCGGGGGCCTTCACGCCAGTGATGACGCCCTGGACTGTGGCAACTCCGGCACCACGATGCGACTGGTGTCGGGGGTCGTGAGCGCGCTGCCCGGAGAGCACCGGCTCATCGGTGACGCTTCATTGTCCCAGCGCCCGATGGACCGTGTCGCCGAGCCGTTGACGCTGATGGGTGCCCGAATCGAAGGTCAGGGACCGCGCCTCAGTGCCCCCTTGCGTGTCGTCGGCACGGACGTCCTTCGCGGCATCGCCTACGACGTGCCGATGGCGAGCGCACAAGTCAAGTCCGCGATCCTCTTCGCCGCGCTGGCCGCCAACTCCCCAACGACTGTGGTGGAGCACGTGCGCACGCGACCTACGACCGAAGAGATGTTCTCACGGGCCGGCGTGTCGGTCGTGAGCATCGAGAGCGGCGACGGTCGCAGCGTCACGATTCAACCCGGGCGGCCCCTCGCGAGGAATTGGCTGGTACCGGGTGATCCGTCACAGGCCGCGTTCTTCGCGGTGCTCGGGTGCATCCATCCCGACGCCGACATCGAGGTCCTGGACATCGACAACGCCCGAGAACGCGTCGGGTACCTCGGTGTTCTCCAACGGATGGGGGCCACCATGACGTTGCAGACTCGTGACGCCATGACGACGCTCACCGTGCGTAGCTCGCAGTTGGCGGCCACCGAGGTTCACGCGCGCGAGATCCCGTCAGTCGACGAAGTGCCGGTCTTGGTTGTCGCCGCGGCCGCGGCTGAGGGCTTGAGCAGCTTTCGTGACGTCGGAGAACTTCGCGTCAAGGAGTCCGATCGCTTCGAGGGGTCGTTGGCGTTGGCGACGAAACTCGGCTGTCGTGCGTGGTCCGAAGGCGACGACCTGTTCGTCGAGGGTCTCGGAAGCGCGACGCGCTTCTCGAGCTTCGAAGTCGACGCGGGCCTCGATCACCGAATGGTGATGGCCAGTGCCGTGGCGGGATGTGCCGGCGAGGGCTGTTCGATCGGCGCGGCCGACACGGTCGCGTCGAGCTACCCAAATTTCTTCGACGACCTCGAGCGACTGGCGTGAGCGACCTCGTCATCGCTATTGACGGTCCGGCCGGTTCAGGCAAGTCCACCGTGGCCCGAGCGGTGGCCGCGCTGCTCGGGTGGTCGTTCCTCGACACGGGCGCCATGTATCGCGCGGTCACGTGCGAGGCGATCTTTCGAGGTATCGACGTCCACGACGAGGCGGCCGTCGCGGCCGTGGCCGACAGCGTGACGCTCACGACGCTGCCGCGCGTGAGCGTCAACGGGCGCGACGTGGAAGACGAGATTCGTAGCGACGAGATCAACGAAGCGGTGTCCGTCGTCGCGGCCAATCCCGAGGTTCGCGCGTCCATGGTGGCGCGACAACGAGAACTGGCCGCCGCCCAGCCCCTGGGCACCGTCGTCGAGGGACGCGACATCGCGACGGTGGTCTTTCCTCACGCCCCGGTCAAGATATTCCTCACCGCCTCGCTCGAGGAACGGGCGCGTCGCCGCGGCGACGAGGGCGAGGTCTCCGTGGCCCGACGTGACGAGGCCGACTCCACCCGAGTCGCCTCGCCGCTACGTCAGGCTGACGACGCTCTCGTGCTAGACACGACAGGTCGAGACGTCGAGGACGTCGCCCAGGAGATAGTTCAATGGCTGAAACACAACCTCTCGAACTGAGCGAAGAACGTACCTTCACGTATCGCCTCTGCGCCGGGCTGGTCCAGGTCCTCTCGAAGGTGCTCTTTCGGCCGAGCGTCGTCGGGGCCGAAAACATACCGCTCGAGGGACCGGTCATCATCGCGCCGATTCACCGCTCCAACGTTGACTTCGCGCTGACCCTGTTCATCTCCAAGCGCAAGGTGTTCTTCATGGCCAAGGATTCGCTCTTTCGCGTGCCGCTGCTCGGACCGCTGATTGCCCATCTCGGAGCGTTCCCGATTCGCCGCGGAGCGGCCGACCGCGAGTCGATGGCGCACTCCGAAGCCGTGTTGCGCCAGGGTCACGCGCTGGTGCTCTTTCCCGAAGGGACGCGCAAGGAGGGACTTGCGGTGGCTCCGTTGCACGACGGCGCCATGTTCGTCGCGGCGCGAACCGGCGCCAAGGTGGTGCCGGTCGGCATCGGCGGCAGCGATCGGGCGATGCCCAAGGGCGCCAAGCTCCCACGTCCGTTGAAGATCACGATCGTCGTTGGTGCCCCCATCGACCCGCCGTCATCCGAGGGCCGTGTCACTCGTTCGGCGCTCAGTGCCAAAAGCGAGGAACTACGCGCGGCCTTGGAGAAGGTGTATCTCCAGAGCCTGCGCGGCTGACGGCGCTCGACCTCGCGAGTGCGACAAACCGCGACCGAAGCGACGTAGGATTCGTGTATGAAGAGTCCGCAAGGAAGAGAAGCCAAGAAGCCCAAGAAGGCAAAAGTGAAGACGCCGCCTCGCGTGTTCGACGACGCCGCTCGAAAGAGTTTCACGGTCCCGAAAACTGAGCCCGACGCCGGTTCGAATTAGCGCTCGCGCCACCAGGTGCCGAAGACCACGCGGGCGTAGCGGAACCCGTAGGTCCACGTGGCGCCCTTTTTTGTCTCGCCCGACACGCGCGGGTACCACTCGGTCGGCACTTCGCTGACGCGCCAGCCGCGCTTCAAGCAGGTGATGAGCAACTCCGAGGTTTGATACTGCTGCTGGCGCAGGCGGTCAACCACGTCGGCCAGCATCGTCACGCGTAGCGCCCGGTACCCGGTTGAGGTGTCGGTGATGTGCGAATTCGTCATTCGATTCATGATGAAGGAGAAGAATCGCACGCCCAGTTTGCGAACCTTGTCGGTAGTCTTGTCGACCCCGAGGACCCGACTGCCGAGGACGAAGTCCGACGTGTCGGCGAGCAGGGGAGCGAGGATCTGGGGAATCTCCGAGGGGTCGTTCTGTCCGTCCGCGTCGAGGGTCACCACGTACTTCACGTCGTGGTTCACGCAGTAGCGATAGGTCACTTGCAGGGCGACGCCGTGGCCGAGGTTGACCGGGAACTCGATCACCACGACGCCCGGAAAGGACCTCGCGATCTCCGCGGTCCGGTCGTCGCCCCCGTCGACGACCACGACCGTCGTGTAGGGCTCGCCGTTGACCGAGACCGGCATCTTCTCGAGGACGTGGGCGATGTTGCCCTCTTCTTCGTAGGCGCAGACCGAGGCCACGATGGCCTCGGGAGTGAAGCCGGGCCGTTCGGTCTCGAGCCGGGCGAGCGCCTGGGCGATGGCGTAGGCGCGAAGACGCGTCGAGCGCCGTTGCTCTAGATCATCGTTGACCATCGTTCTCCTTCAAGGGTTCGGTCTCGGCGAGTGGGCCCATCAGTGTGCGCTCGACACGACCGACGGACGTCATGGCGACGGTGACGTAGCGGGCGCGACACGCCAGTGACGCGAGAAAAAACTCACTGGTAGATACTAATCGGGGCGCCGACGGCGACCAGGTTCTAGCGATTCGCGGCCGACAGCACTTCGGCGGCGGTGAAGCGACGATCCGCCTCGCCGTCGAAACTCGACGCGGCGGGCGTGCCGAGCGCCAGGTCCAGCAACGCCGAGAGGGTCTTGAGCATCTCGCGCAGTTCCGGGGGTGGTGGGAAGTACTCGTCTTCGACTGTGACCGACGTGATGGTCACGCCTTCGGTGGGGTTCAGTGCGTCGAGCACTTCATTGACCAGTGACTCGGGGGCCGACGCTCCGGCGGTGACCGCCACGGTGCCGCGCAGGTCATCGGGCAACTCGAAGGCGCCGTTGACCCTCAGCACCCTCGCACAGCCCACGGCCTCGGCGACTTTGGTGAGCGCCACCGTGTTCGACGAGTTCGCCGAGCCGATCACGATGACCGCGTCGGCTTCGGCGGCGATCGTGCGGAGCGCGGCTTGGCGGTTGGTGGTCGCGAAACAGAGATCGCTGCGATTGGGCATCCAGATGTCCGGGAACTTCGCCTCGGCGTACTCTCTGAGGTCCTGCCACTCGTCCAGGCTGAGTGTGGTCTGGCTGAGCAGGGCGAAGGGGCCGGCGAACGTGCCGAGGGCGTCGATGTCCTCGGTGGACTCGATCAGGTGGACCGACTGGGGTGCCACGGCCATTGTCCCCACGGCCTCTTCATGGCCCTGATGGCCGACGTAGAGCACGGTGTAGCCCTTTCGAGCTCGGACTTTCAACTCGTGGTGGACCTTCGTGACGAGCGGGCACACGGCATCAATCACCGTGCCACCGGACTGTCGGGCGGCCTCGATCACTTCGGGTGGCGAACCGTGCGCGCTCAACATCACCGGCGCCCCGGGCGGCACCAGCGTGACGTCGTCGATGAACACGACGCCGAGAGATTTGAAGTAGTCCACGACGAACTGGTTGTGAACGATCTCGTGGTAGCAAAAGACCGGTGGGGCGAAGACCCGCGTCATCCAATCGAGCGCCTTGATGGCCTTCTCGACGCCGGCACAGAACCCCCGTGGGGCCGCGAGCACAACCTTATCCACGTTCACGAAATCCAGCCTAGTAATGACGAATTGGGATTCCTCGTAGGCTGGACGGGTGTCGGGCGCCCGAATCTCCTCAATTTCCATGGATTCACCGGCCTCGAGCGTGGATTTGGCCGTCGGCGACGAATTGGTGAGTGTGAACGGCCGCGAGCCGAGTGACATCATCGAATACCAACAACTGATCGACGGCGAGAGCGTCACCTTGGTCATCCGCCGCGAGGGCGATGACCTGGCTCGCAAGGTCACGATCACCAAGACCGAGGGGCAGCCGCTCGGTCTCAGCATCGACTCGGCGGTCTTTGACCGGATCCGCACCTGTGACAACCACTGTTCGTTCTGCTTTATCTACCAGCTCCCCAAGGGCATGCGCCGCTCGCTCTACGTGAAGGACGACGATTTTCGCCTCTCCTTCCTCTACGGCAACTACACGACGTTGACGCGCTTCACCGAATTCGACCTGGAGCGGGTTCTCGACGAGGGGCTCTCGCCGCTCTACGTTTCGATTCATACGACGGATCCCGAACTGCGCGCCGAGATGCTGCGCAACCCGCGTGGCGCGACGAGCCTTCGCTGGTTGAAGGAGCTGCTTCGCGAGGGCATTGAGGTGCACGCCCAAGTCGTTGTCTGTCCGGGGGTGAATGACGCACAACACCTGGAGCGCACGTTGCACGACGTCATCTCGCTCTATCCGGAGTTGGCGTCGGTTGCGTTGGTGCCGGTCGGTGTCAGCGCCTTCTCCGACGAAGCCACCATGCGTTCGCACACGCTCGAAGAAGCTCGAGCGGTCGTCGAACTCGCCGAACATTTTCAGTCGCTCACGCTCGAGATCCTCGGGCGCGTCAACGTGTTCGCGAGCGACGAGTTCTACCTCGTCGCCGGCGCGACGCCACCGTCGGCCACGAAGTTCGAAAGCCTGGACCAGGCGGAGAACGGCATCGGACTCGTCGCGGCCTTCGTCCAGAGTTTCGTCGAGCAAACGCCCATGGACAAGCTCGGCACCGGTTTCTTCCAGTCCGTGGACGGGGCGCCCGCGCTGGGGTACCGCGCGCCACGCGGCGGCGACGGCAACGTGCAACAGGGTGACGGCGTGCTCGTCGTGACCGGCGAGTACGCCGCGCCGATCCTTCGCCAGATGTTCGACGTGGAGGGATTTTCCGACGTGAGAATCCTCGCGGTCGAGAATCGATTCTTCGGCGGCAATATCAAGGTCGCCGGACTGCTGACCGGGCAGGACCTCATCGACGCCCTCGCCGGGGTCACGCCCGAGACCGTGATCCTGGTGCCCGACGTCTGCCTCTCCGAAGGGAGGTTCCTCGACGGGCTCGATCTCGAGGACCTCGGACGCTCGGTCACGGTCGTGCCGACGACGGGTCAGGACCTTCGTGCGGCGTTGACGTCGGTGCGGTCCCAGCGGGTGAGCGCGTGAAACCGCAAGTCGTGATCGTGGGCCGACCGAACGTCGGCAAGAGTTCGCTCGTGAACCGTCTCGCGGGCAAGCGCGTCACCGTGGTCGAAGAGCACCGCGGCGTGACGCGTGACCGCAAGGCGGTCGAAGTCGAATGGGGCGGACTTAGCTTCGACGTCGTCGACACCGGAGGGTGGCTGGAAGCCGGCGACTCGCTCGAGGCCAAGGTCTCCAAGCAGGCTGAAGCAGCGCTCGCGACCGCCGACCTGGTGCTGTTGGTGGTGGACGTGACGACGGGAATGGTCGACGAGGACACGCACGCCGCTCGGTGGGCGCTGCGTAGCGGTCGTCCGGTGTTGCTCGTGGTCAACAAGGTCGATGACGCCCAGCACGAAGCCGCCAGCTGGGAGTTCCTGGGACTGGGCGCGGGCGATCCGCACACGGTGAGCGCCCAGCACGGGCGCGGCACCGGCGATTTACTCGACGTCATCGTGGCCCGACTCGAAGAAAATCGGATCGTCGAAGAGATCGCCGAAGCCGACGACGACGGCGCCCTGCGCGTCGCCATCGTGGGACGACCGAACGTCGGTAAATCCACGTTGTTCAACCAACTCATTGGTGAGGAGCGTTCGGTCGTGCACGACCTGCCAGGTACGACGCGTGACGCCATCGACACGTTGGTCTCGACCGACGTGGGGCTGATTCGATTCATCGACACCGCCGGGATGCGACGACGCGCGAAAACCGAAGCGGGACTCGAGACCTACGCCGTGCTGCGCAGCCTGGACGCGCTCGACCGCTCCGACATCGCCATCCTCGTCATCGACGCCACCGTCGGCGCTACCGGTCAGGATCAGCGTTTGGCCGAGCGAATCTCCGCGGCCGGTTGTCCCTCGTTGGTCGTACTGAACAAGTGGGAGCTCGTGGCGATCGACGAGCGCGACGCGGTACTCGCGACGGTGGGCGAGAAGTTGGCGTTCCTCGGCGACGCACCGGTGATGAAGACGACCGCCACTTCGGGTAAGGGCGTGCACCGGATCCTGCCGGCGCTCGCGATCGCGGCCGCGGACTACCAAAAGCGAGTGCCGACGGGCGCTCTCAACCGCGCCATTCGCGACCTGCAGGTAAAGCAGCCGGCGCCCACGGGCAAGATCCGCTACGCCGTTCAGGGGGCGACGGAGCCACCGACCTTCACGCTGTTCATTGCCGGACGCCTGCCCCAGACGTACCTGCGTTACGTCGAACGATCGCTCCGCGAGCGATTCTCCCTCGGCTCGCAGCCACTTCGAGTACGCGTTCGGATTGAATAGTGACGAAGTGGTGCGAGCAGTGCGACCGCCCCGTCGAGGGTGACACCTGCGAGATCTGTGGCGAGACGGTCGAAGCTCCGATTCGCCAGCCGATCCCGTGGCGCTGGCGTTTTTTCATCGTGGTGACGATCATCTACGTCATCTGGCGGATCTATCAGTTAATTTCGTGGCTGAGCCACTAGGAGAAACCATGCCCCTCTACGCCCTTGGAAACCGGACGCCGTCGATACACCCCGACGCATTCGTCCACCCCGACGCCGTCGTCATTGGCGACGTGCGCATTGGCGCGGACTCTTCGGTGTGGCCGAGTGCGGTGCTGCGAGGGGACTACGGCACGATCATCGTCGGTGAGCGCACTTCGATTCAAGACGGCGCGATCATCCACGCGGTCGACGCGTACCCGACGGTCATCGGTGATGACTGTGTCGTGGGTCACCTCGCGCACTTAGAGGGCTGCGTGATCGAGGACCGCGCTCTCGTCGGCAGCGGCGCCATTGTGTTGCACCAGGCGACGGTCCACAGTGGCGCCACGGTCGGCGCCGGCGCGGTGGTGCGAAACCGCATTGACGTGCCGGCGAACGCTCTGGCCGTCGGCGTTCCGGCGGTGATCAAATTGGATTCGAGTGGCGAAGACAGCATCGTCGAAAACGCCGCGTCCTACGTCGCCAACGCTCGGTGGTACAAGAAGGACCTGCGAGCGCTTTAGGAGTTCGAGAGTTCGACCAGGCGCTCGAGCGCGACGCCGGCGCGACCCTCGTTCACGCTGGACGCGGCCAGTTCGAATCCCTCGATCAACGTCGTGGCCCGTCCGGCGACGATCAGGGCCAGTGCGGCGTTCGCGCACACGACGTCAAAGACCGGTCCCGGCTGGGCGGCCAAGAATCCCCGCGCCACCTCGACGTTGTGGGTGATGTCGCCGCCTCGGATGTCGGACGCCGAGTGGCGTAGACCCAAGACGGCTCCCGCGTCCAAGCGCTGGACGTCGACACCCTCCGGCGTAATGACGTGCAGGGTCGACGAGGCGCCGAGGGAGAGTTCGTCGAGTCCGTCGTCGGCGTTCACCATGATGGCGTGATCGATGCCCCGAGCGACCAGCACCTGGGTCATCGCGTTGAGCAGATGAGCCTGTGAGACACCGATCAAGGTCCGACGTACGAGGGCCGGATTCGCCAACGGTCCCAGAACGTTGAAGATCGTTCGAAAGCCCAGCGCGCGTCGAATCGGCGTCAGGTAGCCCAGCCCGTGATGGAACGTCGGGGCGAACATGAAGCCGATGCCGGCGCCCGCGACGCAGGCCCGAACGATCTCCTCGGGGGCGTCGAGTCGCACGCCGAGGGCTTCGAGCAGGTCCGCGGAGCCGACCGACGACGAGGCGGCGCGGTTGCCGTGTTTCGCGACGGGAACGCCGCACCCGGCTACCGTCAAGGCGGCCATCGTCGAGATGTTGACGGTGTGGAGCTGGTCGCCGCCGGTGCCGACAATGTCCATGGCGTCCGGGCCGATTGCGAATGTCGACGCCGCCTCGATCATCGCGTCGATGAATCCCGTCATCTCGTCGGCCGTCTCCCCTTTCGCCGTGAGGGCCGTCAAGAAGCTCGCGATCAAGACACCTTCTACCTGACCCTCCAGGATCTCGACGAGGGCCGCTCGGGCTTGCGCGCGTTCGAGGTCGGTGCCGCGCACGAGTGGATTCAAGACGTCATTCGAGAACGTTCCGGGCATCAGTGGGCTCGCGCACGAGGGCGTGACATACGCACAAGTTACTCGTGAAGGAGAACGCTCCTGGCACAACTACCATTTTGTGATGGCGACGTACCTCGACGAGATCCTTCACCACCATCGAGCCCGCGTCGCGGCCGACGAACGCGATTGGCGAGAGCGGGTGGGCGACGTCCACGAGCCGGTCCCCTCGATGCTCGCGGCCCTCGCCGATTCCGCCAATGGCAACGTCAAGGTGATCGCCGAGGTGAAGCGTCGCTCGCCGAGTAAAGGTTGGCTGCACGAGAGCCTCGACGTCGCACAGACCGCGCGCTTGTACGCCGACGGGGGAGCGACCGCCATCTCGGTCTTGACCGACGCCGAGCACTTCGCCGGTTCCCTCGAGGATCTCGACGCGGTGCGACGCGCCGTGAGCCTGCCGCTACTGCGCAAAGACTTCACGGTCAGCGCCAACGACGTCCTCGACGCCGCCGACGCGGGGGCGAGTGCCGTTCTCTTGATCGTGGCGGCACTCAGTGACGAAGAGCTCGAAGAGTTCATCGCCGTGACGCACGACGCGGGTCTGGACGCGCTCGTGGAAGTCCACGACGGCGACGAGGCGAAACGCGCCCTCGACTGCGGTGCGCGGATTGTCGGAGTCAATCAGCGCAACCTCCACACCTTCGAAGTCGATCGCGACAATGCCGCGCGGGTCATGGCCTCGTTACCCACTTCCGTCGTGACGGTCTGTGAATCGGGGCTCGGCTCCGCCGACGACGTCGCGCGTGCCGCGGACGCCGGCTTCGACGCCGTCTTGGTAGGTGAGGCCTTCGTCACCGCGCCCGACATCGCCCAAACGGTTCGCGCATTCTCATCGGTGCCAACGGTGAAACGTGACTGATTTCGACACGCCGTTTCTGGTCAAGATCTGTGGCCTCACCACGCTGAGTGACGCCAACGCCGCCATCGACGCCGGCGCGAACGCCGTGGGCCTGATCCTCGCGAGCTCGCCGCGACAACTCACGCTCGACCGAGCGTTGGCCATCGCCGAAGCGACGAGAGGCAGAGTGCTGCGAACGCTGGTCTTTCGCGACGACGACGACGAGTTCATTCTTCGCGCCCAGGACCTCATCGACGCCGACGCCGTACAGATTCACGGACCGCTCAGCGATGAATTGCGCGGACGGTTGCGCGAGCGAGAGGTTCGGGTGATCAAGGCCCTATCGATCGCGAGTGACGAGTTCTACGAATTCAACGACGCCACGGTGGACGCCGTGTTGGTCGACGGCGCGACCCCCGGAAGTGGAGAGGGCCACTCGTGGGAGGCGTTGTCCGAACGATCCTTTGGCGTACCCGTGATCGGCGCCGGGGGACTTAGCGACGCGAATGTCGCGAGCGTCATTCGACAGACCCACGTCTGGGGCGTCGACAGCGCCAGCGGCGTCGAGTCGTCCCCCGGGGTGAAGGACCGTGAACTGATGAATCACTTCGTCGCCAGTGCCGTGGGAGCCTTTGAGGATCGTGTCGCGTCGTGAGCGGTAACGGAACCCACATGGCCGAACCGGACGACCGCGGACGATTCGGTGACTTCGGAGGACGATTCGTCCCCGAGGCGCTCATGCCCGCCTGTCTCGAACTCGAAGCTGCCTTCGCCGAGGCGTGGAGCGACGCTGAGTTCGTCAGTGAGTATCACACCGTTTTGAAGGAGTTCGCCGGACGACCGACACCCGTCACGCCCCTGACTCGCCTCGGCGATCACCTGGGTCTGCGGATATTCGCCAAACGCGAGGATCTTGCGCACACCGGCTCGCACAAGATCAACAACGTCATCGGACAGACACTTCTGACCAAACGGATGGGCAAGCGCCGAGTCATCGCCGAGACCGGCGCGGGTCAGCACGGCGTCGCCACCGCGACCGCGGCCGCGCGACTCGGACTCGAGTGCACCGTCTTTATGGGCGAGGTTGACACGGAGCGTCAGATCTTGAACGTCTTTCGAATGGAGTTGCTCGGTTCTCGGGTGGTTCCCGTGACGTCGGGCAGCCGCACGCTAAAAGACGCCGTGAACGAAGCAATGCGCGAATGGGTCACGTGCGTGGCGGACACGCACTACTGCATCGGTTCGGTGATGGGACCGCATCCCTTCCCTTGGATGGTGCGTGAGTTCCAGAGCATCATCGGACAAGAAGCGGCGCGTCAGCTCGTGGACTTTGGGGTCGGCGCTCCGGACATCGTCATCGCGTGCGTCGGTGGCGGCTCGAATGCCGCCGGCGTCTTCGCGGGATTCGCCAACACTCCGGCACGATTGGTCGGCATCGAGGCGGCCGGGGGATCGGCCGTGGGTAGTGGTTCGCCGGGCGTGCTGCACGGCATGCGCTCGCTCTTGATGCAAGACGAGTTCGGGCAGATCGAGGAGGCCCATTCAATTTCGGCCGGACTGGACTATCCCGGGATCGGACCCGAACACGCCTACCTCGCCGAGTCGGGACGGGCCGAGTACTACGCGATCGGCGACGAGGACGTCATCCCCGCCCTGCGCCTGCTGAGCGAAATGGAGGGCATCATTCCGGCCCTCGAGACCGCCCACGCCGTCGCCTGGATGGCGAAAGAAGCGGGACACGCCATCCCCACGGGCTCGACGGTTCTGTTGAATCTCTCCGGTCGCGGCGACAAGGACGTGGCCCAAGTTCAAGCGATATTGCGCGGCGAGCCGTGAAGAGTCTCGAGCGCGACCTTCGCGCTCTGCGCGACGCCGGAAGAAAGCTACTGGTGCCGTACTTCATGGGCGGTCTGAGCGAGAACTGGACCGAGTATGTCCAAGCGGCGGTTCTCGCCGGTGCCGACGCCGTCGAGATCGGCATCCCGTTCTCTGATCCGATGATGGACGGTCCGGTGATCCAAGAGGCCGCGCTGCGGGCCCTGGCTCGAGGCACCACGTTGGATTCAATCTGTGACGACCTCGTTCGTCTCGACACCACCGTGCCGCTGATCGCCATGACGTACTACAACATCGTGTTGCACTACGGGCTCGAGCGCTCCGCCGGAAAATTTTCTTCGAGTGGTATACGAGGAGCGATCATCCCCGACCTCGCCCTGGAAGAGACGGAGCCGTGGATCGCCGCCTGTGACAGTTCGGACGTGGCGACGGTGCTACTCGTCGCGCCCTCAACGCCCCTCGAACGCGTCGCGCGGCTCGCGGCGGTCACCCAAGGATTCGCCTACGCGTCGGCGCGCATGGCCGTTACCGGTAGGGCCGAGGGTGGCGGCGAGGGCGAACGCGTTGTACGCTCGATCCGACGTACGAGTGACGCGCCGGCGCTCATCGGCATCGGCATCGCCACTGCCGATCAGGCCAAACAAGCCGCCGACGTGAGCGACGGCGTGATCGTGGGCTCGGCGCTGGTTCAGGTGATTCTCGACGGCGGCCTCGCGTCAGACGTTGAGGCATTTATCCGAGGATTTCGCGGCGCCATCGACGGATGAGTCACTAACTATATTTTGCATTTAATTCTTGCGCACCGAGTACTCCGCCTACTCGCCAGTAATGCACCGGGAATTCTCGCGAGTGCCTTAGTCCTTGTGAACCTCTTCACGAAGTTAACGGGATTCTATCCGTCACGCTCATCGTTAAGTGATGTTTAATCTCAGTAGCCGTCAACCCGACGGTGGAAGCAATCCTATTTGGGGGGAATTACATGGAACAGAGAGTTGCGGACCCCGGTCCGCTCGGACTCGCCGGTTTCGCTATGACCACGTTTTTGCTGAGCCTGTTCAACGTCGGACTCTTTAAGTTCGGTGGGACGAGCAGTGCTGCTATTAGTGGTGCCATCTCATTGGCATTCATCTACGGTGGCGCCGCGCAGTTCGCGGCCGGTATGTGGGAGTTCGTGCGAAAGAACACTTTTGGGGCACTCGCGTTTACGTCGTACGGTGCGTTTTGGATTGGTGTGTACTTCTTCATCAACTTCCAGGGCGGACTCGCGGTCAAGGGCGCCCTTGGACTGTACCTGCTGCCCTGGATCCTCTTCACGGCGTACATGACAATTGCCGCCATGAAGACCAACATGGCAGTCCTGCTGGTCTTCATCGCCCTGACGTTGGCCTTCTTGTTCCTCACCATTGGAGCATGGGGCGGCGGTCACACGGACATGACCAAGATTGGTGGATGGCTCGGCATAATCACCGCGCTCCTCGCGTGGTACGCGTCGGCCGCTGGCGTAATCAACGAAACTCACGGAAAGGTTGTGCTACCGGTCGGTCCTTTGGGCTAACCTCGGTGTCACTGGTGGCTTGCCACCGGACCCAACCGCCAACAGCGCCCCAGCCACCAGGCTCGGGCGCTGTTGGCATACTGGGCCGATAGAGCACTACTCTCGGCTTCAGACTCACTAACGACCGCACGTTTCATTCGCTCGACGCAACTACATCGACATCACAGCAAGGGAAGAACATGACTGAAGCAAAACTCGAAGCATGGCTTGAAGAGACACGCAGTTTCGCGCCGACCGCTGAATTCTCCAAACAGGCCAACGCGCAACCTTCTATTTACGCTGACGCTGCTGCCGATCCAGTCGCGTGGTGGCGCACGCAAGCCGATCGCTTGGCGTGGACCACGGCGCCGACCAAGAGCCTCGAGTGGGACCTTCCCTTCGCAAAGTGGTTCAGCGACGGCACGCTCAACGCCTCCTACACCTGCGTCGATCGACACGTCGAAGCCGGCAACGGCGACAAGGTTGCCTACCACTGGGTCGCCGACGCCGAGGGCGAAGGTCGCACGATCACCTACGGCGAACTTCAGAAGTTGGTCGCCCAGGCGGCGAACGCCTTGACGGAACTTGGTGTGAAAGAAGGTGACCGCGTCGCGGTGTACATGCCCATGATCCCCGAGGCCGTGGTCACCATGCTCGCGATCGTGCGCCTCGGCGCCGTGCACTCTGTTGTCTTCGCCGGATTCTCGGCCGAAGCTCTCTCGAGTCGGATCCTCGACTCGGACTGCCAGTTCGTCGTCACCGCCGACGGCGCGTTTCGACGCGGCGCACCGAGCCCGCTCAAGCCCGCCGTGGACGAGGCTCTGGAGTCCTGTCCGAACGTCAAGGCCGTCCTGGTCGTTCGTCGCACCGGGGGAGAAGTGAAGTGGAATGAGGGACGCGACTACTGGTGGCACGACGTGGTCGAGCGTCAGAGTGACGAGCACACGTGTAAGTCATTCCCCGCCGAGCAGACCATGTTCATCATGTACACCTCGGGCACGACCGCCAAGCCCAAGGGGATCTACCACACGACCGGCGGCTACCTTACGCACGTTGCCACCACGCACAAGTACATCTTTGACGTGAAGCCGGAGACGGACGTGTGTTGGACGGCCGCGGACATTGGCTGGATCACCGGACACAGTTACATCGTCTACGGGCCACTGATCAACGGGGTGACCCAGGTCATGTACGAAGGCCTGCCGGACTCCGGTGGCAAGGACCGCTGGTGGAAGATCATCGCCGAGAACAAAGTGACCATTCTCTATACGGCGCCGACGACAATTCGCACGCTGATGAAATGGGGACACGAGTGGCCCCAGGGTCACGATCTCTCGAGCCTTCGTCTGCTCGGAACGGTTGGTGAACCCATCAACCCCGAAGCCTGGATGTGGTATCGCGAGTACATCGGTGGCGGGAAGTGCCCGATCGTGGATACGTGGTGGCAGACCGAGACCGGGGGCATCCTGATCACGCCCCTGCCGGGTATTACGGCCACGAAGCCGGGGGCGGCGATGACGCCGTTCCCGGGCATCAACGCGGACATCGTGGACAACGACGGCAACTCCGTCGGCAACGGCGAAGGCGGCTATCTCGTCATCACCGCACCGTGGCCCGGCATGACCCGCGGTATCTACGGCGATCCCGAGCGATTCAAAGAGACCTACTGGAGTCGTTTCCCCGGCAAGTACTTCGCGGGCGACGGTGCCAAGCGCGACGATGACGGTGACATTTGGCTGCTCGGACGGATTGACGACGTCATGAACATCTCGGGCCACCGACTGTCGACGACCGAAGTCGAACACGCGTTGGTCGGGCACCCGTCGGTGGCCGAGGCCGCGGTGGTCGGGGCCTCCGACGAGACGACCGGACAGGCGATCGTGGCCTTCGTCACGTTGAAGATGTCGGCCGAAGACGCCTCGAAGGACCAGGTCCTCGTAATCGAAGAGTTGCGCAATCACGTCGCGAAGGTCATTGGACCGATCGCCAAACCACGTCAGATCATCCTGACGCCCGAGTTGCCCAAGACGCGTTCAGGAAAGATCATGCGTCGGCTCTTGCGCGACGTGGCCGAGAATCGTTCGCTTGGTGACGTGACCACGCTCATGGATCCTACGGTCGTCAACATGATCTCCGGGCTCATGGACTCGAACGCCGACTCCGAGGACTGACGAACGCACCGATTGTCATGTCCGACGTAGGACTCTTGATTTCCATATGACCCCGGGGTGAATCGCGGGCTGACGCCCGATCGCTGCGCCGGAGTCGTTCGCAACGCCATCGACGAGCGACTCCCCGAATGACCTGTGTCACGCACGATCATCGCTACGCCGTGAAAGTTTTGCGTCGTGGGCGACAGGTACTAAATGAATGGTGTTGCCATCCGGAGTCATCGAGATTCGGTGGGGCGGCGCCCACGACGGAGGAAAACGTATGAGTGATGACACAAGCAGTACCGCCGAGCAACATTTCCACCAACATGGCGAGGGGCACCCGAGCGGACGCCGACCGCGACTGACGGGCTGGATTCTGACGATGGTCACGGCGCTCGTCGTCGTCGCGGTGGGCTTTGTTGGGGTCGTGCTCGGTCATTCGAGGGCCAGCGCCACGTCCACCATCACGGTCACCGGTTCGGGCACCGTTCAGGGCACGCCGGACACGATCAATTTTCAAATCGGTGTTTCGACCGTGAATCCGACCGCGACGGCTGCGTTGACGGAGAACGACAGCAAGGTTCGCGCCCTCGAGGCCGCTCTGCTCAAAAACGGAGTGACCAAGAAGGAGATGCAGACCTCCGGACTCAACATCTATGACAACACCAACAACCAGGGCGTGGTCACCGGGTTCACCGTCCAAGATACGTTGAATGTGACGATGCATAAGGTGCGGCGCGCCGGCGCCGCAATCGACGCGGCGGCGAAGGCCGTCGGCAACGGCGTTCAATTGAATGGTGTGTCCTTCACGATCACGAATGACTCATCGCTGTTGCGAGCCGCACGCATTCGCGCGATGGACAACGCTCGTCTCGCCGCCGGTCAACTCGCCAGGGCCGGCGACGCCCACGTCACCGGCATCGTGAAGATCACGGACAACGAGAACCAGAGCTCCGGGATCTACTACCCGCCCGTCGCCTACGGCACGGCTCTGCGTGCCTCGGTGCCGATTCAAACCGGCAGCCAGCCCGTCAACGTGCAGGTCACGGTGATCTACTCACTGGCCAATTAACCCTGGCGCGCCACACGCTCGGTCGGGGCTTCGCAACTACGAGTCGAAGCCCAGACCGAACAGGTCGATGAGTTTGAGCCAGAGGTTGCGGCGGCCTTCGTGTTCATCGGCGTACTTGATTGCGGACTGCGTGATTCGAATGAAGAGCCACTTGAAGGGCTCGGGCGGAAACGGCATCGGACGTTTGCGAACCATCGTCAGTCGAGTGCGGTCGGTCTCGAGTCCGTCCAACAGATCGAGCATCGTCGCGGCGCCGAACCTGGTCGAGGCGACTCCGAGCCCGGTGTAGCCGAGGACGTAGGCCACTTTGTTCTCGTGCGACGTTCCCCAGAACGGCGAGAACCGAGTGCACGTGTCGATGGCCCCACCCCAGGCGTGCGTGAACTTGATTCCGGCCAACTGCGGGAACGTCTTGAGGAAATGACCGGCGAGCGTCGCGTAGGTCTCGGAGTTGAACTCGTACTCGCGGCGAACCTTCCCGCGGAAGTTATAGATCGTGTCGTAGCCGCCCCAGAGGATGCTGTTGTCACTCGTGAGGCGGTAGTAGTGGAACTGGTTGCCCGAGTCCGCGATGCCCTCTCGTCCCGACCAGCCAATGCTCTCCATTTGGGCCTCGGAAAGTGGTTCGGTGACCATGACGTAGTCGTAGACCGGAACGACGTACTTGCGCGTCTTCTTCAGTAGCGGCGGAAAGACGTTCGTTCCGAGCGCGACGCGCGCGGCGGTCACGGCCCCGTAGGGGGTGTGGACACGCACGGCGTCGTGCAAGTCCTCCAGCCATTCGACCTTGGAGTTCTCGAAGATCTTGACGCCGAGTGAAATGCAGACACGCTCGAGGCCCCACACCAGGCGAGCGGGGTCCACCAGCGCGGTGCCGTCGTGATCGAAGAGCGCCCCGACGTAGGAGGGGGAGTGCACGCGCGATTGCACCTCTTCTTGGCTGAGCACTTCGACCGTGTCACCCATGGCGTTTCGGCGTTCAGCTTGTTCGGCCATTCCTTTGAACTGCCAGGGGGCGACGGCGACCTGGAGTTCTCCGGTGCGCTCGAAATTGCACTCGATGCCGTAGCGAGCGATAGTCGCTTCGATCTGATCGAGGTTCTCTCGGCCGAGGCGTTGGATCAGTTCGATTTCGTCGGGAAAGCGTCGAACACCGTTGAGGTAACCGTGGGTGAGTGATGCCGAACAGAATCCGCCGTTGCGCCCCGAGGCGCCCGCCCCGGTCTCGTATTGTTCAACGAGCACCACTTCACGCTCGGGGTCACGCTCTTTGGCGAGCAGCGCGGTCCATAGTCCGGTGTAACCCGCACCTATGACGCACAGGTCGGCGCCGATGTCACCGATGAGCGCTGAGTGTGGCGCCGGTTCCAATGGGTCCGAGTCCAGCCACCACAGTTCCGGTTGGACGTCGGCGAGGTGACGTAAGACGAAGGGATCCTTCTTGTCCATACTGTGTCCGGCCAATGGCCGGAATCACCCTCTCTCGGCACTTCCTTTTCGTCGACGTCCCTATTGACGCCACGAACGCCAGCCGTCTCGACCGGCCTCAACTCGTCGATTCTACCGGATTGACTGATTTCGACTAACGATGGAGCCGTCGTATTTCGTCACGAATTCACCCTTCGTCTCGGTAGGATTCGCAGGACATCACCCAGTGAAGAAGGAGCATCATGCGACTGGCCAACCTTGACGGACGCGCGACGATCGTTGCCAATGACGGTCTTGTCGACGTTGCCGGTGCCTCGAACGGAGCTTTCTCGGCTTCGATTGACAAGTGCCTGGGTCAACTTGACAAACTTGACGCCTGGTACCGTTCAGCCCAACCTTCGCTCACACAGAACGTCGCGATCGAGGAATTCGCGCTCGACCCACGACTTGGCCCCGTCGTCAATCCGCGCCAGATTTTCGCCATAGGTCTCAACTACCGCAATCACGCGGCAGAAACAGGTGCGGAAGTGCCAAAACAGCCCATGGTGTTTACTAAGTTCCCTTCGTCGATCTGTGGGCCGAACGAATCACTGCCGATACCCGGTGCCTCGACGGACTACGAGGCGGAATTAGTCGTGATTATTGGCGCAACCCTTCGAGAGGTCAGTGTCGACGATGCCATCGCTGGCGTCGCGGGCTACTGCGTAGGTCAGGACTATTCGGAACGCGAGTGGCAGTATCGAGGATCACCTCCGCAGTTCTCGCTGGCGAAGTCCTTCAAGAACTTTGGACCAATCGGTCCGTGGCTGACGACGGCTCAGGAGATTCCCAACCCCAACGAGCTTTCAATCGTGACCCGTGTAAATGGCGAGACAATGCAGGACTCGAATACGAGCGACATGGTGTTCCCAGTCGCCGAACTCATCGCCTACCTCTCGTCGGTGTGCGAACTTCGCCGTGGTGATCTCATCTTCACCGGAACGCCTGAGGGTGTCGGCCGAGCGCGCACACCGCCCCTTTACCTAAAGCCGGGCGACGAAATCGTGACGTCCATCGAACATCTCGGCACCATCAGAAATGTTGCCGTCGCTCCGTAGTCAGCTGGCCCATTCGTAGCGCGATGAGGAGGACAAAGATCTGCCGTCGACTTCGTCGTGCGTGAAATCTTTTCTCTCAAGGCGCCATCACCTCGTAGGCCCCTTCGTCGCGGTCGCGCGCGAACAGCGCCTCCTCGTCCTCGGTGGTCAATTTTTGCGTGGCCACATTATTTAGACTACGAGTGCGTCCGAAAATCATCGGTGAGCCGCTGACGGAGGACACTCGTGAGAACAGCTGAGATAATTGCGCGGTTCTCATCAGTCAATCTGCGCCATCGTGATGACGTGTTCGGAGTGATTCGCCCCGGGTTTTATAGAGAGCACTCTCCAACTTTCCCGGGGCGATTCACCTGCTGATTGCGGATTGGGTTCGCTCATCGACTGCACTTCTCAGCACCAGATCCCTAGATCGACATAACGATGGCGATTCATGATTGGTAGTCGGGCTTCGGTCTGAGACGCACTCAACAATTGCCCGGTCGTCTTGGCTGCAAAAATCGTCGGCCGCTAACGCGTTTGATCTTCGAGATCAGTTGCATCTTGGGCGATACTGCCGGCGTCCGGACCCATTAGAACTGTTGTGTCGGGCCTTCGACACATCCAGTGAAGGTCTGCGAGGAAAATTCCACAGCATCCACAGAAACGTCTTCCAGGAACAAGAGGAGATTGACAATGGTCGCAACGCTGAGACTGACGCATAAATCAATCGGAGTAGAGGTCCGACGTGGCCCGTACGACATCGTGGTTGACGGTCAGCGTGCCGGATCTCTCGACATGAATGACACGATCGAGATTCCAATCGCATCTGGAGGTCACACGCTGCAAGTTCGCAGTGGTCGAAATTCCAGCCGAATTCAGACCTTCGACGCCGCCGAAAGCCAAACCGTCGCCTTCCGATGCACCGGGAAGAGTTTTCTGCCGATCTTCCTCGCGTCCTTCGTCGTCCCCAGCCTGGCGCTCCAGCTCCGCCGTACAGTCGATGATTAATTTCTGTGACGTCATCGTCGCGGGCGGAGATTCAACGGGTTCAAACGCCGTACTGATGCCAGTAAACCTGAGTATCTGCCAACAACACCGCTGTCGCCCGGGACGAACCTAACTTTCGATCTACCAATGTTCAATCCGCCAGTCGGATTGTGCCCGCCGACCTTCCGACACCAGTGATTTTGACGATAACTAAGTGGCGTGTCCCATTTCGGGCGCGGCGTTAGCGGCCATCTCGATCGTCTCAATCGCGTCGGTATTTGACCCCGCAAGCCACACTTGGTGCGGCGTCTGCCCATCCAGTTCGGAATTGGGACTGTTCCACCACCACGTGAGGCCCGCGGCGTCGTAGTACTTTGCGTACAGAATTTCGTTCATCTTGAGTGCTTCGACGTCGGTGGGTGGGGCGTTGTCAGTGATCGCGTTCATTTCGCTTGCTCGCGGCTCTTTGTCGGCGTCATCGTTCTTTTTGGAATTCACCATCGGACGAGAGTAACGCCCAAGTGATCAGTCAGATATTGGCCGGGCTACTCCCACAGCGCAAGGTTGCGGATCGGTTGCCTCGGGCCTACGGACTCCGAAGAGTTCCTGTGTCTTGAGTCAAAGCTCCCTTTAGCGGATACTTAGGCGTATCCATACTCCGAAAGCGGCAGGACCTGGTGGAAAGATGAGAAGATGCTTACGCGCCGTCAATCAAGAAGTCATTGGGCGGCGCGGACGACTCTGACCGTGGCTGTCCTCGCCACGAGCTCACTGTTCTTGGCGGGGTGCGGGCACAGTGTCGCGAGCCCCACGTGCACGATGAAGGAGTTGGTCGCGGCGGCCGGAAAGGGCTACCTCAAGCTCCCTCCATCACACGACAATGACGCCGGTCGAGGACGCATTCCTGACACGCATCCTGACGCGGACTTGGACGCCAACCAACGCGCGGCGCTCTGCAAGGTCTACAAGAGCGAGACCCACTTGCCGGGGTGACGACGTTCTGTCCCGCGTCGCGGTGAAACTAGGTCGACGCGAGCTGACGAAACATACCTGTCGACCAATGCAGTTCGAGATAGAAGTGCCGGGCCCACATCGTGGCCGAGAAATCTGGCGGGTCGCTTCTAAGTTCATTCACGGACTTCGCTGCGGTGCCCGGGCCTTTCTGAGTAAAGGGCTCTCTGCGAGCAACATCACTGATGTTGCTCATAGTTGTGGGGAAGACAAATTGGCCAGTCCGTCGAAGGTCTCATTATCAAAAGAAACTGCATCGATGCGATACCCACATCAACAATGAACTCGGGCGAGGTCGGAGGTAATCAAACGGATTGCGCTTGCGCCCGCGAAAGTCTCATGAGGTTCGCATGGTGCCTTCACGTAGGTAGCGCGCGTGCCACGAGAGCGCTTCCTCGATCATGTGCGGGGTATGTTTGCCGGGGGCCGTGGCACTCGCACGGTCGAAATAGTCCTGCAACATCGGCCGGTAGTCGGGGTGCGCGCAGTTGTCGATAATCTTCTGCGCGCGTCGGCGCGGCGCCAAGCCACGCAGGTCCGCGACACCCCATTCGGTGATGACGACGTGTACGTCGTGCTCGGTATGGTCCACGTGGCTGACCATTGGCACGATCGAAGATATCGCGCCATTCTTGGCGGTTGAAGGCGTCAGGAACATCGCAATGTAAGCGTTGCGAGCGAAGTCACCGGAGCCCCCGATGCCGTTCATGATGCTCGAGCCCATGACGTGGGTGGAGTTGATGTTGCCGTAGATGTCGGCCTCGATGGCGCCGTTCATCGCCAAACACCCGAGTCGGCGTATCACCTCAGGGTGATTGCTGATCTCTTGCGGTCGAAGGACGATCCGGTCGTGGTACTCGGCGATGTTGGCGTGTAGGTCGGCCGCTCCCTCCTCGCTGAGCGAGAAGGCGGTCGCCGAGATGGTGCTCATCGTGCCCGAGTTCAACAAGGCCAACATGCCGTCCTGGATGACCTCGGTGTACGCCGTCAGCGGATGGAACGGACCATCGTCGAGTCCGCGAAGGACGGCATTGGCGATGTTGCCGACGCCCGACTGCAGGGGCAGGAGAGACGCGGGCAGGCGTCCTCCCTTCACCTCGTACGCCAGGAACTCCAAGAGGTTTTCCGCGATTCTCTGCGATATGACGTCGACCGGTTTGAACGCCGTGTTGCGATCGGGGGAGTTCGTCTCGACGACGGCCACAATCTTCTCGGGCGGACAATGAAAGTAGGGAACGCCGATGCGATCAGACGGTTGGAGGATTTGGATGGGCTTGCGAAACGGTGGCAGTGCGGTGCCGTAATAGATGTCGTGCATCCCCTCGAGCGCGGCGGGCTGCCAGGCGTTCACCTCGAGGATGATGCGATCGGCCATGTCAATCCACGTCTTGTTGTTCCCGACCGATGAGGACGGAATCAGCTCGCCGTCTTCGGTGATGCCAGACACCTCGATCACCGCGACGTCGAGGTGTCCGAAGGCCCCCTCCCAGACCATCTGCGCGACGTGCGAGAGGTGCATGTCGAGGTAATCAAGCAGTCCGGCATTGATCTTGGCGCGACTCACCGGGTCGGATTGGTACGGCATGCGCATGTCGATCGCGTCGACCGCGGCGAGTGCACCGTCAAGCTCGGAAGCCGTCGACGCCCCAGTCCAGACACTCACCGCGAAACGCTCACCTCGGGTGGCCGCCTCTTCGACTCGCCGCACGAGCGCCCCGGGGACCGCCTTCGGATATCCGGCCCCGGTAAAGCCGCTCATCCCCACATTGTCGCCCGGTCGTATGAATTCGGCCGCTTCGTCAGGCGACATGATGCGACCCGCAATTGACGCATTCTTGATTCGAGATTCGTCCGCGAGAGTCACTTCGAAAGCCTAACGCTGCCGGATTGCGCCAGAGTTCGCCGACCAGCCGCCAATGACTAGATGCTGACACAGCCGTCCGACGTTGTCACTTTGAATTGAAAGCCAAACTCATCTCACAAGTATGAACTCAGGACTGGTGTCACCCAAGATCTCAATTCGCTCTCTATTCCCGTCATTCAATATCTTCCGGCGAACACTGTCGTCAATCACTGCGAACAGGCATGGTCGGGCTGGGGAGATTCGAACTCCCGATCTCTCGGCCCCCAGCCGAGCGCTCTAGACCAAACTAAGCCACAGCCCGTGAACGAACAATCGTAGTCGCTGCGTCTTCATCAACCCGTTGGCGCGTGCGCACCGTGCTCCTGATCCGGATGAGTCAGCCATGCTCTGGCCTCGCACAAGTAGGCGATGGTTTCGCCGGTCGCTTTCGCGCGAAGTGCATCGAGGATTCGCTCGTCAAGCGCCTGTATGAGTTCGTCAACCGCCATCACGTCCCACCTTTTCTCATCCGCCCGCCACAGCGGTCACGATTTCGATCGCGTTGCCATCTTCGATTCTGGTTTCACCCCACTCTGATCGACGAACAATTTCGCCATCAATCGCAACGGCCACGCCTCGATGTTCAATGGAGAGTCGCCGCAATAAATCTTCAACGGACTCGGCGAAGAACTCGTGGTCCTCGCCGTTCACGCGGATCACGCGACACCCTCGGCGAATCGAAGGACCTCGCCGGCGGCGATCGGGGCCAGCGTGACACCGTGGCGAAAGTGACCGGACGACCACGCCCAGCGGCCGTCGCCTAGTACCTCGAAGAAGGGCCGCAGGTCATCGCTCGCCGGCCGATTGCCTTCACGGGTCTCGAGGACGACCGCGGTCTCCAGCGCCGGCACTACGTCGAGAGCATCGCGCAGGAGGCGCTGCACTTCGCCGACGCGAGCGCCCGATTCACGGCGTTCTTCAGAGGACGCGCCCAAGACGTTGTATCCGCCCGGTCGACTCACCATGTAAAACGTGCCGCCCTTCACGAATGATCGGATCATGGGCTGCGCGCTTCGATCGAGGCCGCGAACGCGGAGCGTTATTCCGTGGACCGGTCGTACGGTGTGACCACCGGATGACGTCGCGCCACTCGGCAACGCGCTCGCCCCGGTGGCGATGATGCCAATATCGCCGACGAAGGAATCCGATGCGGTAACGGCCTCCACGCGGGTCCCGTCACTGCACACCTTGACCACGACCTCGTCAACCACCGTCACGCCGAGCGCCGTATTCGCCTCGCTCACGAGGGCCACGGCTTGATCGGGGTCAAGCCACGCGTCGCCGCCGATCAAGAGTCCGTCAGATATTCGAGGCGACACTCCCTCGAACATCGCCGGTTCATCGCCCATGGACACTCGTCGAGGAACGACGCCAAAATCAGTGGCAATCTGCGCGAACTGATCAACCAAGCGTCGGTCACTGCCGTCCCACCCGAACAACAGCGTTCCTTTTTCGACGATCACGAGATCTTTCTGCGTGACGTCGTGAAGATCGCTGGCGAACGAACGCCACGCGTCGACGGCGCCGCGCTGCAGTTGGTAGTTGCTCTCCTCACCCGGGCCAATCTCGGCGATTGGCGCGATCATCCCGGCGGCGGCCCACGTGGCACCCCCGCCCGGATTGGGATCAAATAGCGTCACTCGCCAGCCGTGGAGAGCCAGTTGAAAGGCGCTGGTCAGTCCAATGACACCACCGCCGACGACGAGTGCGTGCTTGGCCGACTTCACGTGAACAGCGTAGGTCGAAGGACGGGGAGCCTTTTCGTTATGATTGTGGTGGGTCAGCGTTGCCCCGCAAGGAAACGCTATGACAAAGACTCTCTACGACCCCTCTTTCGAGCACGACGCCTGCGGTGTGGGGATGGTCGCGGACTTGAGTGCCACGCCAACCAACGCGACGATCCTCGACGCGCTCACCATCTTGGAGAATCTCGAGCACCGGGGTGCGACCGGCTCGGACGTCGATTCCGGCGACGGCGCCGGCGTGCTCATCCAAATGCCCGACGCATTTCTGCGCGAGGTGTACGGCGACGTCGTACCGCCAGCGGGGGAGTACGGGATCGCTCACTGGATGATTCCCAAGATTTCGAACGTCCCGGATATCCAGCGCGCGATCGACGCGGTGTTCGAACGCCTAGGGCTAACGTCACTCGGTTGGCGCGACGTGCCGGTCGACTCGACAGTTCTTGGCCCAACCTCGCGGGCCTCGGAACCGGCTTTCGTCCAACAACTGATCGCGAGAAGCGCCCACGAGCCGGCACCGGACCTTGAGCGTGCGTTGTACTGCGCCAGAAAGGTGATCGAGCACACCGTGGACGTCTACGCCTCGTCGTGTTCTCCCCACGTGCTCATCTATAAGGGAATGTTGACGGCCCCCCAGTTGCGCCAATATTTTGACGATCTGCGCGACGCACGACTCACCTCGGCGATTGCCGTTGTGCACAGTCGATTCTCGACGAACGTGCTGCCGCGCTGGGACCTCGCTCAACCCTTTCGCTACATCGCGCACAACGGCGAGATCAACACCGTCAGGGGTAACCGCAATTGGATGACCGCGCGCGAGACCTCGCTCCACAGCGACGTGTTGCCGTTGCCCATCGCCGAATTGACGCCGCTGGTCACGACCGGACTGAGCGACTCGGCCAGTTTCGACGAGGTGGTCGAACTCTTGGTCCAGGCCGGGCGATCACTTCCCCACGCCGTTTTGATGATGATTCCCGAAGCCTGGGAGCGTTCGACGTTCATGAGTGAGTCGCGTCGGGACTTCTACCGATACCACGCCGGATTGATGGAGCCCTGGGACGGTCCGGCGTCCGTGACGTTCTGTGACGGGAAAGTCGTGGGCGCGGTGCTCGACCGCAACGGTCTGCGTCCGGCGCGGTACTGGGTCACCAAGGACCGACGCGTCGTCTTCGCCAGCGAGGTCGGAGTCTTGCCGGTCGATCCCGCCAACATCGAGCGCAAGGGCCGTCTACAGCCCGGGCGCGTATTCCTGGTCGACATTGAACAGGGCCGGATCATCGACGACGAAGAGTTGAAGGGCGAACTGGCGCAAAAGGCCCCCTACGGAGAGTGGCTGCGCGATCAGCAGCGCTCGCTCGATGAAATTGACGCGCCCACCATGCTGACGCCGAACCACGCGTCAATCGTGCGCCAACAGATGAACTTCGGCTACAGCGAGGAAGACCTTCGACTCATTGTTCGCCCCATGGCCCAGGTCAGCGAGGAGCCCATCGGTTCGATGGGCTCGGACTCAACGGTGCCTACGCTGTCAAAGCTCCCGCGACCGCTCTTTGATTTCTTCACGCAGCTCTTCGCCCAGGTCACGAATCCGCCGCTCGACGCAATCCGTGAAGAACTCGTCACGTCGACTCGGGTCACAATCGGTGGCGAGGACAACCTGCTCACCGAGAGCGCGAACCACTGCCACCAGATCGTCCTGCCGTCGCCGATATTGAGTATCGACGAATTGGCCAAGATCCGCTACATCGAAGAGTTCGAGCGAATGGAAGGATTCACGACCGTGGTCATCGACGGTCTCTTCGAGGCCCACGGAGTCGGTAAGGGTGCCGAACGGCTCGCGAGCGCCATCGACGCCCTGTGCGATCAAGTGGTCGACGAGGTCCGCTGCGGGACCAACATCATCATTCTCTCGGATCGCAATACGACGCCCGAGCTGGCGGCCATTCCGAGTCTGCTCTTGGCGTCGGCCGTGCATCACCGACTCGTCGACGAACACCTGCGAACGAGCGCGGCGCTGATTATGGAGTCCGGGGACGTGCGTGAGGTTCACCACGTCGCACTGTTGCTGGGCTTCGGTGCCTCGGCGGTCTGCCCCTACCTGGCCTACGAGTCGATCGATGCGTTGATCGAAACAGGCGACCTCACTGGCCTCAGTTCCTTCGAGGCGCGCTATCAGTACGGCAAGGCGCTCAACAAGGGTGTCGTCAAGATCATGTCGAAGATGGGCGTCAGCACCGTCGCGAGCTATGTCGGCTCCCAATTGTTCGAAGCCGTGGGCATCTCCGAAACGGTGCTCGCGCGATACTTTCCCGGTTTCACCTCACGCCTCGGTGGCATCACGCTCGAGCACATCGCGGGCAGCGTCCTCACTTTGCACGCCAGTGCCTACGCACCGGCGCCGGGAGAACGAGTGGAACTGCGAAATAACGGTGAGTACCAGTGGCGTCGTGACGGAGAGATTCACCTGTTCAATCCCCGCACCGTGCAAAAGCTGCAGCACGCCACGCGCGCGAAGCGCTTCGATATATTCAAGGAGTACACCACGCTGGTCGACGATCAGTCCCACGGGCTCGTGACGCTGCGCGGGTTGATGAGTCTGGTGCCCAGTGCAACGCCACTTGCGCTCGACGAAGTCGAGAGCACCGCGTCGATCATCAAGCGATTCAGCACCGGCGCGATGTCCTACGGCTCGATCTCCGAAGAGGCGCACAGCACCCTCGCCATCGCCATGAACCGCCTGGGCGCGAAGTCCAATACCGGCGAGGGCGGTGAGGACGACGAGCGATTCGACACCTCGGATCCACGCTGGAATCGCCGTTCGGCCATCAAGCAAGTCGCCTCCGGACGCTTCGGCGTCACGAGTCGCTTTCTCGTGAACGCCGACGACATCCAGATCAAGATGGCCCAGGGCGCCAAACCGGGCGAGGGAGGGCAACTAGCGGGGATCAAGATCTGGCCCTGGATCGCCAAGACCCGGCACTCCACGCCGGGCGTGGGACTCATTTCGCCGCCGCCGCACCACGACATCTATTCGATCGAGGACCTCGCCCAGTTGATTTATGACTTGAAGAACGCCAACGACCAGGCACGAATCCACGTGAAGCTCGTGAGCGAGCAGGGCGTCGGGACGATCGCTGCGGGCGTCGCGAAGGCGCACGCCGACGTGATCCTCATCTCGGGACACGACGGCGGAACCGGAGCGGCGCCGCTGACGTCGCTCAAGCACGCGGGCACCCCGTGGGAGCTCGGGCTCGCCGAGACGCACCAGACCTTGGCGAGTAACGGCCTGCGCAGTCGTGTCGTACTTCAAGTGGACGGCCAACTGAAGACCGGTCGCGACGTGATCATCGCCGCCCTCTTGGGCGCCGAGGAGTTCGGTTTCGCCACGGCGCCGCTGGTCGTGTCGGGCTGTGTGATGATGCGCGTCTGCCACCTCGACACGTGTCCGGTGGGGATAGCCACTCAGAATCCTCGTCTGCGCGAACGATTCACTGGTCGCCCGGAGTTCGTCGAGAACTTTTTCGAGTTCATCGCCGAAGAGGTTCGTGAGTACCTCGCTCTCCTCGGCGCGCGCACGCTCGACGAAGTCATTGGCGACGCGACCAGATTGTCGATTACGTCGACGGACGACGTGAACAGCGACCTCGACCTCTCGGCGCTGTTGGTCACCGTCGCACCTGATCAGCGCCATCAGAGCGTGAAACAAGAACACGGTCTCGACGGCGCGCTGGACTGGATCTTCCTTCACGACGCAGTGAGCGCTGCGTCACGCACGACGCCCTTCCGGTTCGCCACAGCGGTTCGCAACGTCAATCGCGCCGTCGGCACCTTGACCGGGAGTGCCATTACGCGCTCGCTCGGCGAACGAGATCTGCCCGATGACTTGATTGAAATTGACCTGGACGGGTCCTCTGGCCAGAGCCTTGGCGCCTTCATGCCCCACGGCATGACGCTTCGGCTCACCGGTGACGCGAACGACTACGCCGGCAAGGGTCTGTCGGGCGGGCGCATCATCATCCGGCCCTCACTGGAGGCCACCTTCGCCAGCGAGGAAAACATCATCGCCGGCAACGTCATCGGTTACGGCGCAACGAGTGGTGAGATCTTCGTCAGTGGCGTCGTTGGGGAACGTTGTGGCGTGCGTAACTCCGGCGCGACGATCATCGTCGAAGGCACCGGCGATCACGCGTGTGAGTACATGACGGGCGGCGTCGTCGTGATACTCGGGGCCGTCGGACGAAACCTCGCGGCCGGGATGTCCGGCGGCACGCTCTACCTCTACGATCCAGACCAGAGCGTCTATGACCACCTGAGCGCCGGCGTCTACGAGATCGATCCGCTGGAATATGAAGACGACGAACGCGTGAGGGGGCTGCTCACCCGGTTCGTCGAAGAGACCGACTCGCGGCGCGCCGAGTCGATTCTGGGTGACTGGCGATGCGAACGAATGCACTTCGTTCGCATCGAGACCTCCGAGTACCAACGGGTGCGAGACGAGTTGCGCAATGGGTAAGACGACCGGATTTCTGGAGTACCCGCGGCAGGGCCCTCGTCATCGGCCGGTGCCGGTTCGACTCCGCGACTGGCGCGAAGTGTACGAGACCCAGAGCGACGACGAAGTCGCGGTCCAGGGCGCTCGATGTATGGACTGCGGGATCCCGTTTTGCATGCAGGGCTGTCCACTCGGAAATCGAATTCCGACCTTCAACGATCACGTGTACCGCTCCCACTGGGACCAGGCCGCCGAACAGCTCTTCGACACCAACAACTTTCCGGAGTTCACCGGTCGTCTCTGTCCCGCGCCGTGCGAGTCGGCCTGCGTGTTGGGCATCTCGGATAGTCCCGTCACCATTGAACGGATTGAATACGAGGTTGCCGAACACGCCTTCGCCTACGGCTTTGCGGTCGCGCACGAGGTCGCGACCCGCACCGGGAAGCGCGTGGCGGTCGTTGGTTCCGGACCGGCCGGACTGGCGGCCGCGGCCCAGCTCGCGAGCGTGGGCCACCACGTCCACGTCTTTGAGCGGAGCGACGCGATCGGCGGGCTCTTGCGCTACGGCATACCGGAGTTCAAACTGGAAAAGGCGATACTCGATCGACGCCTCGCCGTAATGGCGTCCTCGGGCGTCACGTTTCACACCAATGCCAACGTCGGAGACGCCGTGACGCCACTGGAGAACCTGCAGCGTGACTTCGACGCCGTGGTCCTCGCACTCGGCTCGACGAGACCTCGACTGATTCCCGTACCGGGGTCGCACTTGAGCGGCGTGTATCCCGCAATGACCTACCTCGAGGCGGCCAATCGGGCCGTGCGTGATGGCCAGTCGTCCCCGATTGACGCCCGAGACCGCCACGTCATCATCCTGGGCGGCGGTGACACGGGGGCCGACTGTCTCGGCACCGTGCATCGTCAAGGAGCGAATTCCGTCATTCAGATCGAGATTCTCGAACGTCCTCCTGACGATCGACCCGACGATCAACCCTGGCCCACGATGGCGCGGATCTTTAAGTCGTCACCCGCGCACGATGAAGGTGGGGAGCGGCGCTTCTCTACTGAGACGCTCGAGTTCCACGGCGCCGAGCGAGTCGAGCGCATCGTCGTTCGAGACGACGCCACCAACGAGACCGTCGTCATGTCGGCCGACCTCGTCTTGATCGCGGCCGGCTTCGTCGGACCTGAACTCGATCAACTCGGACTCTCGGGCGACGCCTTCGTCACCTCGCGCGCCACGTTGTCGGTCGACGGCGACTGGCGCGTCGATGCACTTGGGGGCCCGGCACCCGTCTTCGCCTGCGGTGACGCGGTCCGGGGTCAGAGTTTGATCGTGTGGGCCATCGCCGAAGGCCGTAGTGCCGCGGCGGCGGTCGACGCCCACCTCTCGGGCCATCCGAGCGTCCTCGCGGCCCCCGTGGAGCCCTACAGCCTTTCCTGGTAGCGAACTCGACGGGTGACCAAGAGTTTGTAGCATCGTCGCAACGGGACAAGAGGGGGACAAGTGCAAAGCACGATGCAAGACTCGCCACTGCTCATCAGCGGCATCATTCGCCACGGCGAATCCGTGTACTCCGAAAAGAAGGTCTTCACCGTCACGCACGAGGGTGTCGAGGAGGCAACGTTCTTTCAGGTCTCCAAGCGCGCCGAGCAGTTGGCCGCCGCGCTCACCAAGCTCGGGGTGCAACCCGGCGACCGGGTTGGAACGTTCATGTGGAACAACCAGGCGCACATGGAGGCCTACATCGCGGTCCCGTGCATGGGCGCGGTGTTGCACACCCTCAACATCCGGCTCTTCCCGGAACAGCTGGCGTTTATCATCAACCACGCCGGGGACTCGGTGATCATCGTCGACAGTTCCTTGGTTCCCGCCCTCGCGAAGATTCGCGATCAGATTCCCTCGGTCAAGCACATCATCGTCCACGGTCCGGACGAGAGTGGGCTACTCGGTGCGACGATCGACTACGAGTCCTTCCTCTCGGCCGAATCGCCCGGGTTCCAATGGCCGACGTTGGACGAACGATCGGCCGCGATCATGTGTTACACCTCCGGGACGACCGGCAACCCCAAGGGCGTCGTGTATTCACACCGTTCGACCTGGTTGCACTCGATGGCCTCCACCACCACCAATTCGATCGGACTCAGCGAGCGCGATCGCTGTCTCTTGATCGTTCCGATGTTTCACGTGAATGCCTGGGGCGCAGCCTACACGGCCTTCTTCGCTGGCACTGAGCTGATTATGCCCCAGATGTTCTTACAGGGCGAACCGATCGTCAAGATGATTCAGGAGTTGCGGCCCACGATCTCCCTCGGCGTCCCGACCATCTGGAACGACGTCCTTCGCGCCACGGAGAACAACCCCGACGCCGATCTCTCGAGCCTTCGCGGCATCGTGGCCGGCGGCGCCGCCGTCCCACGCGTCATGATCGAAGCCTTCCGCGATCGATTCGGCATCAACGTGATCCAGGGCTGGGGGATGACCGAGACCAGCCCCTTGGCCGCGGTCTCGATCCCTCCGGCGGGCACTCCCGCGGACATCGAGATTGAGTACCGCGTCAAGGCCGGTCGCGTCGTCGCCGGCGTCGAGGTCCGCGTCACGGGCGACGACGGCACGGTCCTGCCCCGAGACGGCAAGACCGTCGGCGAGTTCGAGATACGGGGGCCGTGGATCACCGGTTCCTATTTCGGCGTGGACGACCCCGAGAGATTTCATGACGATTGGCTGCGCACCGGCGACATCGGCACGATCGACGGCGAAGGATTCATGACCATCAGTGACCGTTCGAAAGACGTCATCAAGTCCGGCGGCGAGTGGATAAGTTCGGTGGACCTCGAAGGCTCGTTGATGGCCCACCCGGCCGTCTTTGAGGCCGCGGTCATCGCCGTGCCCGACGAGCGCTGGCAGGAGCGCCCGTTGTGCTGCATCGTGTTGCGCCCCGGCGCCAGCGCGAGCGCCGAAGAACTCAAGGAGTTCTTGGGCCCACTCGTCGCTAAGTGGTGGCTGCCCGAACGTTGGGCCTTCATCGAAACCGTTCCCAAGACCAGTGTCGGCAAGTTCGACAAGAAGGTGTTGCGTGCGCAGTACGCCGAAGATGAGTTGCCGTACGAGACCCTCGACTAGTGGAGTCCTTCGACACACTGGCCGACGAAGTTGGCGCCCTGGAGAGTCGGGTCGCCGACGCCATCTTTGACACCGTACGCGCGCAGCTTCGCTCCGACGGTGCCGATGAGGCGAGGGAGTTGGAGCGACGACTCGCCAAAGTCCGTCGGAGCCTCCAGAAAGCAGAAATGTTACTGCGTGGCGCGAGCGACGACTAGGTCCAGTCGTTGATCTGGTTAATCAAGAGTCGCAAGTTCACGTAGTTGCGGCCATCGAAGGCGAACGAGATCGTCGTGTCGTCTTCGAGCACGTAGCCGAGTCCCTGAGCGAAACGGGGTACGGCGTTCGCGAGCGCCGCGAGTTGCGCTGCGTTGGGACGTCGGCGAATCTTGATGTAGCCGCGATCTCCGCGTACGTCGAAACTCACGTAGTTGGAGAAAAAGTGGTCGATTTCGCCCGCGGCCTCCTCGGTCGAGGTGCAGAGGCGAACCAGACACATGTCATTCTCGTCGATGTAGTGATCGGCGATCACCGCGTTGTCGACGAAGTCCATCCAGTGGCGCCAGAACGTGCCGTCCGGCGTGTCGAGCAGCACGACCGGGGCCGGTGACGTCTTGCCGGTGTGGAGCAATGTCAATACTTCAAAGGTCTCATCCATCGTGCCGAGACCACCAGGAAAGATGGCGAACGCGTTGGAAGGTCGGGTCATGGCCACTTTTCGAGTGAAGAAGTACTGCATCGCCACGAGCATGGTTTCGGCGTCAATGTAGGGGTTGGAGAACTGTTCGAAGGGCAGTTCAATGTTCACGCCGAGTGTGTGCTCGCGCCCGGCGCCCTTGGCTGAGGCTTCCATGATCCCGGGACCGGCACCGGAGATGACCATCCATCCCCGTTCGGCCATCGCCGCGCCGAGTTCGCGAGCCATCTCGTAGAGCGAGTGCGCGACTTCGGTGCGCGCTGATCCGAAGATGGCCAGCTTGGGCACATCGCGCCACTGCGAGAACAGCGTCGACGCCTCGGTCAACTCATTGAGCGCCTGCACGGCGACGCGCAGATCTCCGAGGTCATCATCGACCATCGCCAATTCCACGAAGCGCACGAGGAGTGCGCGAAGGACTTCGACGCGCTCGTCCGTGAAGGCGGTGTCACGGCGTAACTCGTCGAGGAACCCTTCGATCAATTCGTCCACGGCTACAGCGTCTGATAGAGGGTGCTGCGCTGAACCAAAGGCCGCCCCAGCGGTTCGACCAGCGCGCGCAGCGTGTCGACGTCCATCTCTTGGCCGTGGCTCGCGCCGGCCGCCCGCGAGATGTTTTCGTCCATCAACGTACCGCCGACGTCGTTCGCCCCCGCGTCGAGGATGCGGCGCGATCCCTCGACGCCCATCTTGACCCAGCTCACCTGAATGTTGTCGATGAGCGTCGCGTAGTGGAGTCGAGCGACCGAGTGCATGAGCACGGCCTCGCGGAACGTGGGACCACGCCGAGCGCGACCCTGCAAGAAGATCGGTGTCGCCATGTGCACGAAGGGGAGGGGCACGAACTCGGTGAACCCACCGGTCTCTTGCTGCAACGCTCGCGTGCGAAGCAGGTGCGTCGCCCAGCTGTCGACGCCCTCGACGGCGCCGAACATGATCGTGATGTTCGATCGCAGTCCCACGCTGTGTGCGGCGCGATGGACTTCGAGCCACTGATCGGAGTTGATCTTGTCGGGACACAAGACCTTGCGAACGTCGTCATCGAGGATCTCGGCGGCCGTTCCGGGCAACGTCTTGAGGCCGGCCTCCTTGAGACGAGTGAGGTACGTGACCAGGTCCTGCTCGGAGCGGCGCGCGCCTTCAAAGACTTCGAGTGCGCTAAAGGCATGGATGTGGATCCTCGGCGAACCGGCGCGGACCGCGGCGACGACGTCGATGTAATAGTCGCCGTCGAATTTAGGGTGTATGCCGCCCTGGAGACAGACCTCCGTGGCGCCCTTCGCCTCGGCTTCGCGGACTCGCTCGCTGATTTGGTCCAACGTCAACAAGTAGGGGTCACCACGTAGGTTCAGGGAGAGCGGACCCTTGGAGAACGCGCAGAACCGGCACTTGAAAGTGCAGACGTTCGTGTAGTTGATGTTGCGGTTGATCACGAAGGTGACGTTGTCGCCGGCGAGGTCGCGGCGAACACTGTCGGCTCGTTCGACCACGGCGTTGAAGTCGGCACCCCTCGAGTGAAAGAGCGTGGTCAACTCTTCGCGGTCGAACGAGTAACCGGGCTCGTAGCGCGCGAGGAGCGATGACACCGCAGTGGTGCGCGAACGCGTCACCGGGGGAGAAGGGGGTATCACTTCGGACCCGGAGGCCCACACGTCATTGCGAGCCAAGAACGTCGAGTCGGCGTGCGCCAGGACTGCGGGGCGAACCTTCTCGTCGAGGAAACCACTCTTGGGACCGATGAACTCCGGGTAGACGGTGAGACGTGGTTCGAGGTTGAAGCCGCGCGCGTCGCACTCTCCGCCCAGGACCGCCACCGCGGGCCAGGCTCGCTCGGGGTTGACGTGGTCGGCCGTGACCGGTGAAATTCCGCCAAAGTCATCGATGCCGAAATCGAGGAGCCGCGTGGGGTTGTCGCTCAGGTTCGGCGGGGCCTGAAGATGGATTGACGCGGGCAAGATCAGTCGCGCGATGCAGATCGTCCAGTGGAACTCCTCGTCACTCGCGGCCGGCTCATTCGCCATCGCAGTACGGGGTTTGGGCAAGAAGTTCTGGATGATCACTTCTTGGACGTGACCGAACTCTTCGTGCGAGGTCGCGATCGCCTGCAGCGTGGCGATACGCTCCTGGCGTGTCTCACCGATCCCAACCAACAGTCCGGTGGTGAAGGGAATCTTCAATTCCCCGGCGAAGCGAAGGGTGTCCAGACGCCGCTGCGGGTCCTTGTCAGGGGCCAATCGGTGGGCGGCGAGGTCGGCGAGCGCCTCAATCATCATTCCCTGCGACGCCGAGACCGTGCGCAGTTGGGTCAGTTCGTGACGATAGAGCGCACCGGCGTTGGCGTGCGGGAGCAGTCCCGTGCTCTCGAGCACCATTTGGGCCGCGTTCGCGACGTAGTCGACCGTTGACTCGTAGCCGCGAGCGGCGAGCCAACGCGCGGCCTCGTCGTAGCGCAGTTCTGGTCGTTCGCCGAGGGTGAAGAGCGCTTCGGTGCAACCGGCGTCACGTCCGGCCTGCGCGACGGCCATCACTTCGTCCAGACCCATGTAGGGCGAGGCGACGTGAGCCGGCGCCTGAGCGAACGTGCAATACCCGCAGCGGTCTCGGCAGAGCTTCGTCAGCGGAATGAAGACCTTGGGGGAGTACGTGACAACGTAGCCGTGAGCGGCGCGCGCCTTTTCGAAGGCGGCACTGGCGAGTTCCTCCAGCGGTGCGACGAGGAGTTCGGAGTAGGTGGCGGCCCCTCGCAACGACGTCATTGCGACATCCTAGGGCGTGACCTTCCGGAAAGGAACCGGCGCGTGAGCGCTGGCGAACGACTGATCTGCCCGTTACGCACTATGCGTGAGCCTGCATTTTCTCTTCGACGGTCGCGAGAAGCTCTTCGTAGGAAGCGACGAACGCATTCACGCCGTCGATTTCGAGTTTCTCGGTGACGGCCGGTAATGAAATGTCCTCGGGCAACTGCTCGAGTGCCGCGGCCGCTTCCGTGACGCTCTCGTCGCTGCGCAGTTCGGACGACGCGAAATTCCCGTGGTCCAATGTCGCGGCCAGCGTGGCGTCGGGCATCGTGTTGACGGTCTCGTCGGCGACGATGGTGTCGACGTAGAGCAGGTCGAAATACGTCGGATTCTTCGTCGAGGTTGATGCCCACAGTGGTCGTTGCACCTGCGCGCCGGCTTCAAAGAGCGCCACGGCGCGGTCACTCGACATCCGTCGGCGAAACAGCTGATAGGCGCCGGCCACTTGGGCGTTCGCGGTCGTGCCACGGCGCGGATCACCTTCGGGGAGGAGTGCGTCGACGGCGACGTCCACGCGAGAGACGAAGAACGACGCGACACTGCCAATCGCGCTCACGTCGCTGCGGCGCGTCAACGCCAACTCCAGTCCCTCCATCCACGCGGTGATGACTTCGTTGTATCGATCGAGCGCGAAAATCAGCGTGACGTTGACGTTGATGCCCGCCCCCAGCACCTCGGTAACCGCCGGCAGTCCCTCCTTGGTCCCGGGGATCTTGATCATCACGTTCTTGCGTCCGACTTCAGCGGCGAGTCGCTTCGCCGCGGTCACGGTGGCCACGGTGTCGCGAGCCAGACGCGGTGAGACCTCGAGTGATACGAATCCGTCACAGTAGCGACGTTCCTTCGCGGCGAACGCGCCGCACGAGGCCGTGTGCACCGACGCCAACACGTCACAAGCGTCTCGGACGTCTCTCACGGCGAGCTCTTCGAAGAGCACTTCGACGTCGACGTCGGCCTTGCCTTCGAGCAGCTCGTCGTAGGCCGTCGACGTCGCCAGGGTCTTGGCGAAAATTGAAGGGTTGGACGTGACACCGCGCACGCCCTGGGCCACCATTGCGGCCAACGTGCCGTCGTTCAACCAGTCGCGTCGAATGTTGTCGATCCAGGGGCTCTGCCCGTACTCGGCGAAGAGTTCATCCAGTTTGGTCATCGTGCGCCTCCTAAAGTCTCGAGAACGTGCGCCACCAACGTCGCTGCGTTGATATTGAAATAGTTCATGACGTAGCTGCCCGGTGCCGACATTCCGAAGGAGTCAATCCCGATCGCCTGGTCCACGTACTTCGTCCACCCTAGGGTCGCCCCGGCTTCCAGTGACACTGAGGGAGTGCTTCGCCGCAGCACTGCGTTTCGATAGTCGCTCGGCTGGGCGTCGAAGCATCGCCAGCACGGTAGGGCCACCACCCTCGTCTTCACGCCCTGTTCGGCGAGTCGATCGTTCGCGTCCAGACAGTGACCGACCTCGGAGCCAGTTCCCACGAGTGTGAAGACGGCGTCGGCGTCTTCACGAATGACGTAGCCACCGCGTCGGGCGTTCTTCTTGGAAACTTTGGCGTCCGCGTCATTGAACACCGGCATGTCTTGACGCGAGAGAACCATGGCCGTCGTCACGGGCTCGTTGTCACTCAAGAACTGCTCGACCAGGTCGAGCGTCTCATTCGCGTCCGAGGGTCGCACGACGTGCAGATGTGGCATGGCGCGAAGGGCCATCAAATGTTCGACCGGTTCGTGGGTCGGGCCGTCTTCACCAACACCGACCGAGTCGTGGGTGTAGACGAACATCACTGCGGCCTCGCTGAGTGCCGCGAGTCGAATGGCCGGACGCGCGTAGTCACTGAAGACAAAGAACGTCGACCCCAACGGTCGAAATCCACCGTGGAGGGCCTGGCCCGTCAAGTTGGCACTCATTGCGAACTCACGAATGCCGTAGTGGAATTGACGGCCCCCCGGATTGGTCGAACTCTGGACCGACAACGCCGACAGCGTCATTCCGGTGTTGTCCGTGAGGTCGGCTGAGCCCGCGGTGAGCCCCGGTGTTTGGACGGCGTAGCAATCCATTGCCCGTTGCATCGCCTTTCGAGTCGCTGCCAGGGTGCCCGCGGCGAAGGGTTCTGGCGACGTGGTCACGGTTGCGGCGCCATTGTTGTAGAGCTGCTCGAGCAGTTTGGCGCCCTGCGCCCCGGATGACGCCACGCGCGCCTCCCAGGCCACACGCGCGTCGCGCTGGGCT
>Ga0182014_10000018_pt1 | contig 151928 bp, 99 predicted proteins | sample 612S2DmetaG_FD_120489 | JGI IMG/M metagenome (GOLD analysis project Ga0182014, IMG submission 120489) | Permafrost microbial communities from Stordalen Mire, Sweden - 612S2D metaG | ecosystem: Environmental > Terrestrial > Soil > Wetlands > Permafrost | place: Sweden: Stordalen | collected... | reverse complement strand
GAGTCCGAGTTCATGGCACTCTTCGCTGCCGGAGGCTTTCAAGTTACCGACCGAGCAACATGGGGAGATGACGATCCCGGACAGATATTTGTATTCCGACTCCGTTCTTCCTGATTTCAACAGGTTCCACCCCGTAGTAATTGCACGGCCGGTAGCAATGAGAGCCGCCGTGGAACTGGTCACTGGTTCGAATTCAGCCGCGTCTACAATGATTCTCAATAATTTGCGGTGAGCCTGTTGGACTCACACCCACTTTTTAAGAGCACTCGGGAACAATAGGCTCATTCTGCATTCCACTCTGCTGCCTGACTCGGCCAAATAGCAGGTGCGTGGGCCAAAAGGGTTGAGGTGACACTCTCTCGAGTGAGGTTTGAGAATCCGTGTATGCCCCATCCATTTATGATTTCCCAATGCACCACGCCTGCCTTCCCGCACGTCAGGGGACACTATGACTATTGCTGCGCCCACCTCGCTCGATTCCAAATCGCAGTTGCGCAAAACGATGGGCTTTTGGGATGTGCTGTTGTTCAACATCGCCACTGTTCTTGGGCCTCGCTGGATCGCGGCCGCGGGACACAACGGCACCTCATCCATCAGCTTGTGGGTCCTGGCCGCGGTGTTCTTTTTTGTGCCTGGCGCGCTGGTCATCAATGAACTCTCCTCGCGATTTCCTGAAGAGGGTGGGCTGTACGCATGGTCCAGAGAAGCCTTTGGACCTTTTCACGGATTCATCGCCGGGTGGACCTACTGGATTTATACGGTCTTCTATTTCCCCGGCCTGCTTTTGGCCAGCGCCTCCATGTCCGCATACATTATGGGCAGCCGCGGCGCCGCGCTGGCGCAGAACCGGACATTTCTGCTGTCAGTTTCCCTTGCCATGCTTCTGGTTGCAGTGCTCCTGAACATCGTCGGGTTGAACATTGGCAAGTGGCTGCAGAATGCCGGCGGCGTGGGAACGTACGTTCCTCTGCTGATGCTGGCGGGAATCGCGGCGCTGGTGTGCGCGCGGCACGGATCCGCAACGCACTTTACCGTCCACAACATGATGCCCGCATGGAACTGGGACACGGTAAACTTCTGGTCCCAGATCGCCTTTGCATTCACCGGGCTGGAGCTTGTCTCCGCCATGAGCGAAGAGGTGCGCAACCCGCGGCGGACGCTACCGCGGGCCGTGTTTGGCGCCGGGGCGCTGATTGCCCTGATGTACATTGCCGGGACGTTTGCAATTCTGGCCCTCGTGCCCGCTGCCGGCATTGACCCCCAGAGCGGCGTGTTCAACGCCATCACAGTTGGATCCGTGGCCCTGCGCATCGGCTTTCTGGGAGTGCTGGCGGCCATCCTAGTTACGGTGGGCAACTCCGGCGGCGTGGGCAGCACCGTGGCCGGCATTGCGCGCGTCCCATTCGTAGTGGGAATCGACCGCTACCTGCCCGCCGCCTTTGGGAAGATTCATCCGCGCTGGAAGACGCCTTATATCTCCATCCTTGTGCAGGCGGTTGTGTCCGGCACAATTCTGCTGGGGAGCCAGGTGAATGAAACCACACGCGGCGCCTATCAGTTTCTTATTGACGCCGCCATTATTCTCTACTTCATTCCATTTCTTTACATGTTCGCAGCCGTCATCAAGCTGGCACGCCGCCGCGATCGCAACGAGAATCCTCACGCCGTACTGGTTCCCGGAGGGATTACAGGGGTGTGGATTTCCGGCAGCCTGGGATTCATCGTCGTACTGATCGGCATTGCGGTTTCTCTCGTGCCTCCCGGCGACTCGTCAAACAAGTTGGGCTTTGAACTGAAACTGGTTGCAGGCACGGCAGCCTCCATCCTGCTGGGCCTCATCTTGTATTGGCGAGGCGCGCGGGCAAAAAAGGCTTGAATGCCCATGCGATTACTGCTGAGCAGCCTGGGCGCGCCACTTGGCTGTGAGTTGCTTGTCCGAGAGGGCCTTGATGAATACACCTCCCACTACGCTGCGCGCTTGAAAGCCGATCTGCTTTCCTGTCTTAGTGTCATACCAATCGGTGAGAGGAACGCGGGTGGGTGTTTCGTTTATCCAGCGATAGATGGGATCGATGATGGCGTTAAACTGCGCGGGGTCTGACGCCAGCGTGGCCGTCCAGAGCGACCAGTCGAGTTTGGTGTAGTCTGCGCGAATGTCGAGCGGGAGACCGTACCGGTTTATCTTCCCCATGTAATAAGTCATTTCAGTTTCGCGCACAGCTTTGGGAAACAGGTCGTAGCCGAGTAACTGGTCCCATATCAGGTTGTATTTCTGGCTCCAGGTGCCGGGACTGTTGAACGCCAGTTTATAGTGGTCACCCTCAACTGCCATGGCGACCCACTTACCTGCCATGGTCTTCGCGGTCGCGCTGTACTCATTGGCCTCCGCGTCGTGCCTCAGCAGGTGGGCCAGGTCAGCATAGGCAGCCAAGGCGTCAATTGCCTTGATGGATAGATTGGCATTATGGGCAACGTGGCCGGCAAAGTCATCAGTGGTCAGTTGGTTCTCCGGGTCGAGGCCCTTTTCCTTCAGATATTGGGCCCACTTGGTGAGTTGAGGCCAGTAGCGCTCTGCCAACTTGGCGTTGCCTTCAGCGCGCGCCACCGCGTCGACGAGAATGAGCATGTTGCCGCTCTCTTCCACCGGCATCTGGTCTTCTTCGGTCAGTTCTCCGCCACCGTAAACCTGCCCATTGGCCAGGGGATACTGACCGAGGTCGTGAGGTGAGAACGGGAACCGCCAACGCGCCAGCGATGCGTATTCGAGGACAGGAAGAAGTTGAGCCTCAAGCAATTTTGGCTGAAAGAACAGAAAAAATGGAGCGGAGGGGTAGAGCACATCCACCGTGGCGATGCAGCCGTTGGAGAAATTCTCCTTGGCGAAGAGCATTGGATCGCCATTCGCATCGGCTACGAGCTTGTGCGCGGCCAGGGTTTGCCGATAGGCCAGGATGGCAAGCGCGGCGTAGTGTTCTCCACCGACCTTGGTCAAGTCAGCAGTCAACTCCGCATCCAGCGTTTTACCGCGTGGTTCGAGGGCTGCATATTGCCCCTCGGCGGAATCGAGCATTTCCTCGACTGTCTTATTGTTGCGTTGCCAGTACGGCCGCAGATTCCGCTGCAGATATTGGATGGCATAGTCTTCGGTGTAGGAAAGGAGCAGGTGACGCGTCACGGGCTGTGTGCCGACTGAACCAAAATCCAGGATCGTGGCCAGGTGGGGGCTCTCCTGCAAGGCAGATTCGGGCATGCCGATTGAGTCGCTCACCGGGAGTTTGCCCAGGGCCGCAAAAGTTTCGGCAGGATGAGGCGTGATCGCCAGAGTCGCGTCTTCGTCCTTCGGAACTCCCAAGTGGAAATAACCCCAGTCGATGCGGAGATTGTCTCCGGAGCGGTTCAGAATTTCCTGATCTCGCGATCCCACCGAGAGAACATTGAGCAACGAGGTCTGGTTACGAAATGAGAGCACCTTCTGGCTGCGATCATTGACTGCAATCACGGGATCGACATCGAGAAGAACCGAGACCTGATGCCTGGCCGCATCCGTAGCTTGGATGCTCCACGCCAAGTAGGTAACCGGGCGCGAAAGCAAATCCAGGTCACTTGTGATTGCAGGAGTGAAGAAGCTGAGTTCCAGCGCGACGCCGTTCTGACGAAACTGGTAACGCGTATGCGTAGGCGTGATCGATCGGCCGGTTTGCTCCATTGCCGGAACGGCGTCGGGATGGTGACCCAAGAAGCGAAACGGACTACCGTCAATGCGCACGATCCCGCTGATGGGCTGAGGGCTGCCGGTCCAATGGCTGGTGTCGGAGTCGGTGAGGCGATCGGTGGTAGACCAGACGCTGAAATACGGGTCGTGCGTAATGAGCGGTGTCGCCGGCGCTCTCTCCTGTGAAATGACGGGGCAAACGCCCAGGCAGAAAGCGAAGCAAAAAGTCAGAAGTGACGCTGCAGTCTTCATCCGATCCTCTTCATTTCGAGATGACTTGAACTCCGATATGAATTCTCTCACTGCGCACCCTGGTCTGTTTCTGCACAGCAGCATTTACTCCAAAGCGCCGGCAAGCGTAAGCTCCAGGGTGGCGTGCCCCAGCGCTCGGTTCCACCTGTCCCGATGGCAGAACCCTTGCAACCCAACTCCAATTCGTGGGTGACACAACCACCGTACGCCGCAAAAGCGGTTCTTGCCCTGGTTGGGTTCACGGCGGTGGTTGGACAGATCGTTCTGATGAGGGAACTGATCGTTCTATTCAACGGCAACGAACTCTCCCTGGGAGTCGTGCTGGCAACCTGGCTGATGTGGACCGCGGCGGGGAGCGCGCTGACGGACCGGCTGGCAAGAAATGTCGCCGACACCCGCTACGCAATCGCAACCGTCGAATGCCTGTGCGGCCTGAGCTTGCCGCTGACGGTCTGGGTTCTTCGCGGAGCCAGGGTCCTGTTCCAGGCCGTGCCTGGCGAGTTGCTTGGTCCGGTGCCCATGGCGCTGGTTTCTGTGGCTTGCGTCAGCGTATTTTGCGGCCTCTTAGGATGCCTCTTCGTACTTGCTGCGCAGTGGGTTCAGCAGACATGCGCCGTCTCCGGACAGCTGGCAACCAGTTATGCCTATCTGCTTGAGACGTCCGGCTCCGCATTGGGCGGAATCCTGACCAGCATTCTGTTGCTGCGTTTTTTCTCGTCATTCCAGATCGCGGCGATTGTCGTCCTGCTGAATGCGTGCGTGGCATTGAGCCTGCTCTTCAAGATGCGTTGCAAGCGGATGGTGGCCGTGGTTGCTATGGCTTTGGTTGTGGCCGTCCCGCTCGTGACCTACGTTGCGCCACATTTGGAAGAGTCTTCGCAACAGCATCTGTGGACCGGATTCCATGTGCTGGGCTCTCGCGACACGATTTACGGCAGGCTCACGGTGGTGGAAGCAGGTGGAATGCGGAGCATATATGACAACGGCTCCATCCTGGCCAATGTGCCCGACCCAGCCGCGGCCGAAGAAAGTGTGCACTACGCGCTACTGGAACACCCCGCTCCGCGAAGGGTTCTGCTCATAGGAGGCGCCGTGAACGGCGGCATTGCAGAAGCGCTGAAACATCCAACGCTTGAGCGGCTCGACTACGTTGAACTGGACCCGGCGCTCACAGCCATGTTCCGGCAGTTCTTCCCCACGGAATCTGCGCAGGCTTTTTCCGATCCTCGCGTGCACCTGCACCATACGGATGGCAGGCTCTATCTGAAGACGGCCAACGACCGCTTCGACGTTCTGATTGTCAACGTTCCCGATCCCCAAACGGCGCAATTGAACCGCTACTACACAGCGGAGTTCTTTCGTTCCGCTCGCGATCACCTGGCCCCGGGAGGGCTGCTCGCGCTTCAATTGCATTCGTCGGAGGACGCCATCGCGCCGGAGCTGGCGCAGCTTCTTCGCAGCATTCATCACACGCTGCAAGGAGAGTTTCCCCATGTCGCCGTCATCCCCGGCGACACAATCCACATGTTCGCCGCCGTCGATTCCAACGTGATCACGGAGGATCCACAAGTCCTGATCTCCAGGCTACAGAGCCGCAACCTCCACACACTTTATGTGCGCGAATACTTCATTCCCTATCGCATGGCGCCTGACCGTATGAAGCAGGTTGACGATCTTCTGAGGCCGCTTGAAAAGACGCCCGTAAATCGAGATTTCCAGCCTATTGCGTATTACTTTGGCGCGGTGCTTTGGAGCGCCCAGTTCAAGGGGAACTATGCGCGACTACTGGTGAGTGCGGAGCAGATTCCCTTTTCGTGGATCGTCATCGGCGTGGCCGTGCTCTCTTTGTTGCTGGTTCTGATTCTTGCCTGGCTGCCCAAGCCGCCCGTGCGAGCCCGCGCCGCAGCGGTGTGGTCCGTGGCCGCCACGGGCTACACGCTGATGGCGCTTCAGATTCTTCTGCTGCTCGCATTCCAGTCTGTCTACGGCTATGTCTACAAGGAAATGGCAATGCTGATCGGGATGTTCATGGCCGGTATTGCGCTGGGCAGTTGGCTCAGAATTCTGCGCATGCGCAAAGGTCGTGAGGAATTGCTGCTGCGGGCCGTGGCAATGAATCAGTTGCTGCTGGCCATCTCCGCGCCGTTGCTGCTCGTCGCGGTGAGTCTGCTCGCGCGCAGTTCTGCCGGCGGTGCGGTGTCGATTGCCCCGTTTGTCTTCCCCGGACTGGCGCTACTGTGTGCGATGCCGGGAGGGTACCAATTCCCGCTTGCGGCGAAGATATATCTTCGCGAGTACGAGGCGTCGTCAGGCGCCGGCACTCTCTATGCCCTCGATCTGGTGGGGGGCTGCGGCGGCGCATTGTTGCTCGCCGGATTCCTCATCCCGCTGTTTGGCTTTTGGCCGGTTGCGTGTCTGGCTGCCGCGGTGAGTCTTGCGCCGGCGCTCCTGGCCGCACGGGCAAGCTTCGATCCCAGTTCTAGTTTTGAACCGATGCTCGATGTTCGCCAAATACGACCGCGGTAAACCGGAAGATGTCGGTATTCTCGTCCTTCCAGCAATCCGGCGGCATCTCCGCCTTGATGCAGGTTTCTTCAAGAAACTTCATTCGATCCCAGTGCTGCTCCACGGGAACTTGGGGAAGCAGAAGTCCTTCGTGGTCGCCGTTTTTCATCAGCAACCCATGTTGACCGACCTCTATTTCATGCACGTCGAGCACGCGTCGCAAAGGCGATAACACTGAGATTTCATACTCCAGCTTTGACAACTCCTCAGCCGTTACCGGACCGAACCGCGGATCGCGCAAAGCAGCCAGCGTGGCAGTGTCGCGCACCGTCAAATAGAGAGGCTTTACCGCAGAGGTGTAACCAATGCAACCGCGCAGATCTCCACCTTCTTTCAGGGTGACAAAGGCACCGTGCTCCTGATTCAGTGCGTCGCTCGCACTCGCTCCAGGTTCCAGCGCGTGCCTGTCCTGCACCGCGTGCTCCACCGACTTGCGGGCCAGGGCTAGCAACTCGCTTTCGTCGCGGTCGCTCAGCGAGAATGAAGGTTCCTTCGTCTTTGCGTCCTGGGCTTTGAAAAAGACGTCCGCACTGTAGCCGACCACGCGAGAGCGATCGCCGGTGACATCGCCTGAATTCGCATACTTGAGCACTCGTGCCCGATTTGCTCCCATCCGTTCTGCTGCAATCATTGCGGCTACAATCGGCGCGCCTCCGCAGGCTTCCCATATTCGCGACTGAAAGTTGCGCGACATGCTCAGGTAGTCCCAGGACTCAAGGGCGCTCAACGTCTTGTGATCGATCTTTTCGGCGTCGTCATAGGTGTGATAGTGCGACAGGTCAGAACTGGCCACGATCAAGGTATCACCGCCCCGGATCAGTTTGGCCAGCGCCACTCCCAGTGCACGGCTGCTCTCGTAGCTTTGATCTCCCATGACAATCGGCACCAGCGTGAAGTTGCCCAGCACGCGCTGCAGCCACGGCAATTGCACTTCAAGCGCGTGCTCCGTGCCCTGCGAGGTGGGAAGATGACCGCGCCCGGAAAACCTGATTGACGAATTCTGCCTGATCAGTTGCTGCGCGAAGGCCTTGTCTACGGAGACTGTGCCGAGCGGAGTCGCGTAGGCGTCACCATCGTAGACCGACGTGAAATCAAATCCTTCGAAGTGTGAGGGAGCGATCACTACTACGCGTGAGTATTTGTGCCCTTTCAAGGCTGCGTAGGTGAAGGCTGCCACAGGGCCGGAGTACTGATACCCCGCGTGCGGCGCAACCACTGCGAGAATGGGTCCATTGACTGCGGGGGTTGAGGCATTTGCCAGCATGCCGTCGATCATGGCTGTCAGGGCGGCGGGATCGGAGGGATAGAAGCTGCCCGCCACTCCCGCTGCGCGCACCTTCTGCTGGTCAGCGCCATGCACATCCTGGTGGGTCACAATCGCTGCAATTCCAATGAGCAATGCGGACATCACGTACCTTCCAAAGCGCGTTTTACGATTCATGCGCAAATCCTGTTCTTCTGCGATCAAACGTGCCAGACTCCTGGAATCGTGTGCTTGCAGAATGGGCACTCGCCCTTGTGAATAAGCATTTGCCGGATTTCAAGACCGACGCGCTCTACCAACATGCGCCGGCATTGCGGACAGTAGGTGTTCTCTGCGGGGTGACCAGGCACGTTGCCGATGTAGACATAATGCAAACCCTCGGCAAGGGCTATATCCCGGGCGCGTTCCAGGGTGGGAATGGGCGTGATAGGCAGATTCTTCAACAGGTAGTCGGGGTGAAACTGCGTGAAATGTAAGGGAACGTCCGCACCAACATTCTGCTTTACCCACCGCGCCAGGCCACGAAACTCCACATCGCTATCATTGAGAGTCGGCACCACGAGGTAGACAATCTCGGTCCACTTATCCAACTTGCGTAAGGTCACAATCGAGTCCAACACCGGCTTGAGCTGACCCGTGACGACGTTCCGGTAGTAGGACTCGGAAAATGACTTCAGATCGATCTTTACCGCGTCCATCTTGCCGTAAGCTGCCCGCAACGCCTCTTCCTGCATGTAACCGTTGGAGACCACGATGCTTCGGATTCCGGCCTCATGACCCGCATCCGCAGCGTCCATCAGGAACTCGCTGAATACCACCGGCTCGCTGTAGGTGTAAGCGATGGTTGGGCACCGGTACTGCACGGCGAGTTCAGCCACCCTCTTCGGTGGGACATACTGTGCCGGAGCCTGCTCCGGACGCGCCTGCGAAATATTCCAGTTCTGGCAAAATTTGCAATTCACATTGCACCCGGCCGTGGCCAGCGAAAACGCCATTGTCCCGGGAAGATAATGGAAGAGCGGCTTTTTCTCGATGGGATCGACATGCGCGGCGCATACGCGCGAGTGCACCAGCGAGTAGTACGTGCCGTTGCGATTTTCGCGAACACCGCAGTACCCGCGCTCCCGGTCTCCCACCGCACACTCGCGTGGGCAAAGTTTACATTTCACCTTTTTATTCGGCAGCTTCTGGTAGAACTGTGCTTCGACGGTGAACTGCGCATCGTCCTGCTTCTGCTCGTTATTCCATACGGGCATTGCCTTGAGCGGCCGGGCGAGCTGATGAATGCTGCCTGCCGCACCGGCGGACATTGCACACATCAAGAAGGAACGGCGGTCGAGCGCAGAGAATGCAGGATCCCGCTTCACTGCTGAAATTGGAACTCGCGGTTCTTCAGTATGCGGTAACGAGTAATCGGATTGCATTGCGCGCCTCCTCTAGGACCCACGCGTCTCAACCAGTTCGATGCGCCGTGGATCGTTCGTTCCCAGCTGGTGATCCGCATCGGCCGCGGTGGCAATGTAGCGCGGCGTTCTGTCTTCGGCTGCGAGCGTCTTCAGGCCCTTTTCAGCCCGCTTTCGCTCAATGGTCTGCCAGCCGATGGTGTCGAGCGCCACCGGGTCTTGGGAAATGATCAGGGCGTTCTGCTGCCAGGCGAACTGGGGCTTGAATGCGGGTCCACCTTCAAAGCAGGCTGTCGTCGCGTCGCAAATGTGCAAGCGCAGCCTGGACCGGATCTCCGGGAGCATATTCACGTCCGCAACATAGGGATCGCAACCGTTGGGATGGTACTTGTTCGGATTGTGGATGACGCCATACATGTTCTTGAGAGCAATCGATACTCCGGCACCGTCATGATCTTTGAGCACCGGCACGTTGATCAGCACATCGCACCGCTGGGTGAGAATCTTCGACAAGCGGCTCCCGACGCTGCCATACGACACCAGATCCTCTTCAAATCCCACCCGGTCCGTGCCGAAGCATTGCACTTGACTGGCGCCGGTGCGGACGCGGAATCCGGCGCGCTCCAACTCGGCGCTGTCCCTATCCCAGATCACGATGTCCTGCGCACGGATTCCCGCGGCCTGCAGCCTCTCGCAAATTGCCTCCACTAGCTGGACGTTGGTGCTCAGCCCGCGTCCGCCAAGGGTGTTCACTTTCACTGCGACCATTTGCCCCGGGCGGACCATCCTGATCCAGGGTTGGATTGGATCGCGAGCGTTGAAGAGCCTTTGCATTGCGTGATCGAGCAGGCTCAGCACACGGCCCCCATCCACGCCCGTTCCTGCACCGCGCATTTGCGCATCCTGCGCGATCACCACCCTGGACTTACCCAGCGAAGTGACGGGTTCGGCAGCGTCGAGCGCAACCGGCTGATCAGCGACTGCCAGACCCACGGCTCCCGCAAGGCAATTCCTCAGGAAATCCCGCCGGCTCGCGGTGCGCTCGTTGCGCATGGTTCCTACCCCTTGGACCCCGAATACGGGTGGCCACAATCGGTCAACCTTGATATACCGCACATGGACCCGCCCGTCAGTGATAGGCAGCACGGGATCGCTGCTGCGGAGGTGGGTTGTCTCCCCTGCCGATTTTCACCATTCCCGGCTTCACAAGCAGCTTGCGTATGCCTATGAATTCAAATCAGATCGCGCGGCGCCGCTCTGAGGATCCTCACCCTTAGCGAGCGGCTATCTTGAGGGTGCTGCCAGTTCCAGTCCACGCTCTTTCAGCAGCGGCTCAACGCTGGGTTCAGCACCGCGCCATTGCGCATACATCCTGGCAGGATCCTCAGTGAAGCCGCGAGAGAGCACCATCTTGCGGAGGCGATCGCCGTTGGCCCGCGTCAGACCGCCATGATCCTCGAACCATCGGAAAGCGTCATCATCCAGCATTTCGCACCACAGATAGGCGTAGTAGCCGGCGGCGTAGCCATTGCCCCAGATGTGCAAGAAGTAGCTGGAGCGGTAGCGCGTCGGCACTGCGCTAAGCCATAGGTGCGTCTTCTTCAACGCTTCCACTTCAAAGGTGTCGGGATTTTGGAGCGCAGCGTCGGGAGCCAGGCTGTGCCACTGCATGTCCAGTTCCGCGGCGGCCAGCAGTTCGGTAAATTCGTAACCCTGGTTAAATACCTTTGCCTTCCTGATTTTAGCGGCCAGTTCCGCCGGCATCGGTGCGCCGGTTTTATAGTGCCTCGCGTAGTGGTCGAAGACCGCCGGATAACTCGCCCAATGCTCATTGAACTGGGAAGGAAACTCAACGAAATCCCGGGGCACTGAGGTTCCGGAAAGGCTGGGGTATTCGGTATTGGCAAAGATGCCGTGCAGTGCGTGGCCAAATTCGTGGAACATCCCAGTCACATCATTGAAGCTGATCAACGCCGGCTGACCCGCCGGGGGCTTGGTGATGTTGGCCACGTTGTACACCACGGGCAACAGGCCCAACAGCCGGGATTGGTTCACAAAGTTGCTCATCCACGCGCCGCCGTTCTTGTTGTCGCGCTTGTAGTAGTCGCAGTACCACAAGGCCAGCGGCTTGCCGTCGGCGTCAATAACCTCATATACCTGCACGTCTGGGTTGTAGACCGGAATGTCGTTGCGCTGCTTGAAACTGATGCCATAAAGCAGGTGGGCCGCATAGAACACGCCGTTGTGGAGTACGTTATTCAACTCGAAGTAGGGCCTGGTTTGCGCCTCGTCCAGATCGTATTTCGCCTTTCTTACCTGCTCGGAATAAAAGTTCCAGTCCCATGGTTCCAGGGCAAACCCACCCTGCTGCACATCGATAAGCGCCTGGATCTCCTTGGCTTCACCCACGGCCCTGGCAGTTGCCGCGGGCACCAGCGCATCCATGAATTTGAGCGCCGCTGCGGGCGTGTGCGCCATCTGATCCTCAAGGTTCCATGCCGCGTAATTCGGGTAGCCGAGCAGTTTGGCCTTCAGGGCACGCAACTGAGCCAGGCGGGCGATGGCGTCGCGCGTGTCGTTTGAGCCCCCGCGCTCGGCACGATTCCAGGACACCTGGAACAGAGCCTGGCGGGTTGCGCGATTGCTCAGAGACAACAAACTCGGCTGTTGCGTTGTGTTCTGCAGGGAAATCACCCAGCCATCGACATTGCGGTCCTTGGCGGCCTGCGCGGCGGCAGCCAACTCGGCCTCGCTCAATCCCGCCAGCGCGGCTTTGTCCTTCGTCACATAGGCCCCATCCCTGGTGGCGGCCAGCAGCTTGGAGATAAAGGCAGTGGAGAGATTGGCTTCCTCTTCATTGAGCTTTTTCAACTCGGCTTTGTCGGCGTCAGAAAGCCGCGCGCCGGAGTGCACAAATTGCTCGTAGTCATATTCCACCAGGCGCAGAGATTCGGCATCGAGATGCAGCGAATGGCGCTGTTCGTAAATCCTGGACACCCGCTTGAATAATTTGGAATTCAGGTAAGTGGCATCCTGCAAGGCGGACAGCTTTGGCGCCTCGGTCTCCTGGATCTTTTGCAGCACCGGATTCATATTGGCGCCGGTAACTCCGCTGAAAGCGCCCATCACACGACTGAGTAACTGCCCGGACCTTTCCATGGCCACGATGGTGTTCTCAAACGTGGGCTCCGCCGGATTGTCGGCAATCGCGATGGTCTCCTGGAACTGCTGGGCAATACCGGCTTCGATTGCAGGCTGATAGTCGGCATCCTTGATCTTGTCGAAAGGCGGAGCATGGAAAGGCAAAGAACTGGGAGCGTAAAACGGGTTGGCGGGGCCGAAGCCCACATCGGCAGGCTCGGCGCGCAGTGAACCTGAAGTGAGCGCAATGGCGCCTGTGGTGACCAAAGTTGATATCTGTGACATTAGAATCCTCATTCTGCGTTGCCCAATTCTATTCATGACTGCGTATGCTCCCCGCCCTCGCTGCTGCACCGGAACCTCCCCACCAAGGATGATCCAGCAGTTTACTCCTCGGGGCGAAAGCGGCGGGAGAGCCTCACTTCGCGATTGTGGATTTGGCATACATCTCGTGACACACGTGGAGAGCGGTATAATTCGGGCGAATTCGTTCTGAAAAATGAGATTCACATCAACCAGCATCCTTGTCTGCGTCTGGCAGAGTCCCGACCTTCCGCTTGACTGTCCGCCTCAGTTTGAGGCCGATCCACTTTCTCAATGTCCAATCCAGAGGAATCGTTCATGTCTAAAGTCCGCGCCTCATTTACTTCGCTATTCCTGATTGCAGCTCTCACCGTCAGTTGTGGTCTTCGTTCATCGCGTGCACAGGCGCCGGCCGGGCCCGGATCGCCTCTGAACCTGCGTTGCGAGTACCTGCCGGACCCGTTGGGGGTCGACACTGCCCAGCCCCGTTTCTCCTGGGTGCTGCAAGATTCGCAGCGCGCGGAAAAGCAAATTGCATACCAGGTGCTGGTGGCGACCAAGCCCGACCTGCTGGGCCACGACAGTGGCGACCAATGGGACAGCGGGAAGGTGGCCTCAGAGGAATCGACCCAGGTTATCTACGCCGGCAAGGTGCTCCAAAGCGGCAAAACCTACTACTGGAAGGTTCGCGCCTGGGATAAAGAAGGAAAGTCCAGCGAGTATAGCCGGACGGCGCACTTCGGTATGGGGTTGTTGTCACAGGCGGAGTGGAAGGGTTCCTGGATCGGCGGCGGCAGCACCGGCGGCAACGAGTTTCGCAAAGAATTTACCCTGAACGGCAAGGTTGCCGATGCCCGCGTTTACATCACTGCTCTGGGGTATTACGAGTTACGGGTGAATGGAAAGAGGATCGGTCACAATGTGCTCGATCCGGGATGGACCACGTATCCCAAGCGAGTGCTCTACTCCACCTATGACATCTCCTCCGCCCTGCAGGAAGGGCCGAATGTGATTGCGGTTATGCTCGGCGGCGGTTGGGCGACTCAAAAGGTGAATGGTTCGGATGTTTATTACAATTCGCCTGCGCTACTGGTGCAGATGAATGCCGAACTCGCCGGGGGCCGGCAGGTGAGCGTAGCCAGCGACGCCTCCTGGAAGACAACTGCGGGGCCGATCGCGGACGCCAGCGTCTACGACGGAGAAGTATACGACGCACGCCGCGAAACACCGGGTTGGGATATGCCGGGGTTTGCGGACGCCGGATGGAGCGCGGCGCAGGTGGTGGAAGGCTCCGCAGGCATTCGTTCCTCGCAGATGATGCAACCCATTCGCGTGGTCGACACCATCGTCCCGGTGAAGCTCACCAGTCCTGAGCCGGGAGTGTATGTCTACGATATGGGCCAGAACATGAGCGGCTGGGGCCGCCTGCAAGTGGAAGGACCGACGGGCGCCAAGGTAACGCTCCGCTACGCTGAGCTACTGTATGACAACGGGATGATCAACCGCGAAAACATCCGCGAAGCGAAATCCCGCGACATTTACATTCTTCGCGGTGGCGAGCAGGAAAGTTACGAGGCGCGCTTCACCTACCACGGATTCCGCTACGTTGAGGTAACGGGCTTCCCGGGAACGCCCAGCCTTGATTCGGTGCGCGGGCGCGTGGCCCACTCGGCGGTCAACACCGTGGGCAGCTTTATGGCCTCAAAGCAGATTCTCAACGATATCCAAAAGCTGATTCGCTGGTCTCAACTCACCAACCTCTTCAGTGTTCCCACCGATTGCGACCAGCGCGATGAACGCCAAGGCTGGATGGGCGATGCGCAGGCTACCGCGGAAGAAGCCATGATGAACTTCGATATGGCGGCCTTCTACACCAACTTTATCCGCGACATCGCTGACGCCCAGGGAGCCGACGGCGCGTTGCCTTCCACGGTGCCGCGCAAGTATGGCATGTACCCCGCCGATCTCGGCTGGGAGACAGCCTATCCGCTGCTGGTGAAGTACATGTGGGAGCAGTACGGCGATCGCCGCATTCTGGAGCAGAACGAGAGCGGCTTGAAGAAGTACGTTGAGTTCCTGCGCAGCCATGCGGTCGACAATGTCATGCGCGACAAACTTGGTCACGAAGGCGACTGGGTGGAGTTGGCCCACACTCCCAACGATTACGTTGCCGACTTCTGGTACTACTACGACGTCCAGACACTGGCCGGAATTGAAAAGACGCTGGGGAACTCGACCAGCGCGGAATCCTATGCCCGGCTTGCCACGGATATCCGCGATGCCTTCAACCGCACCTATTTCCACGCCGACACGGGCCAGTACGCCAATGGCACGCAGGCAGCCAACGCCATGGCGCTTTTCCTGGACATGGTGCCAAAGGACCAGCGCGACGCAGTTACAGACAATCTGACGAATGATGTTCTCTATTTCCACGACACTCACGTCACCACCGGGTTTATTGGCGTCAAGTTCCTTCTGCCGGCGCTGACGTCGACGGGACACTCTGACCTGGCCTATGACCTCGCGGTGCAAACAACCTATCCTAGTTGGGGTTACATGGTTTCACGCGGCGCCACCACGCTGTGGGAACTGTGGGAGGAAAAATCCGGACGGAGCATGAACTCCCAGGATCACATTATGTTCGGCAGCGTGGGAGCGTGGTTCTACCAGGGGCTGGCGGGCATTAACCAGAGCGAAGGCGGAGCTGGATACCGCCATCTCCGCATCCAGCCCCAGATCGTGCGCGACCTGCATTGGGCCAGCGGCACGGTGGACACAATTCGCGGCACAGTCACTTCATCGTGGAATCACCAGCCCGGCGCCGTGACGCTGCAGGTCACAATTCCGGTCGGTTCCGATGCTCACGTGGTTATCCCCAAGGCAGACGAGATGTCGGGAGTTGTGGTGGAGGAAAATGGCCACGTGGTTTGGGAGAAAGGCCACTTCGTTCCCGGAGATCCGGGCGTTACCAGTGCGACGGAGGAAGACGGTAACTTTGCCTTTGAGGTGGGATCTGGAGAGTATTCCTTCCGCCTTACTGGAAAGTAAGACCGCTGGAACAATATCGGGGGCCGATCACTCCTGTGGTCGGCCCCCCAATATTTCCGATCCCGTCTTCAGCCCGCCTCCCGATCTAGTTCGCCAACGCAGCGAGCTGGCTACCGCGGCTCGACACTTGCGATCTATTCATCGTTGGTCCCGCGACTGCTAGTCCACCGTCGACGAATTGAGTTCAAGATGATACGGAGAAGGAGCTGCGGCTTGTAGGGCCAAATCAGCTATTGTGGCTCCGTCCAGCACATCGAGCATGGCCCTTTGGGCCTTAACCCAGACAGGATGCGCCGGGCACCACGATTTCCGATTGCAGGATTGCCCATGTGTCAGGCAGACGTTGAGCATGATTGGCCCATCGATGGCCTCAATCACTTCGCGAACTGATGCCTGCCGGCCGCGAGCGAGAATCTCGAATCCGCCCAGCGGCCCCCGCCGGGAAGAGATCAGCTCCGCACGGGTCAGTGCCTGCAGAACCTTGGAAAGGAAGCTGTGGGGAGCACCCGTGGCATCCGCCAGCGCCGGCAGCATTGCGCGCTCGTTGTCGGTCAGAGTGGCGAGGTGAATCATTACTCGCACGGCGTAATCGGCCGCACGCGTCAACTGCATTGATGAACTGAACTTTTCCATATTGTTGCCACCTATAGCATAAATTGCGGACCGAAACACCGAACACCGTTATAGTGGGAACTCGCATCGCTGGGTCTGCGCTGCATGCATCGCGCTTACCTTCCTTCCTGGCGCGTGAGTCGCATGGAGTTGGCCACCACCGATGTGCTGGACAGCAACATGGCGACCGCAGCGAAGATGGGCGTCAACACCCCGGTAAAGGCCAGGGTAATGCCCAGGCCGTTGTAAATGAACGCCCAAAACAGGTTCTGCCGCACCACGCGCGTGGTCTTGGCAGCGAGTCGAAAAGCGTCTTCCACCCTGGCCAGCGATCCACTGACCAACACCACGGGGGCAGCGCTCATGGCAATGTCGGCACCGGTTCCCAGGGCAATGCCTAAGTCAGCCTGGGCCAGCGCGGGCGCATCATTCACCCCATCGCCAATCAGTACAACTCGTTTCCCGGATTGCTGCAATTCCTGGATGATGCGTACCTTAGCGGCGGGAGTGGCTTCGGCGGTGAAGTCGTCCACACCGATCTGGCGCGCTACCGCGGCGGCTGTCGGCCAGGAATCCCCTGTCACCATCTTCACGCGAATGCCACGCCCGCACAAGCGCTCCACCATTTCAACCGCGCCGGGCTTGATCTCGTCGCCGAAACCAAGCATTCCGCGAACCGCTCCATCCCAACCAAAAAACGCAACTGTCCGGCTGGCTTTCTGCAACTCCCGGGCGCGCAGTTCCACGTCGGCGTCCATCTCGCAGCAAGCCGTCGACATCATTTGCCGATTCCCGATAAATACGCGGCGCCCACCGGCAGTTCCGCTGATCCCCTCCCCTTTGCAAATCTCAACGGACTCTGCATCCAGAGATTGAACATGGTGCGCACAGGCGTACTCGACAACAGCGCGGCCCAACAGGTGCTCGGAATAGGCTTCAATTCCCGCCAGCATCGGCAGCCACTCCGCAAGAAGCAGCTCTTCATTATTGCTCTCAGCATGGAGCGGCTCCGCGCCGCCGCCGCCCGCCGCCATCGCCAGCGCTTCAACCTTTGATTCCAGCAGGGCAAACTCAACCAGACGAAAGTCTCCGCGGGTTACGGTTCCGGTCTTGTCCAGCACCGCTACGTCGATCTTGCCCAGGGTTTCAAGCACCCGGCTGTCGCTGATCAGCAGGCCCTCTTGCGATGCGCGGCCCACAGCCGCAGTAATTGCCAATGGAGTGGCGAGGCCAAGTGCACAGGGGCAGGCAATGACCAGGATCGTGGTGGCGCGCAGCATGGCAGCGACGATGCCGGCGTGCATTCCAGCCAGTACGGCAAAATCCAACGCGGCCAGCAGCACTACCACAGGCACAAAGACGCGAGCCACACGATCCACTGTGCGCTCGATGGGAGCACGACTGGCCAATGCCCGCTCTACCAGCCGGATGATCTGGGCCAGCGCACTTTCGTTTCCGGTTCTGGTTGCGCGCACCTGGATGACTCCCCCGGCATTCAGGCTCCCGGAGACCACCACGTCACCGGTCCGCTTGGCCACTGGTGTGGCCTCTCCGCTGAGGAGCGATTCATCGGCGTAGGTCTCGCCTTCGACCACAATTCCATCTGCGGGCACGCGCTCGCCGGCCTTGACCACAAAGACTTGTCCCGGCGCCAGGGCATCGATGGAGACAAAGCGCTCGCCTGCACGGCTGAGGATGCGCACCTTCTTCGGCATCAGCCGGTAAAGCAGAGCGATGCTGCGCGAGGCCCTGTCCTTGGCCGTGCGTTCGATCAGTTTGCCCGCCAAAACCAGCGTGACGATGGCGGCTGCAGTGTCGAAATAGACGTGAGTCTGGCCGCGCATGGTTTGCACGGCGCTGAGGAAATAGGCAGCAAGAATGCCCATTGCCAGCAACGTCTCCATGCGAATCTGACGGTTATAGAATCCCAGAGCAGCGGCACGCAGGATGGGCCAGGCGCAGTAAAACACCAGCGGAGTGGACAACGACAAAAGGAAGAATGGCAGAATGCGGCTGGCGCTGGCGGAGATCTGTTCGAAATAGCCTACATAGAGGATGGTGCTGAAACCCATGATATTGGCCCATAGAAAGGCGGCCACACCCAGGCGCAACAGCAGATCGCGAGCCTCCGATTTACCGATAGTGTTTTCCCCGCCATACTCTGCCGCCTGGTAGCCGAGCCTGGTAATGCGCGCCGTGATACTGTCCGGGGGAAGATACTGCGGACAATACTTCACCTTGGCCAGATCGGAAGCAAAGAACACATCTGCCTCAACCACGCCGGGCATCGTGCGCAATGCACGCTCGATGAGCCACCCGCACGCGGAACACCACATCCCGCTTACCTGCAACAGCACTTCCTGCGTGGGGGCGCGGGGATCGATTGCGGCTGGCGGCGTGGGCTCATTCTCGCCCGTCGGATTGGAGATGAGCCCCAACTCCAGGCTGCGGCGAAAGACTTCGGTGTCACGAATATTCTGGCCGCTAGCGACTACTCCGCTCTCAAGCAGTATGGCGTAGACGTTGGCGCAACCCATACAGCAGAACGGAATCTCTCGTGCATTGTAGGTGCGCACCAAGGGCTGCTTCCCGCAGGGAAGCTCGCATAGCCCGCAGGTTGCGCTCGTTTCCACGGTCAGTGGCTTCCGCCTCCACCCAATTCAGAACTCTGGCCGATCGGTCTGCCCTGCTGATCGAGCATCACTGGATTGGCGCGCTTGGTGGCCACGAAGACAAAAATAAGAATTCCGCAAAAGGCCACAAACACCACCGCCAGCACCACGGTGAGCGGCGCAATGGGACGGCGCGTTGAAGGCGTTGTCGCCTGGCGTTGGTTCAAATCCATCAGTGCTCCTTCTACGGGCCAAGGTCGTACGTGACGGCATCAGACAACTCATGAAATCTCAGGGCTGCAGCAGATAGCCCAGCATCCGCACAACTATTGCTTGTTCTCAGGCCCACCCGGTGGATGCGTTTCCATGGGTGCGATAAAGGTCTCCGCGAACAAGCCGTCTTTCTGCGCCGGCTCCACGTGCGTCAAAATGCTCAGGTGGTTTACTCCGGGGCTGACAGCCGCGGCGGCTGCGGCGATATCGAACTCGCGCTGCAATGTTTCGCCTGGTTGCAACGTAACCCCATCTTCCACGCCTAGAATCTTGCATGCAGGCAAGCCGGCGAGGGAGAGAGTCACCCTGGCTTGACTCTTGCCGCGATTGGACACCAGCAGGCGGAACCGGTTATGGATCAGGCCATCCGGTCCCTTGGTGTAGAGGGTGATGCGGTCGGGCATGATGCGCACCATCACCGGCTGCCGCATGCTGATGGCGACGGAGAGCCCCGACGCGTAGATCAGCAGCAACGCCAGCACCGCGACTCGTTTGCCGTCGCGCAGTCCGATGCGGCGATACCACCGCTCCTCCGCCGCGCTTTTACCCGCGTCGCCCCACGCGTAATGGATCAGCGGTTCTCTTCCCATCCGGCCCAGGACCGTGGAGCAGCCATCAATGCACTCGGCGCAATGAGTGCACTCCAACTGGTGGGAAGAAAGACGAATATCGATGCCCATGGGACAGGCAAGCACGCATTTCTCGCAGTGGATGCACTTGCCTTCTTCGTCCTGGTAATGCACCTGCAATGTGTGCTTGTCGGCCAGCATGTTCTGCAAATAGCCATAAGGGCAGATCGCGGTGCAGAAGCGCTGGCGCAGAAATGCGAAATCGAGCAGCGTAACCAGGGTCACGCTGGCCCCCACAATTCCGCCCGCGGTGCGAATGTCCAGCGTCAGCAGGCGATGAAGAAGATCCGCGGGCGGAACAAAATAAGAGACAAAGACGAATGTTACGAAAACCGAGGCGGGCAGCAGCACGACTGAAAAGAGCGCGATGGCAAGCATGCGCCGCAAGCCGGGTCCGCGCTTCGACAACTTCCGGTTGACCAGACGAGTGATGCGCTTTTCAAGCGTGTTCGCAGCCTCGCTGAAGATCATTTGCGGGCAGAGATAGCCGCAATAGAAGCGTCCGTAGATCATGGCCATGGCGGCCACCAGGATCCACAGAAACATCATGGACAGAAAGATGATGGAAAACTCACTGATCCAGAGCTCCGCGCCGAAAAAGTAGAAGCGCTGGCGGGGCAGGTCGAAGCGTACCACGTCGAACAGCGGCAGCAGGATAAAGACGATGAAGCAGATCAGCTGCACCGTCTTGCGCACGCGATGAAACTTAGTGCCCAGAAGGATCATCCGCGTGCGCTCCGGTGCGCCGTTGATCTTTGCGTCAGTCGCCATCGTATGCTAACCCCTACATCGACCCCATGTGCTGCATGTGACAGTGCATCGCAGGACCGGCCATGGCTCCCCGCGCAATCAGGAGAGCCCCCATTACCAGAACCGTAACTGCGGAAATGGTCGTTCCCCAGCGCGCTAGTTTCCGCGTCGCCGCCGACGATCCCAGTCCCACTACCACCAGAGCCACACTTGTGCCCATGCCGAATGCCAGCAGTGTCAACGCCCCGCCCAGGGGTGTGGCCGCGCCCAGCGCCTTCATCAGCGCCGCATATACCAGCCCGCAGGGCAAAAAGCCCATCAGCGTACCCAGTGTGAATTTGCTGCCCGCGGACGGCGACGACATTAGCTTTCCTGCCGGGCGCAAGAGCCGCGAGGGCAGCGCGAATCCGCGCCACTCTTTCATGCCCGGCGACAACCCCAGCAAAACCAAGCCGGCAATTACCATGGCCACGCCGGCCACAATCGCGGCTAAATTTTCCACTCCAGCCAGGCGGCCCACAAATCCCATGGTCCCCCCTGCCAGCCCGGCAATCGCGCCTAGCAACATGTACGTGAGTGTGCGGCCGGAGTTATACGCCAGATGCAGCCCCAACAAGGACCGCCTCGCGGCTCCAGTGTTGACGGCCACGCTGTATGTAAGCACAATAGGTCCGCACATCTGCATACAGTGCAGGCTGCTGACGAATCCGAAAGCCAATACGAGATAGAAGTCGCTGGGAGTCATGGCCTTTCCTGGGCATGGCTCTTTTGTTTGACTTGGCCGTTCCCTTCCTCGGATCTAACCTCGAGCGCATTCGATCCGTGCTTTAACTTCGGGTTGAGCCCCGGGAACGTCACACACATGCGATGGAAATCGAAACGCTGCATGGTGATGGCATGAGACGGACAACGTGCGGCGCATAGGCCGCAGCGGATGCAGGTGGTCTCGTCCTTCATCATCACCCCGCCCAGGCTGTCGAGCTGCGCCTTGTCATACTTGTCCAGATCTGCCGGCGCCACTGCCAACATGCTTGCCACCCAGTCGCGTCCCTCACTCGTGCGGCAGACTTCTGCCATGCCGGTCAAGCGGATCAGGTTCTCGGGACAGATGTCCACGCAACCGGTACAAGCCAGGCACATTGCCGTGTCAAACACGGTGTTGACGTTGCAGCGAAGGCAGCGCGACGCCTGTGCGCGTGCCACATCTGCCGGGTATGTATCCTCGATCACCTGGAGAGAAGACGCGCGCTCCGCCGCGTCGACCACTGGAGGATGATGACGGCGCAACTGGTCCCAGCCCTCCCGCATGGTATAAACAGCCGGGGACCAGGACGAGCGCACCGTCTCTTCGCTGCGCGTGCCGCGGAGAAAGTCGTGCATCGAACGGGCCGCGATCTGCGCAGACCGAATCGCGTTGATGAACAGGCGCGGACCGTGCGCGATGTCGCCACAAGCAAAGACGTCGGGAGCGCTGGTCTGGTAGGTCTCCGGATCCACCTTGATCAGTCCGCGGTTCGACTCCACACCGTCTCCCGGCTGCAGGAATGAAAGGTCAGAAGATTGGCCGATGGAAAAGATAATTGTGTCGGCAGGAATTTCTTCGACGTTGGCCTCATTGAAGCTGGGGTTGAAACGGCCGTTGGCATCGAAGACCGCGGAGCACTCCACGGTGCGCAACCCCGCCACCTTGCCGTCACGGCCTACAATCTCACGAGGGCCTCGCGAATTGTGCAGCACCAGTCCCTCTTCGGCGCCCTCGGTCACCTCGATCTCGTCGGCCGGCATCTCCGAACGCTTTTCCAGGCAGACTACGTGCACTTCCTTGTCGCCGCTCATTCGCATCGCGGAACGGGCTACGTCGTAGGCCACAGATTCGCCGCGCTCAATGTCTGCCATGGTGTCGGTGTGTCCCAGGAGTTCCAGGGGGCGTACCGCGGAGCGTGCCACGTCGTAGGCGACGTTGCCGCCGCCGATGACGATGATGCGCTTGCCCACCGGCAGTGGATTGCCTTCGTTGAAGGCGCGCAGAAAATCCATCCCGTCGTACACGCCGCTGAGATTGGCTCCGGGCAGATCCAGCTTGCGCCCCTTGGGCAGTCCGACGCCAAGAAAGACGGCCTTGAAGCCCTGGGCGCGTAGGCTCTCAATCGTGAAATCGCGGCCCAGGCGCTGATTGCACTTCAGTTCGATTCCCAGCGACAGGATGGCGTTGATCTCCGCCATCACCAGGTCGCGAGGCAAGCGGAAGACGGGCACTCCCGCGGTCAGCATGCCTCCCGGCGCCGAGTAAGCTTCAAATACCGTGACCTTGTATCCCACTTGCGCCAGGTCATGTGCCACGGTCAGGCCGGCCACTCCCGCACCGACCACCGCAACCGGTTCATAGTCGCCGCGATTCTGGGGCAGCATCTGCTGATTGCAGCCCTCGCGGTAGGATTTGAAATCTCCGTTCTCCGGACCAAACCGATCAGTCGCAAATCGCTTCAGAGCACGAATCGAGACCGGACTATCCAGGGAGCCTCGGCGGCAATTCGCTTCGCAAGGTGCGCCGCACACTCGCCCGCAGATTGAGGCAAACGGATTGGTGGCGCGCGCCATGCGGTATGCGTCCTCGTCGCGACCTTCCGCGATAGCGTTCACATACCCGCATGCGTCGGTGTGCACGGGACAGGCATCCTGGCACTTGACCATCTCCATCCAATAGCCTGCCCCGCCGATCACGTCGAAGTGTCCGCCTGTTTGCGCCATGTTCCGTCCGCTATTCCTCGTGCCCGGGCTTCTTGAATAGGAAGGCAAGGAGAATGACCAGGTAAGTCACGATCAGAGCTCCCACCACGTACATGAAGCCGTTGGCGGTTCCGGTTACCGCGTTGAGTTGCTGCACCAGCGGGCCGCGGGTTGAATGATGAATTTCGCCATTCGTGAAAACGGCGAGGTAAATCACGACCGCTGCACCGATGATGGGAAACGCGAGTTTCAGGAATCCGGGAACTCCGGTTCCCTTTCGCTCCGTGATCCATCCGTCGGCATATTCCTTCAATTCGGGCTTGGAACCTTCAGTGCTCATCAAGGCCTCCGCGGCGCGCCGGCGCCGGTTGGTTGCGTTTCAACATCGTCAGGATCGTCCTTGAGCATGCGATACTTCGGCTCCTCGCTGTTGGGGCCAAGGTACCCGTCCTTAAGCGAGCGGACGAAGAAGAACACTGCCCCACCCGCCAGCAGCACGAACAGGAAGTAGGAAAAGTACACGCTCGGATAGGTGAAATCAGTCATAGCCGCGCCTCACTTCTCATAGTCGTTGTCGGGCCGCCAGTCCTTGGCGCGGCCGCGCGTTTGCAGGTAGGCGACCAGGTCGTCGAGTTCCTGCGCATTGTCGGCTATCCACGGGAACGGCGGCATGATCGAACCCGGCACCAAGTCCCGCGGATTGCGGAAGTGTGCACGATGCCACTCCTTGTTGTACTTGCCTCCGATGCGCGAAAGATCCGGCCCGGTGCGCTTGGTGCCGAAGGTCTGGCGATAATCGTAGACAAATTCGTCTGGGGTGGAGACCGGGGAAGGAACGCCCTTCCATCCGGATCGAATCACGTCCGAGGCCAGGGTGCGCGTCTGCTGGGTGTGGCAATACTTGCAGCCTTCGCGAATGTAGATTGCGTAACCGCGCTTCTCCTGCTCGGTGTAATCCACCAGCTTGCCGGTCGGCCCCTTGGATGGGTCGGCGTTGGCAAAGGGCTTGCCCCAGCTCTTATCGATCAAGGGTGGCACCACCGTGGTGAGCAGCCCGCCGATGAAAAACAGGCCCAGAGCGGCCACCACAAACCAGGTTGCATTTGAATCGGTCTTGTGCAGCATACGATCTCCCTTCGCCTACGAGCGCACAGGCTCGGCCTGGGCTTTGCCGCTTCCCAGTGCGGTGGACCAAATGTTGTATAGGAACAGCACGATTCCGGAAAAGATCAGGATTCCGGAGAAGAATCGCACCATCCACACTGGCTTGAGAGCAACTACCGTGTCGATGAACGGGATCGAGGGATTGTTCCACTGCCAGCCCTGCCAGAACCCGCCCAACCACAGCGCCGTAAACATGCCGAGCCCACCGACGAGAAAGAGCCAGAAGCTCCAGTTGGCCGCGGCTTCAGAGTGAAGCGTGGTCTTGAAGACCCGCGGTATCACGTAATACACGCCCGCCATGGCGATGAAGGAAAAGGTTCCCAGAACCGCCATGTGCGCGTGGCCGGGAATCCAATCCGTCTTGGAAACGATCGCGTTTACCGAGCGCAGGCTGTGCATCGGCCCCTGGAAGCAGGTGAGCAGATAGAACACCGTGCCCGACATCAGGAACTTCAATGAAACATTGTCGCTAAGTTGGTGCCACTCGCCCTTCATGGTGGCGATGAAGTTGTAAACTACCGCCCACACCGGGATAAGCAGCATGATTGAGAAGACGATGGAGATGGTCTGCAACCACTGCGAGATGGGCCCGTGGATCATGTGGTGGGCACCCGTCCACACATAGACAAAGGCCAACGACCAGAAGCCGACCATGGACAGCTTATGGCTGAACAGTGGTGTGTTCGAGGCGCGGGGGATGAAGTAGTAGGCCACCGCAAGGCCGGCAGGTGTGAAGATCAGTCCCACCGCATTGTGGGTGTACATCCAGGTCAGGTTGGCCTGGTTCACGCCGGTGATGCCGGGCAGCAATGTGGCAAAGTTGCCGGTCAGGTAAACAAAGGCCGTCCATAGGATAGTGCCCATCAGATACCAGGTTGATACGTACATCTGGTTGTATTTGCGCGTGGCGATGGTGGCGAAGATGTTCACGCCAAACATCACCCAGGCAATCACCACCAGCACCGCGACCGGTGTCGGCAGGTCGGCGTATTCCAGGCCTTTCTGGTATCCGCCCAGCAGGGTCACGATGGCGCTGAGGATGATGATGTTCCACAAAATCGAGGTGGCTATGCCCAGCTTTTCACTCCACAGCTTCACTCCGCAGAGGCGCGGAACAATGTAATACGCCAGGCCCATATCCGCCGCCAGCAGCCATCCGAACAACATGCCGTTGACGTGCAGGGGACGCATGCGCCCGTAGGTGAAGTACGGAATCGTGCCCAGGAATTGCGGCCATACGAATTTTGCCGCGATGATGAGGGCGATGATGCCAACGATGGCGAAGTACCCGACCGCGCCCAGCAGAAACCATTTCACCGTGGTGTCGTGGTGGATTTCCGGCGAGGCAACCGCGGCGGTGGAACTAATGCCTGGTTGTATAGCCTTTACTGCCTCTGCCATTACTGCCTCCTCTAGTGCTTCTCACTCTCAATTCACGTTTCACTTTCCGGTTTCGTTCAGACTGCGAATGTAGTTCACAATGTCGCCAACATCGTTTTGCGAGAGCCCGTAATCCATCCATGAGGGCATGGCTGTTCCCTCCACGCCATACATCACCGACTCGAACAGGCGGCGGTCCGGTGCGTTGTGAATGAAGGCGGAGTTCCTCAGATTGCGCGGACGCGGCGAGATATCCATCGAGTTCGGCCCTCTACCGTCGGCCTTGCGTCCGTGGCAACCAATGCAGCGCTGCATGAAGATTGCCTGGCCCCTGGTCGCCGAATCCGCCGACATGGGCACCGGGTTCTGCTCCGGAACCTTGCGCGGCTTCAACTGGCGTTGCGGCTCATGTACGAAGGTTGCCGATACGTAATCGAACACACCCTTGATTTGCGCGTCGTTCAGAGTCTTGCCCCAATCGGGCATCGAGGTTCCGGGCACGCCATCGTGAATCGAGGTAAGGAAGCGGGCTTCCGGCTTGGTGACCATGAACTCGGCCCTGGTGAGATCGCGCGGCGCGGGATCGAGATAGATGGCGTTGATGCCGTGGCCGTCACCTTTTTCGCCGTGGCAGCGAGCGCACAGGCTCTTGTAAGTCTCGGCCGGTGTCGCCGGCGTGGGCGGTCCGGTGCGCGTGAGCAGGTATGCGGTAATGTCCTGGAACTCGGCGTCCGGCAATCCAAACACCGGCATATTCGAATCTGGAACTCGCGAACGCGGATTGCGGAAGTGGTCCATCATCCAGGGCTCGTCGCGCACCAGGCCCTCATAGGAAAGATCGGGCGAGATGCCGCCGTCGTGATCCCCGAGCTTGTGGCAGGAAAGGCATGCGTAGCCCTGAATCAACTGCTCACCACGTTCGGCCGCGGTCTTTGCGGGCACGGCATTGACTGCGGCTGCGCCCACACTCTCCGGAACCGGAGCTTCGGTTTTTGCCTGAAGTTGAAAACTGTCCATTGGCGATTGGGCCGGGTTGGCGCCGCGCCGGCTTTTCAGAAAGATCACCAGTGCCTTGCGGTCGTCGTCGCTAAGCTTGAATTGCGGCATGATCGAGGTGGGCGTGTAGGCGCGAGGATCGACGATATGTCCCCACAGGTAATCCAGCTTGCGCTCCTTACCTTCTTCGGTCAGATCGGGACCCAAAGTTCCTGCCGATAGACCCTCGATGCGATGGCATCCATAGCATCCCGTTTTGAAGAACAGCGCACGTCCGTGGGCTACCAGCGGCGTTCCGGCAAAGTCTTTGCCGGTGTGACACTGGGCGCAGTTGGCCTGCATGTATTCCTTACCGTGAAGGTGAGCCGCGATCTCCCTGTTCCAGCCGGTTTGTATGGTGTAGCCCAGCATGGGGTCCGGCCAGAAGGAGTTCTCTCCATGCGCGTCGCCTGCCTCCAGGCCACGCCCCTGCCCGTCGTGACAGGTGGTGCAACCGAACTCTGAGAACTTGTGGCGCCGCTCCCAGCGGCCATTGCGGAAGACGTCGCCCATCTCCGCCGAGTAGGGGTGGGTACGCAACGGTTCCTTGGCGGAAGTGAAGCGCGGGTCGTCCGCAGCGATGTGGCAGCTCTCGCAGCGATCGATACGCGTGCCGCCAAACGCCGTCACAATGGTCTGCTCGATCTTCGGAGTTTGTCCCTCAAGCGAGGCTCGTTCAGCGGGGGTCTTCGCCTGTTCAAGCGCCTGATGGAAGTAAGCCCTTTGATTGTCCTCCCAGCGGCTCTGGAACTGGTCGTACACCACCACCCCCGACCCCACCAACACCGCAAGGCTCACCACGGCCAACGCCAGTCGCATACCTGAAACTCCTCAGAACGGTGACACGAACTGCCAGTTCGCGCCGCGGAAAAAAGTGCCAATCACGATCAAGATCACGTTCGCAATCACGCAGATCAGAAAGAGCGAATTCGCCAGCAGCCGTTGCCGCGCAAACCACCGCCCCACGCCCGCCTTGCCGCGGTCAAAATAGGGCAGCAGCACCAGCAGCAGCAACTCGATTCCCGGCACGCCGATGCCGCCCCAGAAGGCCGAGTAACTCACCTGCTCCTGCAGACCCAGGAAGTACCACGGCGCCTTGGCCGGGTTGGGCGGATGCATTACGTTCACAGGCTGTTCCAGGGGCGCATTGAAGAAGAGGGAAACGGCCATCACTCCCGCAATGGTCAGTAGCAGGACAAACAACTCGGCAATAAGCAGATTGGGCCAACTGAAGACCGTGTCCGGATTCAGCTTGTCGACCTTTACAAACGTTCCACGCACGATCCCTTGCAGGCTGAATCTGCGGTCGGACCCGGCATGCGCGCTGCGGGCGGCAACCGCGAGCACCGGTTCGGGTTCCACAACGACGACTTCCACTGGTGGTTCGGTCTCGACTTCCTCGGGCTTGGCCAGACCGCCGTCCTTGCGAATCCGCCAGAAGTGCACCGCCACAAGCAGTGAGAGCGCCAGAGGCAACACCACCACGTGCAATACGTAGAAACGCAGCAGCGCTTCCTGGCCCACCGTCGCATCGCCCAGCAGGATGAACTTCACCGTTTTGCCCACCAGCGGCGCATATCCGGCAATCGATGTGCCCACCGTGATGGCCCAGAAGGCCAGCTGGTCCCATGGCAGCAGATAGCCGGTAAAGCTCGACAGCAGGGTGAGCAGAAACAACGCCACTCCGATCATCCAGTTGAACTCGCGCGGCGGCTTGTAAGAGCCGGTAAAAAACACCCGGCACATGTGCAGAAACACGGTCGCCACCATGGCGTGGGCTGACCAGCGGTGCATGTTACGCAGAATCACGCCAAAGGCCACCGAGCTGCGCAGATCCAGCATCCTGTCATAGGCCTGTGTCGTCGATGGAACGTAATAGAACATCAACAGAACACCAGTTACCGTGAGGATTACAAACAGGAAAAAGCTGATGAGCCCCAGGCCCATGGTGTAAGTGGGCCGCAACGCCTGGCGGCTGACCCTGACCGGCTGAATATGCAGGAAGAAGTTACTGAAACTGGTTGCAGCCCTCCCGCGATCCGACGACGGCAAGGGATTGCGAAAGATGGACTTCCTCACGTTAGCCGGAAAATCCACCACGTTCTTCCACTTGGATTTGGCTTCGTTGCTCATACGCTCAGGTACGTTCCCGTCTGGATTTCGTTGTCCTTGTCCACTTCAAGTTCGCCATTGGGGGTCAGCGTCACCTGGAACCAGGAGAGCGACTTGGGCGCCGGCCCGCCAGTCACATTGCCGTCCACGTCGAATTGCGAGCCATGGCAAGGGCACTGAAATCCGGTTGACGAAGGCGCCACAATGCAGCCTAGATGTGTGCACGTGGTGGAGATGGCCGCCACCTTGTTGCCTTCACGCACAATGCACACTCGCTTGGGATCGATGGCGATCCGGGCCCCCGGAGGAAACTCCTCCGGCCGCCCGATGCGGAAGCGGTTGGGCTGCCCGTACGTGGCGCGCGGTTTCATGAACACAAAGGTTGAAAACACACCGGCCAGCGCCGATCCCACCAGGCCAACGCCGCTGAGCCATGCCAGGAACCTGCGGCGGGGAATCTGCTCCTCTCCCGACCGATGCTCCCGGCCTTCAATTGTCCTTGGTGCTGCTCCCATGCTGCTGCTCCTCTTCATGTGCTTTCTTTGCGGGCTTTCCGGCCGCATCTTCCAGGTCGGACCAGAACACCTGGTATTTCACGTCTTCAAAACTCTTGAACTGGTGGCTGCGCACCGACCAGATGAAGATCAGCAGACCGCCTCCGCCCATCAGCAAACTGGCCGCTATAGCAATCCAGGTCAGTTCCATCACATCCCCTGCCGCGCGCAACTTTTGTCCCACGGGAATGGCTACACAGGCTGGATGACCCAGCCCCACGAAGTCGTCTCTGAATGCGTCGCCTTTGGTTCGACAGCGCACACAGCGCCACAGATGAACCTCACGGTGGTCGCCGCTCGGATAATTTGTGGACTGCTTCTCTCCAATTTCATTGGAACGAAAGCTATCGTCGCGCAGTTTGGAGGGTCTGTGACGGCGATTACATGCCTGTGTGACAACGCCTGGAGCACAAAACGTCATGACTCCGGGCTAACAGGATGCCTTTTATGGGACGAGTGTTTTGCTTTCAAGAACCATCTGTATTTCGATAGTAGACAATATTAAATATTGATATGTAATGACTTACTCCTTACAGTAACTGGATTTAAATTCTGTCTACGGTCTCGGATGCCGATGCCTTCTTGCCATTCTTGGGCAGTGCGATCTCTTCGAGCCGATACAAGAACTCGTGCTTTTACTCCTGATCTGGACTGAATAAACCCAATTGCAAATCGGCTGCAGATGATTCTTCGATCCGCGTCACACGCATCTCTTCGGCCGGCAGGATACGGAGAAGATGGCAGGGAGGCCGTTCTACCAATGCCAGATATTCCTCGTAATCTTGTGGCTCCAAGATGGTCGTCATTCGGTTATGGATGGGTTGCATGAGTTCGTTTGGCTCTCCGGTGATGACTGCAAAGGTTTGTTCCCATTGATTGGTCTTCGGGTTCTTCCACAGCTTCCAAACGCCGGCCATTCCGAAGGGTTCCCGGCCCCGGATCACAACCTCGTACTTGGGTTTCTTCCTTCCCTGTTCGACCTTCTGCCATTCAAAAATGGCGTCGGCAGGGACGATGCAACGGCGCTGTTGAAATGAGTCCTTCCAGAACGCTGCTTGGTCAATGCGTTCTGAACGCGCCGTGAAGAGGTGGCGATCAGGCAGTTTGAAGCCCCAGCGCATGAGCGCGATCTCGTGCTCGCCGGATTCGCCGGTAAAAACGACTGGCTGGACGGAGCCGGGAGCGATGTCGTACTCGGGCTCCAGATAGATGTCCTCGAGGTCCATCCCTACATGAAAAACCTCGGCGATTCGCTGTTTATCGGAAAGTCTGCGGTAGCGGCCACACATTCCAGCCAGTGTAGGGGATGGCTGGCTGATGCGCAGATATTTTTATCTTGCGGAGGCTCTAGCGTTTAGCGCAATCCTGCACAAAAATTGGTGCGACAGGGGATTGCCGGACGTCGGAAGAAGGGCGAATATAAGGCGAAGATATTCACCATGCCTTCCGCATCCGCAATCCGGCTCCAAATTGAAACAGCACTCGCGCACCGGATCCCCTCTGCTTTGACGCCGATGCCGCAGGTTGCGCGGCTTGTAGCGCCTACAGGCATTGCGGCGGTGGATAACCAGTTGGAAGGCGGTCTGCCCGTGGGGGCTACTACGGAGTTTGTGGGTCCGGAATGCAGCGGGCACACCTCGGTGGCGCTTGCGTTTCTTGCCCAGATGATGCGGATGGGGAACGTATGCGCATGGATTGACGTTTGCGATGGGCTGGATCCCGAGTCGGCAGCGGCAACCGGTATCGACCTGTCGCGCCTGCTCTGGGTGAGATGTGGAGTTTCAGCAGAACCTGCGCGGTTGTCCCCGGGCTTACAGTTTCCTCAGAAATATCTTGTCCCTCCGCCGGTAATGAAAGGATTCCACGGCGGCGGGTTCGGTCCGCACCCACAGACGGAGGTCAAAGGGCTCTCGGAGGCCGCAAGCGATCTGCTGCGGCCAGAGGCCTTTGCGCCGCGCTGCGCGGAGCCGCAGCGAAGGATGAAGCCGGAACGCGAAGTTTTTTTGCCGGTTTCGCCGATGCCTGCAGCGAAGTTGAACCCGCGCGTGAGGTCTGGAAAACCGTGGGCGCGGATCGAACAGGCGCTTCGTGTGGCCGATCTGCTGCTGCAAGCTGGTGGCTTTGCCGCGATTGTGCTGGACATGGCCAGCATTGCGCCGGAGTATTCTGCGCGCGTGCCGCTGGCGACGTGGTTTCGTTACCGGGCAGCGGCGGAACGGACGCAGACGAGCCTACTCTTGCTGACGCAGCATTCTTGCGCAAAGAGCAGCGCAGAACTGCTGCTGCGATTCCAGCATGGCAAGGCATGCGACGACGAGACCACGGTCTTTACAGGAATCGAATATCGGATGGAAGTGGAGCGACGGCGATTCACACAGGTTCACGCGAATATTGTTCCAATGCGCAAGCCCTCGCAGAGAGAGAACGGCGTGCACTGGCGCAGCCACTCTACATGGGCAGGTGTGCGATGAACCCCGGGGAGTGCTATGCCTGTGTTTGCGTCAAGGAATTTCCAGCACAGGCGTTGTTGCGGCTGCGGCCGAATTTGTGTGATCGCGCCTGCGTGGTGATGGAAGGCGAACCGCCGCTGCAGCAAGTGTGTTCATTGACACGAAGAGCACGCGCTCTCGGTTTGGCTTGCGGCATGACGAAGGTGGAGATAGAGACGTTTTCGCATATCACCGTGCTGGCACGCGCGGCCATCGAAGAGGAAGCGGCAAAGGCGGTGCTGCTCGAGTGTGCGGGAGGATTCTCTCCGCGAATAGAAGAGTGCAGCGAAGAGGGCATATTCCTGTGTGCAATTGACATCGCAGGAACTGAGAAGTTATTTGGACCCGCGGAGATACTGGCGAGCAACCTTCTTGCCCGTATCCGTGCGTTGGGCATCATGGCTTGCATTGCCATCAGCCACAACTTTCATGCCGCAGTAGCAACTGCAAAAGGGCTCACGGCACGCAGCCCGGTCCAAATAATTCCGGAAGGCGAGGAAAATGATGCGCTGGCATCGTTGCCGCTTGCTGTTCTAGGCTTGACGGAAGAACACGCAGAGACTTTCTCGCTATGGGGCATTCGCAGTTTGGGAATGCTGGCGGATTTGCCCGAGAAGGAATTAATTGCGCGTATGGGACAAGCGGGCAAGCATCTTAGACAACTTGCGCGCGGCGAGCGGACGCATCTGTTTCAGCCGGTGGAGCTTAAGTTCGCGCTCAGAGAATGCATGGAGCTTGAATCGCCTGTCGAAGTTCTCGATGCGCTGCTCTTTGTAGCAAACCTGATGTTGGAGCAACTCATCCTTCGGGCGACAGCGCACGTGCTGGCGCTAGCTGCGGTCACCGTCACACTGATGCTGGAGGGGGGCACTTCGCATGCTCGCACGATCAAGCCAGCGCTACCGATGAATGACCAACAGGTGTGGCTCAAGCTGCTGCATCTCGATCTTGAAGCACACCCTCCGCATGCCGCAATTGTGGCAGTCACGCTTGAAGCGGAGCCGGCCAGGACGAGCAAGGTTCAGCTTGGATTGTTTTCTCCGCAGTTCCCGGAACCGTCGCGATTCGATGTGACACTGGCGCGTATTCGTGCGATTGTGGGCGAGGAGAATGTAGGTCGCGCGGTGCTGAAGGATACGCACGCAGCGGATGGATTTGGCATGGAGCCGTTTCAAGTGCCTTCCATGGAAGTGGCGGAATTTTCACCTGCTACCGTGCGGCCTGCGCTGCGGCGGATTCGCCCATTCGAAACAATCTTCGTTGTGTTAAAGGCCGGACGGCCGGGTACATTTGCTTTTCGCGAGCAGCGTTATGTGGTGGAGCGCGCATACGGTCCATGGTTGAGCAGCGGAGATTGGTGGAATCAGACGCTTTGGGGATGCGAGCAATGGGACCTGGTGGCACGCACGCAAAGTGGCGCAATGCTCTGTTGCTGCCTGGTAAGGGATGTGCTTCAGGACCAATGGCAGATGGTTGCACTGTATGACTGAGCGGTACATCGAGTTGCACTCCGCCAGTGCGTTCAGCTTTCTTGAAGCTGCATCCCAGCCTGAAGATCTGATCGAGCGTGGAGTCGCACTCGAAATGCCGGCGATGGCACTGCTCGATCACAACGGTGTATACGGCTCGGCTCGCTTTCACACTAGCGCAAAACGCAGTGGTATTCGCGCGCATGTAGGAGCGGAGATTTCGGTCACGAGTTTTGGACCGCGATTGACACCTCCGCAATGGCTGCCGCATCAGTACAAGAACGAACCAGCGCGCCTTCCATTGCTCTGCGCGTCGCGCGAAGGCTACCAGAATCTTTGCCAGCTCATAACGCAGTTCAAGATGCATGAGACCTCGAAAGGCGACGGTGCAACGACCTTCGATGACCTAAGCCAATATGCGGCAGGCCTAATCTGTCTGACCGGAGGCGATGAAGGCCCTTTGGCAGCAGCACTGACTCGAGGCGGTGAAGCCGCGGGGCGCGAGACCGTGGAACGGCTGATACGCATCTTCGGGCGTAAGAGTGTTTACGTCGAATTGCAGCGACATCAGGAGCGAGAGGAAGAGTGGCGAAACCAGGCTGCAATTCGCATTGCACGCTCGCTGCGACTGCCGATGCTTGCAACAAACGGCGTACGATATGCGACCGCCAATGATCGCGAGATTCAGGACGTGTTTACTGCGATCCGTCATCATGTTGAGCTCGACCAGGCAGGACGTCTGCTGGCACTCAACAGCCAGCGTCATTTGCGGACGGCGCAGGAAATGGCTGCACTCTTTCACGATGTTCCAGGAGCTATCGAGAATACTGTCAACCTTTCCGCGCTCTTGAAGTTTGAACTGAACGATCTTGGCTACGAGTTTCCGCGGTATCCCGTGCCTAACGGAGAGACAATGGACAGCTTTTTGCACAAGCGTGTTGCAGAGGGTGTTCAGCGCCGCTACGGGTCTGCTAAGCGGGATTTGCTGGATCGCGCGAAAAAACAGGTAGAACATGAGTTGACATTGATTGCGAAGCTGGGGTTTTCCGGATACTTCCTGATCGTTTGGGACATTATTCAGTTCTGCAAACAACACGACATCCTGGTGCAGGGGCGCGGTTCTGCGGCAAACTCCGCCGTTTGCTATGCTCTGGAAATTACAGCTGTCGATCCTGTCGGGATGGAACTGCTCTTCGAACGCTTTCTAAGCGAGAATCGCGGTGAATGGCCAGACATCGATTTGGATCTCCCTTCCAGCGACCATCGCGAACAGGTGATCCAGCACATCTATGAGCAGTATGGGGCACTGGGCGCGGCGATGACAGCCAACGTCATCACCTATCGCGGACGCTCGGCTGCGCGTGAGGTAGGTAAGGCGCTGGGCTTTGACGGTGAGACGATTGAGCGCTTGTCCGGACTTATCGGGCACTGGGAATGGCGCGGACCTAATGACACGATGGCCAAGCATTTTGAACAGGCTGGGTTCGATGTCCGGCATCCACGCATTGCGCGTTATTTCGATCTGTGCCAGCGCATGCGAGATCTGCCGCGGCACCTTGGCCAGCACTCGGGCGGCATGGTCATCTGCGCGGGAATGCTGAACCGCGTTGTGCCCCTTGAGCGCGCATCAATGCCCGGCCGCACCGTCGTGCAATGGGATAAGGAAGACTGCGCCGATCTGGGCATTATCAAGGTGGACCTTCTGGGCCTGGGCATGATGGCCGTGCTCAAGGATTCAATCGAGTTGGTCCCGCGCCACTATGGAAAACAGATTGACCTGGCCACATTGCCTGAGGACACACTGGTTTACGAGACACTGCGGAAGGCCGATACAGTGGGCATGTTTCAGGTGGAGAGCCGGGCGCAGATGGCTTCGCTTCCACACAACGCTCCGGTGCGCTTCTACGACCTTGTCGTGCAGGTGGCGATTATCCGTCCCGGCCCTATCGTGGGCAAGATGATGCACCCGTACATGCGACGCCGGCAGGGGAAGGAAGCCGTAACTTATCCTCACCCCTCGTTGGAACCAGTGTTAAAGCGCACGCTCGGTGTGCCGCTCTTCCAGGAGCAGTTGCTGCGCATGGCAATGACTGTGGCCAGTTTCAGCGGCGCAGAGGCTGAGGAGTTACGCCGCGCCGTGGGAATGCGCCGCTCAATGCAACGCATGAAAGACCTCGAAGGCCGCTTGCGCCAGGGCATGACGCGCAATGGCATTGCCCCAGATGCTCAGGACAGCATCGTGCAAGGCATCTCTTCGTTCGCAATGTATGGGTTCCCCGAAAGTCATGCGGCCAGCTTTGCGCTGATTGCCTACGCTTCGGCTTATCTCAAAGTCCATTACCTTGCGGCTTTCACCTGCGCCATGCTCAATAATCAGCCGATGGGCTTCTACTCACCTGCAGTTCTTGTCAAGGATGCGCAGCGCCATGGTTTGCGCGTGCGCCCTATTGATGTTCTGCGTTCCGATTGGCTCTGCACAGTTGAAACGGAGCCGGATGGCTCTCTCTCACTCCGCATCGGTCTTCACTATGCCAGGGGTCTTCGTCAATCGTCTGCAGATGCTTTGCTGAGGTCACGCAACAGCGAGTGCGCGTTTGCGTCTGTTGATGACATGACCACGCGCGTGCCGGAACTCAACCGCAAAGAGCTTGTCGCGTTGGCCCGCATCGGCGCGCTGAACTCACTGGATAAAATCCGGCACCGCCGCGACGCGCTGTGGCAGGTGGAAGAAGCAGGCCGCCCCGTTGGACCCTTGTTGCGTAATGTGGCGCCCCTGTCTGAGGATGCGACCCCACCAATGCCGCTGAAGCAAATGACGACGGACGAACGGCTCTCCGCCGACTTTACAGGAACCGGCCTCACCACCGGTCCGCATCTGATGGCCTATCACCGTTCAACTTTGAGGCACGATGGCTTTCTCTCGGCGGAGGAATTGTCTAAAGGGAACAACCATCAAAGCGTGCGCGTCGCCGGTTGCGTCATTGCCCGCCAGCGTCCCGGCACCGCAAAGGGCTTTGTATTTCTCTCACTCGAAGACGAGACCGGCATTATAAATATCATTCTTACTCCCGATGTATTCGAGCAGAACCGCATCGTCGTTACGCGAGGCAGATTTCTGCGTATCGAAGGTTCGCTCCAGATTCAGGATGGCGTCATCCACGTCAAGGCACAACGTATCTTGTTGCTCGACATCACCGCCGTGCCGATCCGTTCGCGTGATTTCCACTGACGGCCAGGAAGGGTGATTCCGCGGCGATGAGAGAAATTACGATACTTGCGGGCTTTGACATACCGGTCCGGTAACCCCAGATCGCAGGTGTGACCAAAGTCGCTGACTGCCGGCTGCCCCTGCACTTACCTTTGAACCAGAAGGAAGCAACTGACACGGGTGCACAAGCAGTGGAAAGATACCCCTACAACAGAGAGAAGAACGTCCTGATTCGGCGGTCCACTCCAGACCGCTCGCAGCGCATCCGGCGGATTGTGCAGTTGTTGTTTGTCGCCCTGAACGGCTTGCTCGGTGTGCAGTTCCTTCTATGGGTCCGCTACTTTGAGAGCGGCGGGAATAGCATGTATGTTCCTCGACCGGCCGGCGTGGAGGGGTGGCTGCCCATTGCAGGCCTCATGAATTTGAAGTACTTTCTGCTCACAGGGCATGTTCCGTCCATCCATCCGGCCGCAATGTTTCTGTTTATTGCGTTCGTGCTGATGAGTCTCCTCCTGAAAAAAGCCTTCTGTGCCTGGCTGTGCCCGATCGGGACACTCTCTGAGGCTCTGTGGAGGCTGGGCCGCAAAGTCTTCGGGCGCAATCTGCGCCTTCACAGGTGGGCCGACATTCCGCTTCGCGGCCTGAAGTATCTCCTGCTCGGCTTCTTTGTCTTTGTGATTGGAACCATGTCAGCCGAAGCGCTAGTGGGATTCATGAATACCCCCTATGGGCTGGTGGCAGACGTTAAGATGTTGAATTTCTTCCGCAACATGGGGCAGACAGCAGCTATCGTTCTTGTTCTGCTGGCACTTGGCTCAATGTTGGTGCAGAACTTCTGGTGCCGGTATCTCTGTCCTTACGGCGCGCTGATAGGGCTGGTTTCTGTTCTGAGTCCGGTCAAGATTCGCCGGGACGCCGAAGCTTGCATCGATTGCGCGAAGTGCGCACGAGCCTGTCCGGCCGGTTTGCCAGTTGACCACCTGGTGCAGATCCGGTCGGCAGAGTGCAGCGCGTGCATGGAGTGTGTCGCAGCTTGCCCGGCGCAGAATGCCCTGCAGTTCTCCCTGCCAGCGCGACACGCGGCTGCACCTGCGCAGCGTTGGTTTCGCCGTTCCGTTGGGCCATTGGCAATCGCCGGCATTGTCGCTTACATCTTTTTTGGACTCATACTCATCGCCAGGGCAACGGGCCATTGGCAGACAAACATGCCCCGCGACGCCTATATGAACCTGATGCCGCATGCGAACGAAGTGACCCACCCAGGCATATAGGAACCGACCATGCGGAGTGTTGATTTTTCGGTTCTCTATAAGCCTCTCCAAGAACTTGGCGGCGCCCGCGTGGGAACAGATGGCGGCATCCGGGGGAGAGCGCCGGGAAGTACGGCGACGTCGCCGTTTAACCGATGAGTAACCCTACCCCCCCCCTATTCTGTAGATAAATTCTCTCTTTTCATGCGTTTACGATAGAGATTTCGCTGCAAAATATTGATTCTGCAGACGTTAGCTGCAGAATATAGATATCAAAAAAGTTAGGCCGCTTTTCGGGTGTGAGGGGGATAGATTACATTGCGCATTCACGAAGACAAGGCACTCCGCACCTGTCCGTGCGCAACTTCAGGACCGTGATTCGACTGGCAATGCTCCCCGCCCCGTGATCGACCTATCGATACTCAACTCAAATTCAATTATGCGCCGCACGCACATAATTCTATGCAAGAGTGAAGTGCCGTCTCCGGCCTTGTTGGTTTCTGGACAGGCGCTATAAAGCCCACGAAGAAATCCAACGCAATCGCACGCTGCCGCTCCGGAAGCGGCCAGTTCAGCTCCACCAAGTCTCGCCGGGAGCCAGGTGTGCGCGCACATGGTCCGGGTTCGGCTCGACGCCAAGGCCAGGCTTATCCGGAATGAGGATCCTGCCGTCCTTCACAAGCGGTCCGTCGTGGATCACGAAGTCTTCCCAGCCTTTCACCGGGTCTCCGACGATATGACCCCAAGGCGTATCGGCGGATTTTCCATTCAGTCGGCCGATACTGAGCTCATGAGCTTTGAAATCGCGCATGGCAGCCGCGCTGTGCGCCGAAGCGACAGCTCCGAGCGGACCAGACGCGTTGTGGGAACATACCGGCATGTCGAAAACGTCGGCCAGGTCTGAGATTTTCCTGGCCTCCAGCAAACCTCCAGCTTTGGGAATATCAATTTGCACGATGTGACAGCCCTGGTGAACGATGAAGGGCATAAAACCGCGCCTGGTATAGAGGTTTTCACCGGTGAGGATGGGTATGGGAGATTCTTCGGTAAGCTTGACCCAGGAATCACAAAAGTCGGGCGGCAGGAGATCCTCGATCCACATCGGTCGAATAGGTGCAACCGCGCGCGCAAGGTTCAGAGCATCGGCTACGTCCAGCTCCCAATGCGTATGCACTGCAATTCCGAAATCCGGCCCCAACGCCTGGCGCACATTTGCAAAACCTTTGGCATTTTTGTCCAGGTCTTCATTCGTCAACTGCCGGTTATAACCGCGTGGATTGTCGAAGACCGTGTTGTAAAGATTCTCTTTCGGATATCCTACGCGCAGGATGTCAGTCTTCACCGCAGTGAGGCCGAAGGGATGCTCTTTGATCGCAGCCGCCCATTCGGTGCAAGATGCTGAATCAAGGAAATTCTCCGGGCTACTGGTCAGATAGACGCGCACGCCGGTGCGATATTGGCCGCCAAGCAGTTTGCATACCGGTTGGCCAAGAAGCCGGCCCGCAAGATCCCAGAGCGCTATCTCCACTCCGCTGATTGCGGTGACGGTCACGCCGGCAATGGCACCCGCTCCACCAGCGCGAAGAATCATCTTCGTATACAAAGGATCGATATCCAGCGGATCTTCGCCGAGGATGACTTCCCGCAAATACCCCATCATCACATCCTTCACGCCGAATCCCCAATAGGCCTCACCATATCCGCTGATTCCCGCATCCGTATCGATGCGCACCAAGGTGTTGCCGCCGGGTATGCCTATCACCATGGCCTTCAGGTCCGTAATTTTGACCTTCTTTCGCAGAGGCTCAGCCATGGCTGAATAGTGTTGCAACGCGAACGAGGCGGGAATCACCGCCGCAAGTCCTTGCAGAACATTCCGTCTCTTCATGAAACACCTCACTTCGGCAAAGTTAACGTGAAATGGAAACACGAATACAGAGCAACAATCCAGTATGCTGGACAAGATCGTCAGGCGGCTGCTGGAATGTGACCGGAGTTGCTTCCAATGGTACGCCGGATTCATTTGCCCCCGGCGTCGTATGTACCAATTGATGTGAGAGAAAATGGCGCCCGGGACAGAACCAGAAGATAGGCAGAAGAGTAAGTCGGGGTGGAGGAACATGAAAAAGACAATTGGTATAGCATTGGCCGTTTGTGCACTGCTGGGAACGCTGCCTGCCTTCAGCCAGGTGAAGATGACACGGGATCAAATGCTCTTTTACACCTCGGAGTGGAAGGGCGACCGTTTCCCTGATGGACGCCCGAAGGTGCCAGACTCGCTGCTGAAGCGGGCAGTGGACATGACCATCGAAGACGTGTGGGAGTATTTGCGCAACCACGGCTACCGCAATCAGTTTGAGTCTGGCTGGCAGGCGCTGCACATCGAAAAGCCCTTTGCCGGACGTGCGCTCACGGCACAATACATGCCGACCCGGCCGGATATGGCCAAGGCCATTGCTGCCGAAGGCAAGGCGGAAGGAAGGGTGAGTGGAACGAATATGTGGCCCATCAACGAACTGCAGGTGGGCGATGTGTACGTGGCTGACGGCTTTGGAAAGGTCATTGAGGGCACGCTGATCGGTTCCAATCTGGGGAATGCTGTGGCCGCGCACACTCACACTGGCTTCGTATTCGACGGCGGCATACGCGATCAGGCAGAGAATCGGGAAATTCCCGATTTCAACGGATTCTACCGGGGCTATGATCCCTCCGCCTGGGCAGACATGGAATTGACCGCGATCAATGCTCCGGTTCGTATTGGAAGAGCAATCGTGTTGCCGGGGGACCTGGTATTGGCCAAGCCGGAAGGAGTCCTTTTTATTCCTGCAATCCTGGCAGAGGATGCGATCAGTTCAGCGGAGTTCACTGCTCTTACCGATGCCTATAACTTTGAGTTGAATCGCCAAGGAAAAAACGGCGCGCAATTTGAGGGGGGGTGGACGCAGGAGAAATATGACGGCTTTGCAAAGTGGATCGACTCTCACCCTGACATGTTGAAAATGCCGCGGGGTGAATTCGACGCACTGCTTGCCAAGGCAAAGAAGCAGAATTCCGACTAGAACAATGTCTCCGCGTCCATCGGTATGAAGGCTGACGCAGCCAGTGGATGACCCACCTGATACTTTTGCTGCTTGACCGTCTCATCCACTCGGGCTCGACGAAGGCGATCGTACCGCGCCTCAATTCTTGCCTCTTTCTACGACCAGGGCAGCCTGGAGCATGGCTTTTGCATAGGCAATGTCGTACACATCTCCGGTGTAGCCGCCGCCACCCGGATAGCCGGGGATAGGTCCGCGCGCCCGGTCGTAATCGATGGCCCGTGGATGTTCCGGGTAAAGCTCCCGGGAATACTTGACCTTGATCAACTCGCGCATCACTGCAAACATGTTGACGTCACCTTCATCGATAAAGCCCTCGTCATATTCCAGGTAGGGCTTCAAGATGTGTGGATTTCTGTAATGCATGTGGTTGATACGATCGCGGCTGCCAAAGTAGCGACACACAGCTACCGGATCTTCTCCGATCTCCTGCGTCACCCCACAGTCAAAGGTGATTCCGTTCGATGGGCTGTCCACGATTTCGATCAGGTGCTTCCAGCCGGCGAGTGTGGACATGATTTGCTGCGATCCACGACTTTGAGGAAAGGGTGGATCGTTGGGATGGAGCGCCAGCCGCACATTGGCCTTCTCCGCAACCGGGATGACGGCCTTTAGAAAATAAGTGATGTTGTCCCACATCTCATCAAGCGTGTGTGTCCCCTCTTCGGCGAGTGGAGGAAGGTCTTTCATCCGGCCATAGTCCACGCCCGTCAACCCGGCGCCGCCTCTGCCAACTTCTTCGTAGTAGCCCTCCACGGCACGGTGCGCATAGAAGTTGTATTCGACAACGGGGATGCCGACCCGGCCCGCAGCTTGGATCGATTGCCTTATCTTCTCAATCTCCTCGTCTCGATCCGGGCGACCGTAAATTGTATTGGGAAACCCGCCAATCATCAGGTTGCCCAGCGTTACACCCGCAGTCTTCAGCCTGTTTACGATCGGTTGAAGCTGACTGACTGTCCAGGGTATCGTTGGGCCGCCGGATAAGACGTGACTGACACCGATCTGGACGACACTGCGAATGGCCTCCGGCGTAACGCCGTTGCCGAAGTCGATCGCGCAGGCGATCTTTGGTGTGGCGGCGCTTTCCTGAAGCATGCCATCGCCAAGCCACCAGGGTCTTGCTTCCTGCTGAGCGATTGACCTCATCGGAGGCAATACTGGCGCCAAAGTTGCGGCTCCGATTCCCTTGATGAGACTTCGGCGCGAGATAACGGTTCTCATAATTGCATACCTCTCTCAATCAATCATCTGGCTAGGCGGCCGCAATGCCCCGCACGGAAGAGAAGGGGCAATGCGATGAATTGGATCAAAGCTGACGCGCAGGAACAATGTCGGGCTACGGCATCGGATTCTTCCACAAACCGAGTGCAGACGTCCAGACGTGCAGGATCATACGCCGGGCAAAGCAGGGAACGCAGGAGTAAGATGGGAACGCAAAATTCATCCTGGGAGGTAGACCGCCGCCATGTCCGACGCAAACAGGTTTCAATTCAACCGCCGCAGCATTCTTAAATCTTCTCTGGCCTTGCTCGCCGGCGGGGCTGTAGAACGGGTAGCGGAGGCTGAACCGATGATCAAGAATGTGAATCTCGCCTCCAGCCCGTCGAGCCTGAAGATTACCGACATGCGCTATGCGATTATCGTAAAGCCTGGACCGAGCCCCTGCGTGCTGATCCGCATTGATACCAACCAGGGCGTCTATGGCCTAGGCGAAGTACGCGATGTTGCCGGCCCGCAATACGCGATGGTGCTCAAGAGTCGCATCGTTGGTGAGAATCCTCTTCGTATCGACTATCTGTTTCAAAAGATCGCACAGTTCGGCGGCGGTGCTCGCCAGGCAGGCGGGGTTTGTGCCGTGGAAATGGCCCTGTGGGACATCGCCGGCAAGGTTTACAACATCCCGGTCTATCAGATGCTCGGCGGCAAATGGCGCGACGAGATCTGTATTTACGCGGATACGGAGGAATCGATGGAACCCGCGGAATATGGACGCCGGGCCAAAGAGCGCAAGGAGATGGGTCTCACCTGGATGAAGATGGACTTAGGCATCAACGTTCTCGATAAAATTCCCGGCACCGTAATGCAGCCCCCAGGTTTGGACAAGTGGGAACTTCGCGACCAGCCTCATCCCTTTATTGCCACTGAAGTGACGGATAAAGGCATCGACCGGCTCTGCGAGTATGTGGCCGCCGTGCGAGACAACATCGGATACGATATGCCGCTTTCAATGGATCACCTGGGCCACATTGGCGTAAAGTCCGTCATTCGGCTGGGCAAGGCCTACGAGAAGTTCAATCTGGAGTGGATGGAAGACGTGATTCCCTGGTACTACACGGATTTGCTCAAGGAAATTACGCAGGAGAGCCCGACGCCAACTCTCACGGGCGAGGATATCTACAAAGTAGAGGATTTCGAAACGCTGTGCAGAGAGCACGCTGTGGACAAGATTCATCCGGACCTTGCGACATCAGGCGGTATTCTGCAGACGCATCGCATTGGCGACATGGCTTTCCGCTACGGCGTACCGATGGCGATGCACTTTGCCGGGACGCCGGTCAGTTGCATGGCCAACGTCCACTGCGCCGCCGCGACTCGCAACTTCCTCGCGCTTGAGAACCATTCGCTCGATGTGCCCTTCTGGCAGGACTTGGTGACAGGAATTGAAAAACCAATCGTCAACAAAGGCTATATACGGGTTCCTGAAACTCCCGGGCTGGGAATCACGCTGAATGACGACGAACTGAAACAGCATCTGAAACCGGGGACGGGCTACTTTGAACCGACACCGATGTGGGACGAAGCGCAGTCGTGGGATGATGCGCTTTTCAGTTGAGCTTGGCCGTTACTGCTTGATCACCGTACCGTCCCGAAGTCGAACCTCACCCCAGCCACCGTTAAGCGAGCTGGCGGTGAACGGCGCTTTGGCCGCTTCTTTCTCGTCGATCTCAATACCCCAGCCAGGTTTCTCGCTCACCCACAGATATCCGTCACGCATCTCAGGACAACCCTGAAAGATTGCCTGTGTCTGTTCGTTGAAGGGCGAGTACTCCTGAATTCCGAAGTTGTAACAGACCAGATCCAGAGTCACGTTTGCCATGTGGCCAATCGGGGAAACATCGCCGGGACCATGCCATGCTGTCTTGACGCCAAACTGCTCGGCAAGAGTCGCGATCTTGCGTGCCGGGCTGAACCCGCCGGCTTGCGAGACGTGCACGCGAATGTAGTCAATCAACTGCTCAGTGATCAGAGGCTGCCATTCATGGGGGCTATTGAAGAGCTCGCCCATGGCGATCGGAGTTGCGCAGTTCTGACGAATCTGCCGGAAGTACCCCAGATCCTCGGGTGGGAGCGGGTCCTCAAGAAAGAACATCCGGTACTGCTCGGCTTCTTTGCAGAATTGAACCGCCTCGTTGGGCGTCAGCCGTTCATGCATGTCATGGAGCAGTTCGACTTCATCGCCGAGTTCGCGACGACAGATCTCAAGGAGCTTCAGGGCGCGGCGCATTTGGGCCGCAGGGTCAAACAGCGGCTTGTCATGAAGCGCCTTTGGCCTGCCTTCTTCCTTGTGCTGCGATCCATAGCCCGCCATTCCAGGAAGGCCCACCTGGACACGCACATTGCGGAAGCCCTGCGACCTATATTTCTTAGCGTTGTCGACGACCTCTTCAAACTCTGCACCGCTGGCGTGCGCGTAGGTATCAACGGCCTCGCGGCATTTGCCGCCGGCGAGTTGGTAGACCGGCATACCGGCCTGCCGTCCCTTGATATCCCAGAGCGCCTGATCAATGCCACTGATCGCATTGTTCAGTACCGGACCGTTCTTCCAATACGAACTGTCGTAGCAGGATTGCCAGATGTCTTCGATCCGGTCGGTCGTCTTGTTCAACAGGAAGGGCTTGAGATACTTCTCCACAGCGGGCCTGACCAAGTCGGCGCGTTGCGTAAAGGTCGCACAGCCGTAGCCGTAGAGCCCATCCTGGTCGGTCGTGATCTTGACCACGGTCAAGCGCACACCTGAGGGCTCGCATTCGATGACGCTGATATCTTTGATGCGCGGCGACGGCATTGCTCGAGTTGCGCGTGCTACCTGGGCTTCCGCTTGAACAAGGCGCGGCGCCATAGCCAGCGCGCCCGCCCCCGCAATAGCCTTCATGAATCCACGCCGTCCAATCGTCATCCCAATGCTCCTTTTGATCCGTTGCGCAAGGTCTTTGATCAATCACAGAAACGCAATTCTACCCCCCAGACATTGGCTGGCGCATCCGGTAGAGTGATTCCGAGAGACGGGCTCTCTCCGTTCGACAAATGACAGTTCTCTTTGAGGGGGGATTGTGGACTGCTCAAAATCGAAGGCCGACAGTTCCACGGGATGAAGTCGGTGGAACTGCCGGCGGCAGTGAATCGTGTTCTATCTGAGGCCCGGAAAAAACATCTTGCAGATGCATCCCGGGGCTATGTCTTCGTCAGTTGCGAAAGTGGCGGGAACCGGAAACGTGCCTTCGCAATCGGCGTGCCCACAACCTCAATCCGGCTAAGATCGCGCGTACCTACGCCCAGACCCTCAGCCAGCCGCAGCGTACTGTCGCAGGTCTCGAATGGAGCCGTTCCGCGGTCGGCCATCGGATCGAAGCCCATCGTCGCCATGGCAACGGCGTCTGTGGAAACGCAGTTCATGCCCGCAATCAGCAACCCGGGATGGACGGGCTTATGAATCGTCCCGCGGCCTTGATTCGGCAGTTCGCCGCCTGTCATGGTGTAGATGCCGTCGATGACCGCCAGGTGTATGGGCCTGGCTGCCACCAGATCGGCCGTGGCACGCGGCACGCGGTACCCCGGGTCCTTCGATGCATTTCCATCCACCGGCTGGGGCGCGCTCTTGGGCGGTACGCGGGAACCGGAGTGCATGGGCCCGCGGTATCCCACGGGGATAATGCTCGGCTCGTCCACGGGCGCCTCATCACTGTAGATTGTGGCAGGAGTGTTGCCGAAACAATTCTTCATCGAAAGCGTAACGCCGGCCGTCCTGTGTTCTTTCAGCTTGGCCAGGGAGACAAAAACATCGGTGTCCATGTAGGAATGGTTCAGGTCGTAGCCCGCATACATCAGGCCGCCTCCTGGAACCATGAAGCGCGCATAAGTCTTTCCGCTACCCAGGAAGTTGGTGTTTTCAAACTCCACCCGCGCAGCCGCGCTCGCGAAATCGCTCGGCCGCCAACCTGCGGCAAGCATGAACTCCTCCAATGGCTTCACGCCGATCGGCGCGCTCTCAAGCAGGCGGATGCGCTGTGCTCCCGCCTTGCCCAAAAGGGAAACCAACGACCCGATGACCTGGGGATGAACCCAATGGGTCATCTGGTTCTGCATGGAATGCAACTTGTCGTCAACCCGGCCGGTCATGTTGAGTTTGATGGCCACCGTCTTCCCCCGGACCAATCCTTCCAAGCCGCCGAGCTGGTCGAACATGGTGGAAAGTACCTCGGCAACCTGGTGGTTGTAACGTGGGCAAAGTCCGATGGCAACGCGGCTTGCCGGAGAGGGCAAGGCTGACAGCATCAGTGGCCGCGCAATGTGTGCACCGGCGGCCATTCCCATGGCGGCAAGAAAGTCTCTACGGGAATGATTCATCTTCATATTCTTGGCCGACCTCCCGGCCCGTTCATTGTAGTATGAGCCGATCTGCGCCAGGATGTATACCGGAATTTTGCAGGCTGGAATCGGGACGCCTTAGCCCGGAATTCCCAGCGTGCTTTGTGCCGTCAGAGATGAGACGAACTGGCGCACCCCGGCTCTCCATGCTGCGCCGAACTTATCCCATAGTTTCCATTCATATTTAAGATATTGTTTCTATTGACCTTGTCAACCACGAAGGAAATCCATGATAATGCGCACTATGATTGGACTCGTCAACTATGCCAGCGAGCCTTATGCCGTCGAACTGCGTGATGTGCTGGTTCCGGAAATAGGCGAGGACGACATCCTTCTCTCGGTTCGGTCAGTTGGAATCTGCGGCAGTGACCTGCATCAGTATTCGGGCAAACAAAGCTGGGCGGTCAATTATCCAGTGGTCCTCGGCCATGAATTTGCCGGGGTCGTGGCTAAAACTGGCGCCCGCGTACGGGGCTTCAAAGAAGGCGACCGTGTTGTGAGCGAGACCGCGGCGGTGTTGCCTTCAGATTCAGCATTCATTCGGCAGGGGCTTTACAATCTCGACCCGAAGCGGCTCGGTTTTGGATATGGTGTCAACGGTGCGATGGCGGAGTTTGTCAAGGTTCCAGCCCGTTGCCTGCACCGGGTTCCCGACACCCTGGGCCTTGAGAAGGCGGCTCTAACCGAACCGTGCTGCGTAGCGTATAACGCGGTCTGCGGAAATTCCCGATTACGCCCGGGGGACACAGTCGCGATCATCGGCCCAGGGCCCATCGGCTTGCTCTGTGCGCTCGTGGCCAAACTGGCGGGAGCCGGGCATCTCATTGTCATCGGTATTCCCGCCGACGCTCACAGGTTAGATGTGGCCAGGCAGATTGGCGCTGAAACAACTCTCGGAGCCAAGAGCGAAGACGTTGTCGAGTGGGTCAAGAATTTTGGTGATGGCTATGGCGTTGATCTTGTAATTGATGCCGCAGGTGTTTCGGCCTCGCTCAAGGTGGCGCTGGATATAGTTCGCCCGGCCGGACAAATCACGAAGGTCGGATGGGGACCGCAGCCGTTGAACTTCTCACTCGATCAGTTAGTGCAGAAGGCAGTGACCCTGCAAGGAAGTTATTCGCACAACTGGGCGATTTGGGAAAAGGTCATCTCTCTTCTGGCGAGCGGCAAACTTGATCTCGGCCACATACTGAATCGCATCTCTCCTCTAAGTGACTGGCACCAAGCTTTCGAGGAGATGCGTGCAGGGATAATCGTGAAAGCTGTGCTGCAACCATGATCGAACCGGCTTCTCTCGCTGGAACGCGATTACAAGACAAAGTGATTTTGGTTACCGGCTCGACGACCGGCATCGGTGAAGGAATGGCCCGTTTAATCGCCCATGAAGGCGCCCGGGTGATGATTCATGGACGCGAAACAGACGCCGCGCAGAAAGTGGCTGCCGATGTCGAGGGAGATGCAGCACTTGTAATTGGGACGCTTGAGATCCAGGAACGCCTGCGAAGGAGTTTTGAATGAAACCGAAGCTGGCTGCGTTCCCCAAATGCTATATGGATGAGCTTTGTGTCCATAAAACGATGACGCTTTTCGAGTGGATTGAACAAGCTGCAACCTTGGGAGTTGAGGGCTTGGAGTTTTATTCAGGCTTTCTTGAAGACGACGAAACCTTTTTGCGCGAAGCCAAAAACTCACTCACCAAACATCACCTGCAAATGCCGATGCTTTGCTGCTCTCCCGATTTCACTCAACCTGATCCCGCTCTTCTGCAGAAAGAGATCGAGCGCGAAAAGCGGATGATCGAAATCACCGCATTTTTCGGTGGGCGCTTTTGCCGCGTTCTCTCTGGCCAGCGTCGGCCCGAGATCTCACGCGAGAACGGCATCGCTCAGGTTGTCCGGGTGATAAAGAGCCTGCTGCCATTTGCACAGAAGCATGGTGTCGTCCTCAATATGGAGAATCATTACAAAGACAATTACTGGCAATACCCCGAATTCGCGCAGAAGATGGATGTCTTTTGCGCAATTGTGGAACGAATCGAATCACCTTGGTTCGGCGTCAATTACGACCCCTCCAATACCATTCTTGCCGGAGAAGACCCGCTTGTGCTGCTCGAACGGGTAAAGCACCGTGTAGTCTCGATGCACGCCAGCGATCGCTTTCTAAAGAGCGGTACCCTCGAAGATTTACGCAAAGAAGAAGATGCGATTGGATACGCCAGCCGTCTTTCCCATGGCGTCATTGGCAGGGGAATCAACGACTACGACAAGATTTTTTCGACACTATCTTCGGTTGGGTTTGAATCGTGGATTTCCATCGAAGATGGTATGGGCGGGATGAGCGAGCTTCGCGAATCAGTCCATTTTCTTAAGACCAAAATTGACTGTTACTTCAAAGACTAAGAATGAAATTCGGCGCTCCTTCCCATCTCGCTTGGACGGCCAGGTTCGTGTTGAGGCAGACCGACTATGAACACTATTGTGCAGATTTCGCTTGACCTTACATCCATCGAAGAGAGCCTCCAAACCGCACATCTCGCCATGCGTTCAGGGGTTGATTGGCTGGAGGCGGGGACACCGCTCATCATTGCCGAAGGGATGAATGGAGTTCGTGCCTTGCGCGCAGAGTTTCCCGGTGTACCCATCGTTGCTGACCTGAAAACCATGGACGGCGGTTGGCTTGAGGCCCAAATAATGGCAAGCGCTGGGGCAACTCACGTTGTGGTGATGGAGCGTGCGCATCCCGAGACGATCAAAATGGTAGTGAAGGCCGGCAAAGATCTGGGCGTGAAGGTGATGGGGGACAACCTGGGAGCGAAGAACAAAGTAGCGGCTGCGAAAAGACTGGAGGACCTGGGCTGCGATTTCGTAATTCATCATATTGGCTACGATGAACGCCGCGGCCTTGCGGCGGCGGGAAGGTTATGCCCCAGTCCGCTCGATCAATTGAAGGAGGTTGTTGCGGCCGTCCAGATACCGGTCCAGGCCGTTGGTGGTCTCTCAATTGAGCAGGCGATCCGGACTCCCGAGTTCGGAGCGCCTCTCGTTGTTTTAGGAGCGCCTCTCACCATTGACGCCGATTTCTTTAAGACGGCTTCGGGCAACCTGGAAGATACGCTCCGCTTGATTTGCGACAGAGTCCATGCCTATCGCCACTGATGCAAAGGCGCACGCCTGCCCAACCACACTCCCGTCGGAGATGGGCAAAGGAATGGAAGACAGTCGGCGCTACTGTACTGGCGGCTTGGACGGTGCGCTGTCCTTCGGGGCGGGCGCTTCCGGAGATTTCTGTGGAGACGCTTCCGTTGGCTTGTCAGGCGGCGGCGCGGGGGCCGCGGCTTTCTGACGCCGATCGGCAGCTTTCTGCAATTCCTCGTCACGTTTCGCCTTTTCAGCCGCCGCTTCCGAGTCGGTGATGTAGTGAAATACCTGCAAGCGTCCCGGATACTGTTCGGTGGTGAAAACCCGATTCTGTTTGTCGATGGCGACTCCCACCAGCGCTTTGAACTGGCCGGGCAAGTCTCCGTGTCCGGTACCGATGTAAGTCAGCAGTTGACCTTCGCGATTGAAAACCTGAAGCCGGTCTTGCACTTCGTCAGCCACCCAGACGTGCCCATCGGCATCAATCGCAATGCCCTTGGGCCGAGCGAAGAATCCGGGACCATCGCCGTTTTTGCCAAACAGACTGATGAAGTTTCCGTCGGCATCAAAGATTTCTACTCGGTTGTTGAGGGTGTCGGTAACGTAAACGTTGCCGTCCTGATCCACGGCCACGCCCTGCGGTGCACCAAAGTCGCCCGGGGTGGTGAGGAAATGGTTTTTGCCGCCCGTTCCGATGCGTCGCAGCAGCTTGAGAGTGTCCGCGTCATAGACGATGACCTGGTCCTGCTGGGTATCCACGACATAGAGAAAGCGGTTGGTCGTATCGAGGGCCAGGCCAACCGGATCCACCAGTCCCTCTGTGATCTGGTTTTCCACCTCGTGCTTGGTATTGAAGATGATGACGCGGTGCATCTTGCCGTCGGAGACGAAGAGCCTGTCGTCGTCATCGATGGCGAGGCCGTTGATCCAGCCAAAATGAGCTTCGTAGCCGTTGCGAATGAGCTGGGTATCGTGGGTTTCCGGGTTGAAGATAAAGACCGCACCAACTTTTTGATCGGCTACGTACACCAGTCCCTTGGAATCGATGGCGATGCCATAGGGTCCGATCAGCTGGAAAGGAAAAGTCTTGGGATTGAATTTTTCGGCCTGGGACTGCCCACCGGCAAGGCGGTCCATCCAGGTTGCCTTGGCCTTTGCGTTGGCTGCCGGCGTGTAATCGATCTTTGCCCCGGCAAAATAGTCAAGCCAATGGACGCGTGCGATGTTAGGTGGGCTTGGCCACACAAGCTTGGTGGGATCGAATGGAAACTTGCGCGGACCGACTTCAGGCGCGGTGGCGGATGCGACCTTCTTCTTCTTGTCTGCACGGGCGGAAAGCGGCAAAGCCAAGCCCAGCGCGAGCAGGAGCAACACAGTGAGTGGCTTACGGGTGCATATCGATTTGAAGAGGAAGCGATACATCTTGATCTCCAGTTAATTTCCAGGGGAAACAGTCTGCGTCATATTGAGTCGGTTCTTGTGACAGGTGTCGCAGAACGCCATGTTGTTGGACTGGTCTTTCACCAGCAGATCGGATTGAGACGAAGCGTGCGGCTGATGGCAGGAGAGACAACTGAGCGGTGTCTTCACCTTGCTTTGGTCGGTGGGGTCCATCACGTCGGAAACGGGGTGACCCTGCACCGGATGGCCCAAGCCGAAGCGCAGAGGCAGGATCGCAACCTTGTTCTTCTTGTAGTAGTCATCGGGCAGCTTCACTGTGCCATTGAAGATGGTGAAAAGGTGATCGGCTTCCAGTCGCTGCGGAACGGCATCGGGACCGTGGCACTCCAGGCAAAGCGCATTGCCCTTGGCGCGTAACAGATGATCGTTGTCGCCGCCGTGAGGCGTGTGACAGGTGGCGCATCCCTGCACAAAGGCGGGTTGATGGTGCACCGCCTTCTTGCGCAGGTCGTCGAAGTCGCTGTGACATCCCAGGCAGATGGTGACCGCATCGGTCTTCGGCAGTCCAGGCTGGTTGCTGGCGTGCGGGCTATGGCAATCGGTGCAATCGCCCGCCGCGCCGGGATGTGGCACTTTGGCCGTCTCGATCAGCTTGGCCTTGTCGTCATGGCAGGTTACGCACAGGGACTTGGCGTCGGCCTGCGTCAGCACTACTTTTCCGTCTTTTGCCGGCGCGTGGCAGGTGTCGCAGCTATTCATCGCGAACGGTGCATGCATGAACTTATTCATCAGCTTGGGAAACGCCGACTGGTGCGGATCATGACACTGCAAACAGTTGGCCGCGGCGAAGGGTTGGTTCTGATGAGCTTTTTGCAGGTCTGCGTCCTTTGCATCATGGCAGTCCAAACAGAGCGCCGGGGGCGACTTGGTCAGATGGAACCGGTTCTCTGCCGTCGGTTCGGCGCCCGTCTTGTGGGTGAGGTGGCAGGTGTCACAGCCCATATCGAGAGCGGCATGACGGCTGCCCTTCTCGGGCACATTCAATCCCGTCTGGTGGCAACCGAGGCAGAGGTTTTCCTTCTCGCCGCCCGACATTGGCTTCAGAAGCTGATTCTTGTTGTCGCTGGTGTGCGGATCGTGGCAAACCAGGCAGTCGCGAACCGCTGGGGGATGCACCGTCCCCTTTATGTCGGCCGCCTTCTTATCCGCATGGCACGTGAGGCAAAGCGCAGAGGGCGTAGCGGTGATCAGCTTGACGCGTGTGACGTCTTTATTGACCCGGATCTCATGGCAGCTCAAACAGCCCGTGGCCATGGCGGAATGTACAGACTTACCTTTGGTCTTATCCTCGTGGCACTCAAGGCATTTGGCAGCGTCGGTGTTCTTGTCTAGGGGGACAGGATGAACCGCCGCAACGGCAGGCGTCGCAAGCAGCACAGCCAAGGCGATGCAAGTCCAAACGTCCACGCCAAGCCCGCGGCCGCCGCGGCTGGCGACCAGTTCGCGGAACCAAACGCGATGGGGAAACGGTCTCATTCGGCCTCCGAAGGGTCCGTGTTGCACGAAGGTCGATGCAACGCAGAATGCAGCCGCGAACTGCAACGCGCGCGTCGCAGACTGGGTAAAAACATGTTCGCACGCATATTAGATACGGTAACGAAAGCCGTGACGGTGATTCAAATCACATAATCAGGGCTTTGCCGTCGTCAGGCATCGAAAGCATCCTGTGACGTGTGAACTCCCCTTCTAATCGGATTGCGCTGCTGGATTTAGTCCAATTCGACCCGTTATCAACCCTGTCGGAAGCGCCCGCGCGGGAACAGGGGCGGCATCTGGGGAGCAGCAAGCAGCACGGCGACAGTCGCAGGTCGGTACCCATTTCGGGGATACCCCCTACCCCCTATTCTGTAAATAAGTTATCTATTTTCATGGGTTTACTGTAAGGCTTGCGCTGCAAAATATTAATTCTGCAGATGTTAGCCGCAGAATATAGATGTTAAAGGAGTTAGACCGCCCCTGGGGCGCGCGGAGGATAGTTTGCTCCCCAAATTCACGAGGGCAGGCTCCCTTTTGCGCCTTGCGGTGCGGAGCTTCCGTACCTGTGGTTCGATAGGTGACGCCCCACTCCTTGCTATCAACTCGAATTCCATTATGCGCCGGGTGTACTTAATTCCCTGCAAAAGGGCAGCCGTCCTCAGGGTTCGAAAGGAAGAGCGGGCCTGGACGCAGTGCCGTTTCCGGCCTTGTTGGTCTCCGGGCGGCTGCTGAGACGTTGTTGGAAGCGGAACTTTTCGGGTACCAAAAAGACCATTTGCCGGTGCCACGTGCTCCAATGCGACGGCCTCCCTGCACCAGAATTCCATCGCGGGAAACAAGGGCGTAAAGGGCCAAAACGGCAGCTACTCCATTCTTCGGGCACCGAAAACCGACGCCAAGGCTCCAGATCGATGAGGACTAAGCCGATGAGCACAAGTGTGCACGAGGAGGCTCTATGCAATGAAATGGAATGCGTTCGCCACGCTGATGATGCTGGCAAGCACTGGCTTCGCTGCGGCACAGGCAGGATGGTCGCCGTCTACAGACGTTCTCGGCGCGCACCTCAACTACGGACGTGGCTGCACCGCCTGCCACTCGCCACATAGCGGGGCGTCCGGCAACGGTAGCGCCAAGGCTGCCGACGCTAGTTCAGGGAATGCCATTCTGTGGGGCGAGGATGTCTCAAGCTTGTATGGCAAGACCATCACGACTGGCGGAGGCAGGTTCGTAGAAACCCTGCCCGCTAGCATGTCAGCAACAACGCCTGACGTTTCCGGCATGCTCACCTGTCTAAGCTGCCACGACGGCAACTATGCGCAGAATGCCATGATGAGGAACAAGATTTATGAGTCCCTGCCCGCATCCTACGGATCGAACAACGCCATCCCCACCCTGATTGCAAACAACGGTACCAGCACCGGAAGCTACCTGAGCGACCACCCTGTAGGACTCAGCGCTAAAGTCAGTTGTGGCGCAAACAATTGGGATTGTTCGCAGAGCAACGGCGTAATCAGCATGAAAGGCGCGAATTCCAACAAGTTCGTTACAAATTACGGGTTCTTCGTCAAGCTGGGCAATTACAGCAATAATGCCGTGGTCGTTTGCACAACCTGCCACAACCCGCACGCGATGAACGTGGTCACCGTAACCAGCAGCTCGACGTCAAGGCTGCCGGCCGGCACCTATGCGACTATGTTCTTTCTTCGCGGCCCCTTCAACCCAAACGACTCCAACCCCCTGTCAAACCAGACGGCGCAATTCTGCCGTCAGTGCCATGGTGACAAGTCGAACGAAATGAACGGCAGTACCGCTGGAACGGTATTCTAAGACTGTGGAGAGTTTGGCGGGATTACTGCGAACCCTTCATGCATTGCACGAACCATGCCTTGGTGTTGTCTCCGTAATGATTTTGAGCGCTTCGGTGAGGGCCTGGTCGCACGCGTTCTTCACTTATTTATGCCGGAGACCCTGCGCATGCTTGCCTGAGCAACACTACCGTTAGCGTTGTGGGCGGCCTGGTGGCACACCAACACACAGGTATTTGCGGTGCGATTGTAAGAGATGGGAAGGCCGCCATTCGAAGCCACGACGTTCACGTCAAAATTGATCAACCGCTCGCCACTGATGGCTCCGCTGACGGCGCCCATACCGTGGGCGGTGTGGCAGATGGAACAGGTGAAGCCGGCATTGATGTGGCTGCTGTGCTGATTCCAACTAGTGTTCTTCACAATCTGGTTGGCTAAATCATGGCATTTGCCGCATAGGGCGTAGGGCCCAATCACGCTTAGATCGGGGTTGGGAAATAGATTGGAAATCAGTTGACCCGGCACGGCGGCCTGGCTGAATTCGTAGCGGCGCTCCAGAATGTGGGTCCACCTGGAGCCATGGGGGCCGTTCGGTCCGGAGCCTCCAAATTCGCGATTGTCATCACTGTTATGGCAATCGGTGCAGAAGATTTGCGTGCCCATGGAGCGGCCCGGAGTGGCGCCATCCTGATTCAACATGTTGGACAGCAGGCTAGGCTGTGGGAGAGAACTGCTCCTGGCATGCATGACGGGATGGCTGGAGGTGGCGGAGGTGGCAAACTGCGGAACCAGGTTCAGAGGATCGCCCGCCGAAACCGCCCGCACCGGAAAGTATCCATAAATCGGCTGAACCTGTTTGCCGGAGCTGGTGCCGTGACAGCGCAGGCAGTTCTCATATTGATTGATGGCGGGCGTGAGCACACTGGTTCCGTCTGCGGCACTGATACCCCCGATGTCTTTTTGAGAGATGCGGATCAACGGCGGAAGAGGAAATGGCCCGACCACTTCGGACCCATGGGCATTATGGCAGTCCACGCAAGTAGCATGGCGGTTGTTGTTGAGCAATAAGCTCTCAGCGGCATCGTGGGGATTAGTCGAAGCGGGAAATGGATGTCCGACTTTAGGCGTGGCATACTCTGAAAACACGTTGGCGTAAGGCGCCATCGGAGAGATGTTCGAGCCGTTGTGGCAGGCAATGCAATCCTGCTCATTCTGACCACGCAACAAACGCGCCGCCCCGCTGGCGTTGTGCGGAGTATGGCAGGAAATGCAGGCAGCTGTGCCTACCGTGGTGTAACTTCCGAGAGCCGCCTGGGGCGCAATCTTGCCGGTGGACAAGGCATGCGCGCTGATAGACCAATCGGCCAGCGGGTTGACCTGGCCGCCTATTTGCCTTGTGGGATCGTGGCAGGACAGGCACAGCTGGCCACTCGAGCTGTCCTTTACTAGAAAATTCTGCGAGATCAGGTCCTTGGCCTGGACGTGCGGATTGTGGCACGAAGTGCACTCGACGTTTCCTTTAATCAGCTTCACCGCTCCAGTTGCATCACCGGTCCGGCCATTGGCCGCCAGTGAAGCCATCAGGTCGACGTTATCCTTCAGGGGCAGCACCAGGCTGAACGGGTGCGAAGACTGCATGTTGCTGCCGAACACGTCCCATGTGTTCATCGATCCGCGCATGGTGACCTGGCCATAGGCTACGGTGGTCCCGACCGCCACGGTGCCGTCATGGCAGCTGAGGCATTGATTAGTGGAGTAGCCAAGTGTCGGCTGTCGGCCGGTGTTCTTTTCGGTGTCGCTGGTGTATGTCGTGTAGCTTTGGGTGGTGAGCTTCTGGTTCCAGAGGCCGGCGTTCAGTCCAGAGTGCGGCGCGTGACAATAGGCGCAAGCGTCGGGACGGGCGCCAGTGATGGGTGATTTGCTGTTTGGGCCCAGATTGTGCACACCAATCACGTCGGTTGAGATTTGAGCAGGCAGGGTGGCCCCGCTCAGCAGAATCGTCAGCCCCGCCAGCAATACTCCGAGCTTCACTTCGTTCCCTCCGTGGCCGGCTTCTTCGGACCGACGTATTGAAACACCTGGACGCGGCGGTTGAACGAATCCACTACAAAGACCCGGTCGCTATGGTCGATGAACAACCCTGCCGGAAGCTGGAACTCTGCTGCATGCGTGCCCCTGGAGCCGAAGTAATAAAGCAATTCACCCTGGCGGTTGAAGACCTGCACCACGCCCCACAAAGCATCCACCACGTAGAGATCGCCTTCCGAGTCGACACTGACTGCTTTCGGCCGGAACATGGCCCCGGAACTGTCGCCGATTTTTCCAACGGCGTACTGAAACGATCCGGAGCGGTCAAACACCTGCACGCGGAAGTTCATGGCATCTACCACCATCAGGTTCGGCCCATCCAGCCGCAGTTCAGTGGGCAGATTGAACTCGCCCTGGGCTTGACCCGTCTTGCCGATGGTCTGCAACACATTGCCTTGCATGTCGAGGACGAATACCTGGTCGCGGAGCGTGTCGGTTACATAAATCCGCTGCGCCGTCGAGTCCACGGCAATTCCAGTGGGCCGTTTGAAATAACCTTCGCCGCCCTTCAGCCGGCCGATGGTGCGCAGATATTTTCCATTGGTCGCGAAGACAAAAATCACACCGGAATCCGAGTCGGTTACGTAGATATTGTCCTGCGCATCGATCGCGACGCATTGCGGCGTCAGCATCGGGTCCTTTTCCTTTTTGCGCTCGATGAACTTGTACTTATGCTCAGTGAAATCGAAGACATGCACGCCTACCGCGCCCGGGTCCGTCACAATTATGCGCCCGCGTGAATCGGCGACGATGCTGTATGGACGCACCAAAGAATGGAATTCGGGCGCACCCGCAATTACGTCCACCAGCTTGTTCCAGAAGCCGCGGTTCGGCTTGACTTCAGTTTCCGAGCTGAAACTGTGTTCCCAGGAGAGTTTGCGTCCGCCATCCAGCGACATCTCCCACAACTCCGGTGTCGCGGCCGGGGGCTTGGACTTTGGTGATGCCCAGGTTGGAATTAGCAACAGTACGGCGCCAGTCACCATCAGGACTGGTCGTAGACAATGCCACCGCTCTCCTCTTAAAAGAAATTGAACCAACGTGACACACCCATGTAGTACGAAGATAAGACTTCCGGTGGCATGCCGGAACTGCTGAATCCCTGCTCCAAACGGGAGTATCCGCTTGTAAAGTTCAACTTGCGGACCTGGTACTGGATAAGGGCATTATATTGATCGTTCTCGTTCGTGGACATGACCCCGGAACTGGAAGTATTGCTGTTTGACTTGGCATAGGAGGCTGTGAAGAGGAGACCTTTAACGGGAGAGCTGGAGAGTGCGACGGAATAACTATCTCCGCCGTAGAGGTTTACCAGACTCGAGGGAAGAATGGGCGAGGGCACAGGCACAGGCACCAGACCCGCCCCAGTTAACAGCGCCTGCCCACTCGATTTGGAATAGCTGCCGGTAGCAGTAAACCAACGGATATAGCTCAAACTGCCGTTGAAACTCTCGTTGCTGCTTGCCGTGCCCGCCTGCTGGGTCAGCGCGGTGCGGCCGCCACCAGCGCCTGCGCTCACGCGGAACTGCCCCCATCTATGGCTTACATTGCCTGAATAGTGGTAGAAGGAGTTCATATAGGTAACCAGCAAGGTCTGTACGTTCTGGGCATAGCCGAAGGTCCCGTTCACGTGCCAGCCCCGAATCTCGCTGGAGTAGTTCTCGTTAGTCGATAAGCTCAACGTATCGTCGCCGGTCTGGTCTGAGGTATTGCTGTTTGCGGTGACCGAGGCAATGAAATTGCCGTCAAGAACCACATGAGAGTAGGTGGCGCTTCCGCCGAATGAGTTCACTCCATAATCTTCTCCCACGAACGACTGGGTACGGCGCTCAAAGTAGGCCGAGGTTTGCAGATTGGCTGCCGGAGTGTAATTGGCAATGCCCATGAGGTCCAGGGAACTGGACGACTCATTCGAGTTAAGCCCTTGCACCACACCACCGGCGGCAATGACCGACTCGATGAGTTCTCCGGTCAAGTTGTCAGAGTAATTCGCACTCCCCGAGAGTGTAAGCTCGCTGGTTGGGTGCACCGACGCAAGGATGTTGATCAAGTCAATGCTTCCGCTGGAATTGGAACTCAGGAATTCGCTGTCCCAGTCGGATCGGTTAAAGTTGGTCGAGATCGAGCCGTGCCAAGGCAACTGGTGCGCGACATTGAAACCATAGCCGTCAGAGTTCGAATGCGTTTCTGTACCCTGTTGGCCGGCCACTACCTCCGGAATGAGCGAGTCACCACCTCCCGCGGTATAGAAGGCGCCCATGTTGAACCCCCCCAACTGATAGCCTGAATGGAGGTTGAACGAATGAAACGAATTTTTTCCTTGATCGTTCGACCCGTAGACCGAATACTGGCTGGTTCCTATTTGGAAACCCGCTGAAAGACTGGGCATGGCCGGAACGTTTTCGCTCCAGTTGATGCCAAACGTGTCGCTATCGCCATGAGTCACGAAATTGGCGAGGCCGGGAACAGCGTAGTTGCCTTCGCTGTTGTAAGCCTTGGAATAGCTGACCGAACCGGGAAAGTGGCTGCCACCGAAGATGTTGGTGCTGATGTCGACGCCGCTGGCGTTGGAGATGGACTGGAAGTTGGAGTTCGCCCGCGACTGGTTCAGGTAGAGACTGGCATTATAGGAAAGAAAATTGGGATTGTAGAAAGAACCTGAGAGATTGGCGGTGCCTCCGACGGCCCAGTTGTGGTCACCGCTAGTCATATTCCCAAAGTCAGCAGCATACCCTGTGGAGACTGTGCCATTCAGATTTGTGCTGAAGTCGCCCACCGTGACCTGTGCGGCAGCGGGCCATGCAAGTAGCAGAGCGCCTGCCTGCAAGAGCCACGCGACTCGCAAAGAACCCGCCACTGTGTGCCATCTAAGCATGCTGCTAACAATCTCGTTGCCGTACCAGGTTTCGCTTCAGCCATACTGCCTGTCTTTCAAAATCAGGTTGCCCTTTGGGAGTCTGGGCGTCGAATTTATGTTCCTTCCGCAGCCTCTTACATCGCTTCGATCTTCGCGTCTTGGCGCAGTTTCTTGTCCAGCGCGGTACGAATCTGGTTCTTCTTGATCTGCGGAAGTTCTTTCTCCAGTTGCGCTTTCACATCGTCAAACTTCGCCTTTCCTGCTGGCGTGTGCTCCTTCAGGCGCACGATGGTGTAGGCCTGTTCTATCTGAAGCAAATCGCTGACTTCGCCCGGCTTCATGGCCAGCAGCGCCTTCACAACCTGGGGCGCAAGTTGATCGACAGGGGCCGGTTTGTGCTCGCCCATCATCACGCGGTAGTCGTCATCGGAAATCTTCTCCGCCAACGTGCCAAACTCTTCCACCGTCTTTGTGGCCTTTGCCTGGCGCAGCGCCTGCTCGGCCCGCGTGCGCCCTTCCTTCACTTGGTTGGCAGTGGCATTGGCCGGCGGGAAAATAGAAATACTCTGAAAGGTGAATGTTTCCGGATGTTGGAAGCGCGCCGGGTTCTTGTCGTAGTAAGCCCTGATCTCGTCCGGGGATACCGTGCTCTTGTTGTCAACTTCGGTTTTCAGCAAGGCGTCAATCAGCAGCGAGCGCCGGATTTTTTCCTGAAGCAAATGCTCCGAGCCTTGAAACTCGCTCTGCATCAGCGCATTGAATTCCTCAGGCGTGGCAAACTGTTTGCGGAAGTCCACCTCGGCATGTCGCATTGTCGCGGCCGATATCGTCATCTTGCGGTGCAATGCTTCCTGATACACCAGCTCCTCGAAGATGATCATCTTCAGGGCGCCCTCGCGAATTCCTGGCTCGAGGTCTTTGGGAATCCCGTTGTGCTGGCGAGCGTAAGGAAAAATCGCGTATTCCTCGCGCACCAGGTCGGTATCAGTCAGAACCGAACCGTTCACGCTCACCACCGGCTTGGCCATCACCATCGGCGCCGGTTTTGCCGGCCCTTGAGCGGGTGGCTGTGTGAAGACCGTGGGTGTGTGAGAGGCTACCTGGGCGCCGGCAGCCACAAAGGTTAGCAGAAGAAATCCAAACATGGGGAAGTTGTATTTCATGATTGACATCCTGATTCTGAAAAGAAGGGGAAGGGAAACTGTCGCCCCTTCCCCGTGATGCAAAGTGATTAGAGTGTGGTTCCAGCAGTGCTTCCGTTCTTTTCGTTCGACTCGCCGGCATGGCACTGGCGGCAGAACTGCGCTGCCTCGTTGGAGGTGGGGCTCCACGGGTTATAGGGCCCGCGAAGGAAGAACATGGTCTGGTAGGTGCCGGGCGTCATGCCACTCGTCGAGGTACCGCCAGAATTCGAGGCGCTTACCTTGACCACGTTCATCACGTGCTGGTTGTGGCAGGTCGTGCAAAGGACCACGGCATTGGTGGGACCGCCGTTATCGCCAAACGAGACAAAGAAGCCATAGTTCTTGTTAAACACCGAGGAATACGTCCCGGTCATCGCGACCGAGATGGCCAGTTCGCCGTAGCTGTTGGTGACTTCGCTCATGGTGCAATCCCAATTGGACCCGCCGCATGCCCATTTGGCATTGAGCCCCACCGGGTGGTCATTGAGGTAGTTCCCTACGCCGGTGTTGTCTTTTCCGAGCAGCGTGGGGATGACGGAGGTGCCGTAGGTTGTGGGCAGCGCCTCATAGACCTTGTTCTTCATCATAGCGCCCTGCGCGTAGTTACCGTCGTGGCAGCTCAGGCAGGTGAGCAAGCCACCAACGTCAGGCGTCGTGGCCGCCATGCTGGTCGGCAGTGTTTCTGAGTAACCGCCTCCGCCAGTTGAAATGGTCTGGCCGTAAAGATTGCTGACATCTTCGCCCCAGAGAGCGACGTTGCCAGTAGTAGTGTCGGTTTTGGTGGGCGAGATGCCGTTGCCCCATGCGCCGCTGTGTGGTGCGTGACAGGCCGCGCAACCGCGGCCGTAGTTAAGGTGAGCGCCAAGGACGTCGGTCGCCGGCGCATACGTCTGGGCCGCCACGAATCCCGCGGCTGCCAGGAACATCAGGGCGATAAGTAAATTCCGTTTCATTGAGTAGAGCCTCCAATTGCACTTTCTTGCTGCTCGACTGGACCGTGACGTAGACCTTACCGGCGCTGCTTTCAGTTCAGTCTTCGTGCACAATGTGCGCACGAATGGTGCCGTTGTCGCGGGATGAGCCAAATTACTGGCCGCATCTCGTAAATGATTGCTGAGAATGAGGGTTCGACGTTCTCCGAGGCGATGAGCTGACACATCGTTAGCCCTTCGCCACCAACTCTTGGGCGTTCTGGCACAGTGACGTTGGCGAACAATCTCACAATAATCTGATCCCCGATGTATTGTTTTCATACGTGAGTACCGTCACTTCGTGGAAAGCACATTGGCCCACTTGCAAGGTGTCTACAAGTGCTCGAAGTTACGCATACATGTTGTCAGGTGATTGATCTCACGTTATGTGATGTCAGTCACACCATGTGACAGAAATTTCAATGTGACTGCCGTCACGTTTCCATGTGATGTAGATTGCTCCCTAGCTTTTTCTTGACGGCTAAAGTGAAATTGCAACGCGGTGGGCTCAGGGAACCTTCTGCCCCGCGGGAAACATCCATACACGGTGGTTCGCGCTCCGATGTTGCCAATCGAAAAAGACCGATTCGCGAGTAATTCTGACCAGGGAGAATATGGCATGGAAAACGAGCCAGCCACGGCATCAACTGCGAGTCCGACCTTACGGGCGACGCATGTCTACACGATGGCAGCCATCTGCCTCGTGGTAGGCCTGACAGTCGGATACCTGTCCCGCGGATCGCAATCGTCCGTATCTCCGACACCACCCACTTCCAAAGCGGTACCGTTATCCGTGCCAGGGACCACGACGGGCGGCGGACACCTGCCCAGCCTGGACCAGATGAGGCAGAGAGCAGACAAGCAGGCGGCGCCGCTGCTCGAAAAACTCAAGAGCGATCCGAACAACGTTGCGGTGCTTGTGCAAGTCGGAGCCATTTACCACTCGACCCACCAGTTCAAGGAAGCGGCTGCCTACTACGGCAGGGCAGTACAAATCGACCCCATGAATGTTCCCAATCGCGTGAAGTTGGCTGCCAGTCTGTACCGCAGCGACGATGTCGATGGGGCGATTGCACAGCTGAATACGGCGCTGAGCTATGACCCCAAAGACGCTAATTCGCTGTTCAATCTTGGGATGATCAAGTGGCAAGGAAAGAGGGACGGCAAGGGTGCACTGGCGGCCTGGCAGGAATTGTTGAAATCAAATCCGCAATTGAGCGCAGATCGAAAAGCCGCGGTGCTTAAACAAATGGCCGACGTGCTCACAGCGATGGGCGATCAACACGGGATTGAGGGAGCACGGAGCCATGACGGATACAAATCAAACCCCAATTAAGGGATGGACGAGAATGCGGGCAATTGCTTTGTCGGTTGTCTGCCTGATGGTGGGAATCGGCGGTGGCTGGTCCATCCGCGGATTGCATAGTCCGGCGGTGACTGGAGCCACGAAAGCTGCCGGCATCTCGGCGCCGCCAGAAGAGGGGTCCAGCCCGGCTTCCCAGGCGGCCAGTCCCGCTCGATTGAAAGAAATGGCCGACGCACAGGCAGCGCCACTGCTTCACAAACTCAAGTCAGATGCCAGTAACCCAGATCTGCTAACGAGCATTGGCAACCTCTATTACGACGCGCAACAGTATTCCATCGCCGTCGACTACTATGGGCGCGCCCTCAAGGCCAGGCCCGGCGATGCAGCCGTGCGAACCGACATGGGAACTGCCTATTGGTTCATGGGAAACGCCGATACGGCGATTGCGGAATTCAATAAGGCGCTCACCTACACACCGAACAATGCGAATACACTTTTCAACCTCGGTCTAGTCAAGTGGAAGGGGAAGATGGACCCCGCGGGCGCGATTGCCGATTGGGAGAAGCTGCTGACCGCCAACCCGAACTACGAAGGCAAAGACAAAGTTGAACAAATGATGACCGAGGCGAAGAAGCAGGTTGCATTCCAGCCGGGGAAGACGACGAAGTAGTGGGTACCCCATCCTTTCCGCGTTTTTTGCGGAAAGGGTGGGAGGCCACGTATGTCCATCTCGACAGTAAACAGTCAAGCCGAAGACGCTTTAAAGTCGCCGGTCATCGTGAAGAACGGCGGCTTTGGATCGCTGCAGCATCGCAATGATCCAAAGCCGGGCAAACCTCTAGGCCATAACCGGCGCCGGCTTCGCGAGCAGAACGCCGAGGGCGCAACTTGCCATTCGAGCCAATTCCCCGTCGGCGCGGCTGGTGAGAACGATCGGAACCTTGGCGCCGACCACAACTCCGGCTGCCAGTGCTCCGGCCAGATATTGAAGTTCCTTAAAGAGGATATTTCCAGCTTCCAGATTGGGAACCAACAGTAGATCTACATCTCCGGCGACCGGCGACTTGATCTTCTTGATGCGAGCGGCATCGCTTGAAATGGCATTGTCGAATGCGAGCGGACCATCGACTATGGCGCCGGTAATTTGTCCGCGATCGACCATCTTACAAAGGGCCGCGGCATCGAGCGTGGATGGTATGGCGGGGTTTACCGATTCGACCGCTGACAGGATCGCCACTTTCGGCTTTACGACCTCGAGCTTGAGCAACATATCGATGGCATTCTGCAGAATGTCGATCTTGGTCTCCAGGTCCGGCTGGATATTGATGGCCGCATCGGTAACGAAAAGGGTCTTGTGATAGGAAGGTACATCCAAGGCGAACACGTGGCTGATGCGCCGCCCGGTGCGCATCCCTCCTTCACGTGAGACGACAGCGCTCATGAGTTCATCTGTATGAAGAGAGCCCTTCATGAGCATTTGGGCCTCGCCTTTGCGAGCCATCTCTACGGCTCGCACGGCGGCGGTACGGCTATCGCCTACATCGACAATCTGGATTGTGTTCAAGTCAAGCTGCATGGTCTCCGCAAGGCTGCGAATCGTGGATTCGGAACCCACCAGGGCAGGAACAATCAGCTTATCTTTGAATGCCTGAATGGCTCCCCCGAGAGAAACCTCGTCGCACGGCCAGGCAACCGCGGTCTTCACAGGCTGTTTGGAGGTCGCTCGAGCGATGAGCCCATGGTAACGACGGTAGGGGTCATTCACGATGAGCTGGGGTACGGGCAGCGTGGACCAGCGCAGTTTTGTCGGCGGAGCTAAAAGCTGCGCTGTCCCCGAAAAGATCGGGATACCGGCGCCATTGCTCGCTTCGCAATCAAAATTGACTGTCTTGGTAGCATCCTCCTTCGCGGTAACCCGCACGTTGACGAGAATGCGATCTCCGACATGAATACGGTTGTGAAACGAAAGTGAGATGTTTTTGAGGGTGCATCCAGGTCCGGGAATATTCATGCTGAATAGGCCGGAAATGAGTGAAGCACACCACATGTTTGGGCCTGTAGGAGGCACGCCCCCTGCACGCGCGATCAGTTCATCCGACTTTAGAACGGAGTGGAACCCGGAAATGGAGGCAAAAGCCATCGCATCATCCGTGGTCAACACGTGCTCCGTTGCGGCTGTTTCGCCAACTGCAATCTCGTCGTATGTCTTGCTTTCAATAAACCCCAGATTCATCAGAATTCCTTCCCCGCTCAATCGCCGGCCAATTTACAGCTTATGTGTCATCGTATGGCCTGGAAGCGAAGATCAAAGTGACTGCAGTCACTTGGGCCACAGAACCGCCGTCTTCGGTATGAAAGATTTCTTCCTCTCAGGAGAGAATCTGTGCCATGAGCCACCTATAAAGCTCTTCTGATGCTATAGGGTGTTGCGGACTCCAATCCAGGCTCTTGCCTGCGGGCAGGATCGCATATGCGGAATCGCAATGCTCCGATACGCAGATACAAAGGGTTTGCTGCTGCTCTGGATACCTGGAAGCAGCAAGCCAAGCGTAGCGGGCAAGAATGACTGCATCGACCGCACTGTTCTCCGGATCGTCTACATCGGGGAGCGAGCTGACTCTCTGCTGATTCTCAAAGATGGCAATGCTGGTGAACGGCTTGGGCTTGCTTCGCATGCCGAAGCGAGCGACAATTGTCCGGGGCCGGGCGCGGCGAAGCGCCTCGGCGACCGCCCACTCGACGAAAGCATTGGAGAAGATGAGAGCGCCATTTCCGCTGAGAAAGAGGTCGATGACAAACTTCCGCAGCCTTGGCTGGTTCGCAATTTCCTCGGGCCAAAGGCCCCAACCGTCCCAAGACTCAAGCCGGAGTTTAGCAATGATTTCATCCGTGGCTTGGATGTCTTTGGGAGCTTGATTCAACTCGGCGAGAAATCGATCGCGGAACTGCTTGAGAGCCGCATACCCCAAAGATGAAGCCGCAATCGGTGACACATTGGAAATCATACTGCGCAGCTTTGCTTCAGCGTCGATAAGCCATAGGTCAGAACTCTCGACACCGCCTTGCTGCGCGGCCAATGTCGCGAGGTCTGGTTGGCCTTGCAACGCCAGCTCACAGAGTCTTTCTGAATCACCCGAAATCTTGATCTCATGCCCCCGAGGATCCCATTGCCTCCATACAGACTGCGGGCTGACGGGTAGATTGCGGGGAAGAATGAGGAGAATTAAGCGTGTGCGTTCAGCAGGAGTTGGGGCGGGGCTCTGCGCCGCAGCGTTAACGGTATCGAAAACCTTTTGCACCTCACGGCGCCACTCGCTATAGTATTCGGACCGCGCGAGCTGTGACGCATTTTCGATGGTGTCGTTGGCCTCGGAAAAATTCCAATTCTTGACGCCCATCTTCTTTTCGAGCGCCCACAGCGGCGCAGTGACGGCACCCAGACCGGAAGGGCTAAACGTCTCGATCCCTTTCATGAAGCTGGCGACGCGGTTCTGTTCGAATGGAAAAAGCAGACTCCACTGACTCAACTGCTGATTCAACGCAGGCCGCATAGTGACCGGCAATCGGTCGACTAAGCCGCGATAAGCATCCGGACTAAGTTCTCCTATCTGCGCTTTGCCAGGCCGTTCATTCATCGTGGCTCCAAATCATGTAGATAGCCCGGGCAATCGCTTCCCCGGAAGATCGAGGTCTTCAATCCCGAACATGCCAGCAATGGTGGGACAAAGGTCGATGTGCTGGATGGGACGCTCTATCACGTCGGCTGACCGCGCCGCTTCTCCCAAGCACATCAACCATGTCAGATTGGTGGAATCGCTATTCGACCTGTGATTGAAGAAGCCGTTGGTGTTTGAACCGTCGAAATCGCGTCCGAATTCGGGAAGAACGAAGAGCGTTGTCCTTCCTCTGTAGTCTGGAAGTTCCTGCACCAGGTTCCAAAGCTCATAAACAAGACGATCCATTGTGCGGATGCCGGCCAGGTGCATGGAATACGACCCGAAGTGTGCTACCTCCACATCGGAAAATGTGATTGCGAGCAGCGACGGCGCAAAACGTCGCATCACTTCCTCACTTACAAGAAGAGTAAATTCATCTCCGGTGACGGGCGCATTGGTACGAACCAATTCCTCAATAGCCTGCTGCATGGAGCTTTGCATGCGAAGGTCAAGAAAGGACTCATTCCCTGAAACAGACCAGCCAAGTCCCTCATAGTTGTCGGCATGTTGTAGGATGGCCTCGAGTTCCTGCCGCATAGCGGCCCGATCAGCGCTATGTTCGGGGTGTCCCTGTGAAGCTGCTTGAATTACAGCGTTGATAAGCAGCTGCTTAGGGAATATCACGTTGGCGCCGTAGCGGGGCCCAAAGTCACGTATGGAGCTGGCGCCAATTCGACTAGTCAGGGCCTTATTGCTGGAGATCACCCAGGCAGCATCCTGCGAGAGTCCCATGCGCTTGCGTAGATACTCGAAGAACGTCGGGTTGGCTGGCGGTGTTTTTCCCCAGTCGTCCAGCCGCTGCCAATTCCCAGTAAGGATGCTGGAGATTGTGTTGTAGTGCGAGGTCACACCCGCATTGCGAATAAGAGGATAGAAGACGCTTCGAGGCAGCAAGTCATGGTAAAGATGGGGAATATTTTCAAGACCTGTATCGAGGAACGTCTCTGCTCGGCGTATTCCACCACACGCAACGATAATGACTTTTCGCTCGTCCCTCCCTGAGGCGCTGGCGGGTTCGCCGGCAAAAGCGAACTTGCGAGAATTGGCCAAGTGCTCCACGAGCAAGATAGAGGCCGCCTTCAGGAGGTTCCGTCGAGAGGGATCCATAGCACTCCATCAAGTACTCGGGAATCCACGGTGATCGCGGGGAGCGAAATTCCTAGCGATTGTAGATTTCACTTTACAGCTATGTGGGCCAAGACAGATTCTTCCGCAGGCGCTTTCACACCTGCGGAAGAATGGGCTTTGCAACTTCAGGCGCTTTCACACCTGGGGGTTAACTTGCCGAGTTAAAACACGTACTTTGTGGCAAGTTGGAAGAATCGAGCATCTGGCGTGTAGTTTTGGAACTGCTGAGAGTTGGTGATCTGGCCCGCGTTCGTACTGAGGTTGGTGATGCCTGGATTGGCCCAGGACGGAGTATTGAAAAGGTTGAAGGCGTCCGCACGGAACTGGACGTACTGTTCGTGCCAGACCTTGAAGTTCTTGAACGCGGACATGTTGGCGCGCTCCCATCCCGGTCCATGGATCTGGTTTGACTTGGAACCGGAATATTGAATGGCGCTGGCCCTGTCGGTCAAGAATGTCCCAACTGGGATGTTTCCGCCCGGCGTCGGATCGACGAATGCGCAAGGGTTATACCAGTTCGCCCTGGTCTTTACCCTAGCTGGGCATGTATTGCCTTGCATATCAATGTTCGCCGGAAGCGGAGTACCACCGCCCTTGAACGGGTCGCCCACCCGGACGGCATTAATTATGCCAAAGCCGTTGGCCGGCACGAATTTACCGCCGCCATTGCTAACCGTAAACGGGATGCCGGTCTGCGCTGTCCATGTGGCGCTCGCTGACCAGCCACCGACGAGATAATCCAGCGCCCCGCCTTGATGCATGTATTTACGTCCATTGCCGAACGGCAATTCATACATGCCGTTGAAGGTAAAGCGGTGACGGGTATCGTAATTGGAGTTTGTCATTTCATATTTGAGTGGAATGAGGTTTGTGTTCCGAGACGTCGGTCCTCCTCCAATTCCAGGGTTTTGCGCGTCGTCCAGGGCATGTGACCAAGTATACGAAGCAAGGAAGTCCAACCCGTTGGAGTAGCGCTGTTGGAGCTTTGCCTGGAACCCGTTATACATGCTCTCGCCGATCCATTGCTGGTCGCCACCCGCTGAGAAAGACAGGTTTGGGAACGCGTTGGTGCCCTGATTGCTATTGGGATTGTTGCTGCTGGTCACAGCCAGCGAGCCGAGGGGGTTGGTGCTCGCATACGTGTGCTTGCCCACATTCCCGACATAGCCGACGGATGCAACCATGTTTCTGGTTACCTCGCGTTCAACCGACAAGTTGTAGGCTTCAGTATAAGTAGTCTTCACTTTGGAATCGGACATGGAGATGGCGCTTGCATTGGCAAAAGAGCCTATGCCGCCATTGGCGAGGTAAAGCGACATCCCGGTCTCGAGCGTGGCAGGATACGGAAGTGTATTGATTCCACCCAGATTTATCACGGTTTGAGGGCTTTCCGGGGTGCCTGTGGATGGGCATGTGCTAATAGCGTTGGAATAACCACCCTGGTTGGATGGGAAACAAGGACCGCCGGCACCAAGATAGTTGTTGTAAAGGACCACTTGATACGCGAACGGATAGTTAGTTTCCAGTTCGGCGCCTCCAGGGGCTTCAATTGACCCGTAGAACAATCCGTAGCCGCTGCGCACTACCGTCTTTGGATCGATCTGATAGGAGAGCCCGATGCGCGGAGCAAAGTTGTAATGCTGGACACTCACCAAAGAGTTGGGGTTGGCGTTGGTGTATTGAATATCAATGTGCTGCGCCGCCAACCCTTGTACAAAGCCAGCTGAAAGAGGGGCTGAACTCGCAACCTGTTGAGGCAATACATAGTGAGCCACGCCGGCAGCGGATTGAGCATCCACACCCGTGCCCAGTGCGACTAGACCTTGTGAATCAATGACCAGGTTGGCTACATCGCCCGGCTTACTGCTATCCGGTTGAATAAAGTCGTACCTGAGGCCCAGGTTCAAGGTCAACTTGGAGTTGACTTTCCAGTCGTCCTGAAAATACGCGGCACGATAATTCCGATAGTATTCGGTATCCCAGCCTGGGGTGAGCGCAACGTTCCCCATGTTATTGGTAAACATATCCGTCCCGCCACTTCCGGTATTTGGCGTTCCGTTGCCGCCCACGTCATCCTGGCCTGTGAACTCGCCGAAGTAGCCATATCTGCCACGCGGATACACGGACTGGGCAAAGGCGGTGCGGATACTCTCAAGCTGGATACCGACCTTGAGAGAGTGAGGCCCGACTGTCTTGGTCACGTTGTCGAGAATCTGGTAGATGTTTTGGCGCTCGATGGACGGGACGTCATGGCGCGAACCGGCCTTGGAGAACCCTGAAATATTCAACAGCGGGAGACCGCCATTCGGCCCGGCATACCCGGTAAACGGCACGCCTCCCAGCCCAGGAACCAACCGGTCCGCCGGAATATTGTTGTTCGCCTGAACGAACTCGTAATCGCCCCAGTTGTATCCAAAGCGAAACTCGTTGATGAGAGAGGGAGAGAAGACGTGTGTCTCGCTGGCCATGAAGTTCTCAGCCAGGTTGAAATTGGTGGAACCATGGAAACCGCCAGGCGCCACCTCGTTGCCATCAAGAATAGGCCCGAGCGGAAGACCAAAGCCAAGTTGCTCATGCGTGTAGCTATAGCGCGCGTAAGCCTGATCCTTGGCGCTTGGATTCCAGTCCAGGCGCTGATCCCACTGCCAGGTATCATCCTTGACGGGCACGTTGACGTTGTAGTTGCTATACGTCTGTCCACTGCCGGGAGTGTTGTAATTGGAAGAATTCCAACCACCGGCATTCGGCTTGGGGTAATCATTAAGGATCTCCCCCGCGACGATATCCATCATGCCCCCAACGCTTGGATCGCCCGGGGTAAGAACGTTTGTGGTGGCAGGGCCGAAGCCGCCGTTGCTAGTGCCAATGTTAGTGGGATTCCAGGCACAAAGCCCTGAGGTGCCCTGTAGGTTGGTATCGGTCACTGGGGCTGAGCAGAGGGCTGGGTTCGCCGCGCCCGGGTTGGTAATCGCGCCGCCACCCTGGGTCAAGGGAATCTGACCGCCGGTATTCGGCGCAAAGATCGTAATGGGCTCGCCCCCGTTATTGAGGGACCCATTAAAGTACTCCGAAAAGTCCCCGGACCGCATACTGGCCGTGGGGACGGTCAAACCTGGGTCAGGATCGGCAAATCTGATGCGATTTGCCTCTGCATCTCCGAAGTAGAAGAGCTTGTTCTTCCAGAGAGGTCCGCCCAGCGTGGCTCCGAACTGGTTCTCGTGGTATGCGGGAACAACGCCGTTGCTAGAGGTCCAGTCTGCCGCGTCAAAATCGTTATTGCGGACATATTCCCAAGCATCTCCGTGGATCTTGTTGGTGCCCGACTTGATGCTGGCGCTGAGCACGGCTCCGGCCGAGTGTCCGAACTCGGCGCTGTAGTTGGAGGTATCGATCTTGAATTCGGCCAGCGCGTCCGGTGGAGGCCTGACGTTGTAGCTGGCGCCGTTCTGGAAGTCGTCGACGTTCACATTGTTATCGACACCGTCCAGGATGAAGTTGTTCTGGGTGGTGCGTTGGCCATTGGCTGAAAAGTCACCCGTGCCGCCACCACGGGCGCCTCCGGCCGACAAGCCTGGAGCGACACCGGCCGTCAACTGCGCGATATAGACCCAGTTGCGCCCGTTGAGCGGTGTGGCGTTGATAGCGTCGGTGTCCATGACCTGGCCCACGGCAGATGACTCATTCTGGAGCATAGGGGGCGCGGAGGTAACTGTCACAGACTCCTGTACCCCGCCGGGCTTCAAGGCAATATCAATGCTCAAGCGGTCCTGGATATTGACGCGCACATTCTGCTGGGTCGTAGTCTCAAACCCGGGAGCCGACGCGCTCACGATGTAATGGCCGATCTTGATGGGAGCAAAGCTGTATTCTCCCTTCGCATCCGTCTTGTCTTGCATCACAAAATTCGTGTCGGTATTGGTGAGTGTCACCTGGGCGTTCGGTATGACCGCGCCTGTGGAATCTTTCACAACGCCGGTGATAGCTCCTTGGTCAACCTGGCACAATGCTGTGCGTCCTGAAAAAACGCAGCAAAAACCAAATACGAACAAGAGAGCGCCAATGATGCGCCGTTTCGCCTGCCTCAACTGAACGTTACTCATTTTCTTCAGTCCTCTTCTGCGGGTTGTGACCGCATCTTTCGGCTGCAAATCGAGAACGCCGTCATCTTTATCTTTCAGAGATGTTTAGGGACATTAACATGTGAAGCAGCTCAAAGGCAACAAAAAAGTATAGAAAAATAAGAAAACAAAGAATATGCAGAAAATATGTGTAGCCCACTGACAAATAAGACGATGCCGCTGGAGGATCCCCAATTTGTGAAACTTAGCCTCTTAGACTCCGCAGAGAGCCTCTCCGTCCCTGCCGTGCCAGTGTTCAAGACACACCACGACATCGCGCAGCACAGGCGTTGTCTGCCTGGCGAAGGACAGGCGCTCCAATTTCGCTAGGCCTGAATGACCTCGATACCACGCCCTCGCAGCGCCTTGACGAACTCTTGGGGAGCCTTGGTGTCGGTGATGAGACGGTGAACTTGCTCGATGGAGCCGATACGAGAGACACTGCGCCGGCCGAGTTTGCTGAAATCGGCCACCACGGTGGTCTCCTTGGCTACCGCCATTAACAGGCTGTTGAGGTGAGCCTCCAGGACATCCGGCGTAGTGGGTCCGAACTCCAAGTCAAAGCCATCGACAGCCAGAAAGAGCCGATCCGCATGGAGGTCCTTCAACATCGCCTCAGCTTGTGGCCCAACAAAGGAAAGCGACACTGGGCGCAGAACGCCTCCAATACCGATAACGGATATCCCCGGGGCGTCCACCAGTTCGGAGATGACGTTCATGGCATTCGAGATCACTGTGACCCCATGGATCGCGCGCGCCTTCAGGTGGCGCGCGACTTCAGTTGTTGTGGTGCCAGAGTCGAGAATGATCACCTCGCCCGACTGAACCAGATTGGCTGCAGCTTTCCCAATTTGGGCCTTTTCTGCTCGATGGACGGATTCCTTGAGGCGGAGTGGGTAGTCGCGAGTCGGCTCCAACTGGCGGACTGCGCCACCATGGGACCGCATGACAGCGCCAGAAGCCCCTAGTGCATCCAGGTCGGAGCGGACTGTAACCGCAGAAATCGAAAACTGCTCCACCAGATCTCGAACCGTGATTTGCCCTTGTTGCTCCAACAAATCGAGGATCTTCCTACGGCGCTGCTCTGGTAGCAGCGGATTAGCGGTATTGGCACGTCGCATCCCTGAAAGTTTAAGGACGTGGGTATACGTAGTCAACCCTTTTCACCGAAGTGCGGTTTTCTACGCTTGTGGTTGTTTTCTCTAGTGAAGAAAACTGACTTCAGATCGAAGGCGCAGCGGGATGACAAAAGATGAAGCACGCCCAGGCAAGAGTCTCTTCACGCGGGTGGCGTGGATCAAGCAAAAGACGAGGTCATAAGTGTCTGATGTCTGCATCACTTGCGGAGTTCCGTTCCGAAACCTGGACTGAGATTCCGCACCCGCCCGCGTGGTGCAATCCAAGCACTTTGCGATGGTGTCATGTAGTTCGAGTCGCTTGTAATCATCGACCAGGTGACCCACGGACCCGTTTCCGACCGATTGAGCCCCTTGCTCGTTCTCGCTCATTTGGCGATTTTGTTTCTCTTGGATTTTTCCTTTACTTTAACAATAGTATGTTTTATTATCGTTTGTTCCTTGTATCGGGAGGAAATTTTGAGTAAGCTCCTAGTTTCAGAAAGTCTATACGACAAACCCTGGCTCGCCGCAATCGCAAGAAAGCAGGCGAAAGCAGCAGATTTGCTTGCCCGGACAGAAGAAGAACAGCAAAAGTCTGGATATTTTCATACCTTGCACGAGATTCTGCAGCAGCCGGCAACCTGGCGGGAAACGGCCAAGGAATTGGCGTCAATGTCCGACGGACTGCTGCAAACTCTTGCTGGCGCAAGAACTCTGGTTCTCACCGGCTCCGGCAGTTCTGAGTACGCGGGGGAATGCGTTCGTCTTCCCTTGCAGAACAAGCTGATGATTCCGGCTCAGACCATCGGTGGCGGAATGTTGTTGACGCACGGCGGTAAGGCAATTGCGCCTGTGCGGCCGGGACTGATGGTTTCCCTGGCCCGATCGGGGGACAGCCCGGAGAGTGTCGAAGCCATTTCGGTGGTACTTGAAACCGAACCCGACATCAGGCACCTGGTCGTGACCTGCAACGCGGAAGGGCGATTGGCGACAACGTATCGAGACGATCCGCGTGTGAAAGTGATAGTGCTTGCCGAGCAGACCAATGACCGCAGCCTGGTAATGACCAGCAGCTTTACAAACATGGTGCTAGCGGCGGCGTTCCTGGGGATGTTAAGAACACCGGATCAGTATGTTTCCCTCGTGCAGAGCCTCAGTCAAAAGGCGGAAGAACTACTGCGTACGCATTTTGACACCCTGGCCGGTATAGCAAAGCGAGACTTCGATCGAGTGTTCTTTCTTGCAAGCGGGCCACGCCTGGGTGCTGCCCGCGAATCCGCTTTAAAAATGGTGGAAATGACAGCCGGGAAAGTGTGGGCTGCGAGCGAAACCTACCTGGGCCTGCGTCACGGGCCGATGAGCGCGGTTCATTCGAATACGTTAGTCGTTTGCTTGCTTTCTTCCCAACCCCTGGTGCGTGCATACGAGTGCGATCTGATTCGTGAGTTGAATGACAAGCAACTTGGAATGGCGAAGCTTATTTTCGGCGAGAATATTCCGGCGGATCTGGCCCAAAACAACGATGTCAAGATCGATTGCGACGGCATGGCCAGTTTGGGCGACGAGAATATACCGGTCCTCGACGTAATTCTAGGGCAGCTGCTCGGATTCTTTCGCTGTTTAAAGGAAGGCCTGAAGCCCGATTCTCCTTCTAACGATGGAGTGATCAACCGGGTCGTTCAGGAGTTCAGACTCCACCGCGCGGGAGAGTGAGGAACCGCACCTTCTCATCTGGGTTGTAGACCGTCGGTACCGTTCCCGTGACAGAGATGGCGAGAGTTTTCTGTATCGCGCGCCCGTTCAGTCCCGTGGCCGTCACTGTGACCGTATATTGCCTGGCCTGCGTGTACGCGTGGGAGACATCCGAGCCATCCGCGCTCACGCCGTCGCCAAAATCCCAGTGATATCCGAGCACCGGTGCATCGGTGCTGCCTGCGGCAGCATGAAAATCCACGAGAGCACCAGCCTGCCCAACAGCCGGCGGACGGAGCTCAAAGACAGGAGCTGTCTCAGGGACTGATGTGTCGATCAATTTCAGGATGCGAACAGAATGTGGTGGCAGGGAAATCGCAAGCGCACCGTTTTCGATCGGCACCGCGCCGCCGCGAAGGACATTGGTTGCCGTGTATGAGCCATTCGGCTTCAATCCCAGTGCTTCCAACTTAAGCGTGTGGCTACGCGTCTCCTCTGTAAAGTTGAAGACGGTAAGAATCTGCTGGCGCGGGCTCTCTCTAAGCAGGAAGACGCTTGCCTGCCCGTCTTCCGGCTCATAGGTCATCAGGTCGAGGGGCGCGGCCGCACGGCCCAGCCGAGCCATATCGAGCAGGTCCGCGTTCCGCACCAGAGCAAGGCGCTCTGGTGAAGCGCCCAAAGCAGGCAGGTCGTCCCCTATCTCGAACATGCCGCCCGAGACCGCCGACACCGCGATCGAAGCCTCCGCCTCGTCTAGAGTCAAGGGCTGCTTGTTGCCATGCCAAACCCTGTCGGGGATGACCTGCTCAGAGACAGTAAATGCATCTGGATCGGAACCGTAAAAGTTGCGATTCATGAAGTAGCGCGCCGCCACACCCGCAGCGGCTTCGCGTGTAGCTTGAAATGTGTGTCCTGTGTCCTGGGAGATGCGGCCGGTGTTCACAATCCCCACCGGCGTGAGCATGGGGCTTCCATCCTTGTCGAGAACTACATCGTCGCCCACCGTCTCTCGAATCGTCTGCAAACCAATGCGCAAGGCTTCGAGCGCAGTGGTGTTGGGACGGTAGTGGACCCCCTCGACAGCGGAGGAATCCATGAAGTCCATTTTGATGAAACGCACACCCCAGTCCTTGGCCATGGTGCGATAGGTAAACCTCAGATAGTCTTGCGCACCGGGATTGGTGGTATCGAGCGCATACAACTCGTCAAACCTCCCGCCGACTTTGCCAATGTGGATCGGCTCACCTTCCAGGTTGCGTACAAGCCAGTCCTTATGATTCTCATATACCCACGACCGCTCAGAGACCTGGAACGGCGCCACCCAAAGTCCGAACGTAATTCCCTTGCTTTCCACCTGATGTGCCACTGGCGCTATGCCTTGTGGAAACGTCTTGCCATCTGGAGTGGCGTACTCCCCGCGCGCAAACTGGTACCCCTCATCCACCTGGAAGTAGCGATAACCAAGCGACTCGATGTTCTGCGCGAGCCACTCAGCATTGGTGAGGACAGTATTTGCGGTTATGCCATAGTAGTAAGCCGTCCAACTCCACCATCCGATGGGCGTTGGCGTGGAGACAAGTGCCTTGTGAAGGATTCGAACCACCTGCCCGTAGTTCTCAAGCTGCTCATGATAGTCGGAACCGACTTCGAACATTAGCCGCTCCGAGCGAATGCTCTCTCCTGCGGGCACGGTCAGCCTGAATGGAACGATATTGCCCGATGAGTATCCCTGTTGCTGCTCGAGCAACGCCTCGTTCGTTCCGGTATCCTCAATATCGTACGAACCTGAGCTTTGCAGGTGGAAGACGGTAAGGAGCTTGTCGGCGGAAAGCGCCCCCAGGAAGAGACTTTGTTGGCTCTTCCGGTTGTATATCAGTTGGCTCCCAAACGCCTCGTGAACGCCGCCGCTTGCTTCCCCGTGGTTCAGCATCCTCACATAAGGAATGTCTTCACTGAACCTGTCAGAGAGGATGACGTCTTCCGAAGCAGGTCCGTTCAGGTTCGGCGCCCCACCAGAGTTACCGATCACCACGTGAATGGAATGCACCTCGATGGTCCGTACCGTGGAGTTGTCCACAATGACAGCTATATCTCCCCAGGGATGATCGGCGTAGACGCGAAACTCGCAGACGACGTTAGGCATACCGGCTAATCCGGAATGAGTCACGGTCATGAGATGGCCCGATCCAAATTCATCATTCAACGGGGCAACCGCCGTCAAATGCTGGGGATAGAGTGACGATTTGAGCGTCCCCATTGCAGTTTCGACCTCAACTTCAGAGCGCAAGACGTCTCCGGGAATAACCGTCGATCGCAGAGCGTAGAATCCGTCACCAAATGCCTCGATGATGAGATTCCCGCCGCGAATCAGATTCCGCGAAGAAGATCCGGGCTTTTCGTGCCGTCGGCTGGAAGGCCAGACCAATAGCGACGAAATCGTGAGGAGCAATATCGGGATCAAACGCATCCACTTCATCTCAAAAGTCCTATTCATTGCATATGTCCTTCTGGGAAACTGGAATCCACACATGAGTCGACTGCAATCTGCAGCCGGATTGCTCCGACGCCAGTGTGTTGCCCATGGCACACACAACCCGACGCCTGTTCATCGAAAGCCGAGAATCCGAGCTTCACACGAGCCGCGGATCTACGGACTGGAATGAGGAACAGAAATGGAGCCTCCTTCCCCTCAGCAAAACGAGTTGACCATGTCTTCATAGCGCGTTGCAGATGCGCAACTTCAGGAGAGCTCAATTTGTTTTCTCCAACATCTCTTGCGGGAGTATCTTACGTTGTTCTTTCTTTTCTACACTACTTATTTCGCTTAAGAAAGCCGAATCTCTGTCTCACAACGAGCTTATTGAAGGACACCGGGGATGCCAAACGGATCTATGTCAGGACTTATGCACTCTTCAACCACAAGCCCGCATGAATCCGCCCATTGAAGCTTCATATTCCGGCATTTGCGACCCAAAATGGGCCAAGATATTTTCGAAACTAAACGCTGCAGAACGCTGTAAAAGCATAAACGAGGTGCTAACCTTATTTGGTTAGCGATGTGGTCAGGCGGCCAGTAAGCAGAAATGCTACGCCGCATTAGCTTCTTAGGGGAAATCGATCAACATCATTTCCGCGGCAAGGACGAAGTAATCCGCGAACTGCAGATCGATCAGGGGAATTGAGTATTAGCTGGAAGCCTAGTTGGGGGTTCTTCCCCGAATATGGGGAAGCACCACAGCATAAGCCAGGCGATAGGGCCTGGCCAAAGTGGGACGGCAGAGACGCTAGGTCAATGAATGGAGAGGCAAAATGGTGAGTCGACGCGACTTTCTCGACACGCTTGCAGTAGGGGCAGCAGGTTTGGCAATTGGATCGACAGCGAAGAGCTACGGGCAGATCCTCGGATCCAACGATAGGCTCAACTTTGCAATCATCGGCCTGAGGTGGCGTGGCTACGCACATCTTTCAGCGCTTAAGGCAAATGTGGATACTGCGCGTGTGTCGCATATTTGCGATGTGGATAGCAGTATTTTGGCCAAGTTTGCCGGTATCGCGGAACAGGAGCTGGGATATGCTCCGTCAAGCGAGAAAGACTTTCGCCACCTGCTCCAGCAAAAGGATCTGGATGCTATTACCATTGCCACTCCCGACCACTGGCACACCCCTTTGGCAATTGCCGCAATACAGGCAGGTAAGCACGTCTATGTTGAAAAGCCCTGCAGCCACAATCCTGCCGAGGGGGCGCTGTTGGTGCAAGTTCAACAGAAGTATCAGAAGTTAGTGCAACAAGGAACACAGCAGCGATCATGCTCGCGCACCATGGAGGCCATCGATAAGATACACAATGGTCTTATCGGTAAGCCCTACTTCGCCAAAGGTTGGTACAGCAACGTAAGGAAATCAATCGGGACCGGCCAGGACGCGGCTGTTCCTCCACAGCTAGATTGGGATCTCTGGCAGGGACCAGCGCCACGGAGACCATATAAAGACAATATTCACCCATATAACTGGCACTGGTTCAAGCACTGGGGAACTGGCGAGGCCCTGAACAATGGCACGCATAGTATCGATCTCTGCCGTTGGGCGCTCGGAGTCGACTATCCGAACAGCGCTTCCTCGGTGGGAGGCAGATACCACTTCAAAGACGATTGGCAGTTTCCCGACACCCTAGTGACCAGTTTTGACTATGGCGGCAAAATGATTTCGTGGGAGGGCAAATCCTGCAACGGGATGAAATATTACGACCATGATGCGGGTTTGACGGTGATGGGAACCACCGGCTCGGTGTTTATCTACGGAGATGGCGGCAGTGGCTATGAGGTCTATGACCTGAAGGGAAACAAAACAGGTGTATTCAAAGACGACAGCTCAACCCCATTTTATGACCACCTCGACGGCGACATCCCCACGGCTGCCCACTTCGCCAACTTGATCGCGGCAATCCGTAAGGGAGAGAAGCTCCATGCGCCAATCTCCGAAGGCAATGTCGTTGTTACCATGCTTCAACTCTCTAACATTTCCTGGGCGTTGAAGCGGGAACTGCAACTCGATTCACGAAGCGGGCAAATCCTGAACGATTCGCAGGCCATGACGATGTGGGGGCGCGAATACGAGAACGGTTGGGCACCCCATCTCTGAGACGCCTCCGGCGCCCGCGAGAGTCTATTTGCAGTGTGCCGTATCGGAGCGATTCTCCGATCGGCGTCGAATCACCGTAGTTCATTGCGGACATTGCAGAGTGGCAAGTCACTAAGTGGAGAGCGCAATGACCTCTCATCTAGAATGAAACTTGCTCACCCCGCGAATTCGGGCGCCCTCATTGTGGCAATGTATGCTGCTTCCGGATCGGCCCTTTCAACTGCGGAGGAATCACACTGATTTTTTGGGAGTAGTTATGTGGATTGCAGTTAAACAATTGCGGCGAATTCTGGAAGCTCAGTCGAACGCTGCGATAGCTTTGGCCTTGCGGCATTTTTGAGGAGATCAGAAAGCATGAATCGTCGCCAACTGTTATACGGGGCCGGTATCGGACTTATGTCGAGTGTCGCTACTAAGGCGGGAGAGAAACCAACCCCGTCGAAGGATGAACAGCCGGAACACAGAGCGCTCAGACTTTCTGACTATCAGCCCACCAGCATGCTGCATGTGCGCGAGACACGTGTGGAGCGAGCGCTCTACCCGGTGATCGACATCCACACCCACATAACTGAGTCCAAAAAGTCAGTTAACGGCGTTGACCTGGCCGCCGAGCGGAACTTCTACGCCAGTCCAAATGAACTGATCGAGGTGATGGATCGCAAAAACATCCGCTCCATGGTAAATCTTACGGGTGGATTCGGGTCTGGCTTGACTGAGACTGTCGAGAAATATGATAAGAGCTACCGTGACCGTTTTTATACTTTCACTGAGCCCTGCTACTCGCGGTTCCTCGAGCCTGGCTATCCAGACATTCAGGCTCAAGCAATCGAGCAAGCGCATCGCGAAGGTGCGTGTGGGCTCAAGATTCTGAAGACGCTTGGTCTTTACCTGCGGGATAACATCACTACGGGTAAGCTGGTGAAGATCGATGACCCGAGATTCGATCCGATGTGGGATGCATGTGGGCAATTCAACATGCCCGTTGCGATTCACATCTCTGACCCGATAGCTTTCTTCACTCCCACAGATCGATTCAACGAGCGCTTTGAAGAGTTGAATAATCATCCGGACTGGTCCTATTATGGTCGTGATTTCCCCACCAATGCCGAGCTGATCGAGGCGAGAAATCGGATGATAACCCGTCATCCCAAAACACGGTTTATTGTGTTGCATGTAGGCAATTTTGCTGAGAATCTGGACAACGTCTCCGAGAATTTGGATCGCTTTGCGAACATGAACGTCGACATCGCCGCGCGGATCGGCGAACTGGGGCGGCAACCGCGCACAGCCCGCGCATTTTTTGAAAGATATCAAGACAGAATTCTGTTCGGGACGGATGCCACCCCGCACGCTGACAATTACCCACAACAAGTATTCAGCGACGAACTCTATGAGATTTACTACCGATTTCTTGAGACAGATGATGAGTATTTTGACTATGCTCCCGCAAAGGTTCCACCGCAGGGTCGTTGGCGCATCTATGGACTCAACCTCCCGGCATCGATTCTTCGCAAGGTGTACAACGCGAACGCAGTGCGCGAATTGCGGCTCTCAATCTAAGAGGTATCCCGGGTATGCGAGTTGAAGTTCCGCTTTCTATTTGCGGGTTCTCTGGAGACAGCGCTGACCTCGGCGCTCGAAATCATGGCTCGGCGAAGAAGTCGCTTTTGAAAATGGTCCTCGTTTCATGCCTACTTCTTATGGATGGAACTGCTGGTGCACGAGCGGCCGAGGACAGCATCTTCATGAGTGCCTTCGCAGCCAACGACATAGCGTTAGACACAAACCCACAATCAAGCTTTTGGAAGGTAGCGCCCTCGGTGTATGCGGATGTCGATGATCACGGGAAACGCATTTCGGAGTATCGAACTCGGATAAGCTCTCGATGGACGAATAAGTATCTATACCTTTTATTCGAATGCCCGTACAAGGATCTCTATTTGAAGCCTGCGCCGAATGTGACGGCAGAGACCTACGGGCTTTGGGACTGGGATGTCGCTGAATTATTTATCGGTTCCGACTTCCATAATATTCGGAGGTACAAGGAGTTCGAGGTTTCGCCCCAGCGAGAGTGGATCGATCTCGATGTCAATCTTGATCTGCCGGATCATACTGTCGGATGGTCCTGGAACTCCGGATTCCAAGTAGATGCACGCATTGATGCCGGCGCAAACATCTGGTACGGCGCGATGCGAATCCCCTTTGCTGCTCTCGATCGGCGCCATCCAGTTGCAGGCAATAGCTTTCGCGTGAACCTGTTTCGCAGTCAAGGGCCACCACAACATCGGCAGTCGATCACATGGAGACCCCCAATGGCTGATACCTTTCACATCCCGGAACGGTTCGGTCTACTTATGCTTGTTAAGGCTAAGTAGTCGCGTGCGCAGGGTTACTTCGCAACTAACTATGAGGTTCAGGTGAGATATAGAACGCGAGCGTCGCTAGTGTGTGGTATTGCGATGGCGGCGATGTGCGCTGCAACTGCTGCAGGACAGGACTTACCGACACCAGGCCAATCCACGGCTACGGGCATGCATCTGACGGATGCGATGGGCGAGAGCGCGCCTCCCGCTGAGGCCTTTAGGGTCTTTCCTCCACAAGCCGCGGAAGGTCCACAGATTACACCTTATCTGCTCTACCAAACCACACTCGCATGGAATCAGGATGAGCTTCGTCGAAATCGCTGGTCGCGGGTAAGGAGCGAGCCAGACCTACTACGGTTGCGCGCGGAGTTGAGAAAGTCAGTGCTAGAGATGATTGGAGGGCTTCCGACAGAGAAGACTAACCTGCGCGCGGTCATTACCGGCACAATTCCAGCCACTGGATTCCGTATCGAGAAGCTTATTTATCAGAGCCTTCCTGGTTTCTATGTGACGGCACTCGTGTACGTGCCTCAGACTGGTGACAAAACATATCCGGCCATCTTGGTTCCCGCCGGTCATTCGCCAGACGGAAAAGCTCACTACCAGGACCTTTGCCAGAGACTGGCCTTGCGTGGTTATCTGGTCATCAGTTGGGACCCTGTTGGGCAAGGCGAACGAAGCCAGTTCTGGGATGTGAAGGCCAAGAGAAGCCGATACAACCTTGTCTGCGGCGAGCACGCTGTGTTGGGAAATCTTGCCTATCTTGCGGGAGCGAATTTGGCCCGATGGGAAATCTGGGATGGAATGCGAGCTGTAGACTACCTGCTTACCCGCCCAGATGTCGACAGTAAGAGGATCAACATTACTGGAACGAGCGGTGGTGGGTTTCAGGCAGCGTTGCTGGGCGCATTGGATGAACGTATCAAAGTCATAATTCCGTCTTGTTACATCACGGCACTTCCTATGCGCGTCGAAAATCGTATCTTCGCCGATCCCGACAGTGATCCTGAACAGGATCTGTTCGGGTTCATTTCGAAGGAAGTCGATAATGCGGGTATCTTATTGCTGATGTATCCGCGCCCGGTCATGGTAGCAACAGCCAGTCTCGACTTCTTCCCCGTGGCGGGCGCTTACAAGTCGTACTCTGAAGTCAGTACATTTTATAAGCGCTTTGAACACGCCGACCGAATCGAAATCATCGAGAGCTATAACCGGCATGCATATTCTCTCAAGAATGAGGAAGCGGCGTTGAGCTTTCTCGATCGCTTTAACAGGATGCCGGTACAACATGGTCTTCCCCCAGTCACTGCATTTGGCGATGCCGATCTCCGTGTGACAAAAAGCGGACAGGTCTTAGTTGACTATCCTGAGAGTTATACGCTTCTCCATTTCATCACTGCGCAATCCGCCGTGGCTTCGTATCATGGCCAAGAGACGCTCGCTGAATTCTACCGGAGCGAAAGGGATCCAGGTATCGCTTCCTGGACGGTCAGCCGCTATGCGGGTTCTTCTGCGCCCGGGGAATTGCAATGGGAAGCTGTTGGGAGCAGCAAGGCCGGAGGGGTACATATTGACCGCTACATACTTCATCACAGCACCTATCTGGAGATGCCCCTTCTCCACTTTCACGACGACAGTAATCACCCACTGGGAGCTATTCTCTGGTTCAGTCTTGACGGGAAGGTCTCTGAAGAGAATTGGCGCGATGTATATAGGATGATTAGTGACGGGTATGAGGTATTCTCATTTGACTTCCGCGGTCTAGGCGAGACACGCATGAACTATCGTGTCGACTCCTCGGACACCCTAAACCCTGCGCGCAATGACTTTGACCAAGCGTACGTGAATCCATTAGGAAGCGTATTGGCTGACTACGTCTATAATTCGTTGCTTATCGGGAGACCGTACTTTCTTGAGATGATGGACGACATAGAGATCGCCGAGCTCTTCGTTCGTAACTTGGATTCCAACCATCCAAGGCAAAAGCTGACACTGGACGGAATTGGTGAAGCCTACACCTTGGCAACTCGGTTCCAGGAGATCGATCCGAAAGTGGCAGTGCTGGTTCCAGACTCCAAATCCACATTGAACTGGTCCACGCTGGTAGCTCAGGGGCAAGAGCAATGACCCATTGCGTTCTTGATGCCATCCGGAGCAGCCCTTAAGGCAAAATCAAGATAGACGCACATTGAATGCATACTCTGGAAAATAGATTGCCGCACTTAAGGAACTAATCCTATCGCTGGGAATTTCCTGCTCATGCCCCGGTTGTTCTTCTGGGCAATTAGGGACGGAACCGTGCTCCCACTCAGATTCTCTTCTTCACTACACTGAGCGCTGCCAGAATTACGGCATTGCTCTCGATTACCGGTCCCATTTCGTTGTTGAAGTCGTCGGAGCCGCCCCGAGATCCTGTTGAGCCTTTCAATCGAATCTCTTGAACGACCTTGCCTAATCGAGGATTGATCCACTCATAAGCAAATAACGTAACGTGATTTTTCGCACGGTCTCCGACTGCGATTGCGTCTGCGTTGTAGCAATAGTCACGCGCAGAAACACGCTCGTCCCAGTTCCACTCGAGTATATTTACGCCGTAGCGGATTGGAATGATGCTCACAAAGCCGTCTTCATAGATAACTTCGTACCATCCTAGAAGGTCCGAAGTGTCCTTTTGATCCCAGATTAATCTAAAGCTCTCTCTGTTCTTCGCGCGCTTGGCAGCCGCGTGTAGAAAAACCAGACTGGTCGGCGATTCACCCACTGGAATGCCGGTCACGGCATTGGGCAATCCTGTGGCTTCGTTGCCTGCCGTCCCAACGACAATCGCACGCATGCCGTTTGCGCGTCTAAGACCAAAGGGGACTCTGTCGACGTAAATCGTCTGGGCTGCCATATCTTCGAGGCTTACACCTAGCATCGGAATGGTATCCACCATGTTGAATTTGAGCGAAATGTCCACCGGAACGATCGAACTCTCTGTCTGACTGGGAGCAGTTACTCCGCTAAGACGCCGGCGAATGGAAGACAGCATGGACTGGACTCGCGCCGATAAGTCTTTGGCTCCCAGAACCTGGCCTGCCCACAGAATGCTGCTGCATCCAAGAAAATCGGACATGAGGTCTTTACCAAAGCCAACCTCGTTTGTGCCAAACCACGCCGACGGAGCTCCGCCAAGAAGGGTGAGACGTTTCTTGCGTGTTTCATAATGCTCTATTTCTGGGTTGAGGTTACCGAAGACCTGCTGAAAGCCCATCTTGTCAAGGATTGCTTCGTTATGCTCGGCCGAACCCTGTTGACCTGGCTCGTCGTTCCAAAACCAGTTATAGATCAGACAGTCTTTGGGAATCAGCCTCTCTACCTGGTCAGGAGTCAGGCCACCCGGAGAGTAGTAGGTCCAGCCGTCCGGTGCACTTTTCTTCTGCAATCCGCTGCCTCGTACTGACTGCAGCAGCATGTCGCCCCAAAGCTGAGTCTTGATGCCCTTCGATGCAAGATGATGATGGATCTTGTTGACGTCCTCACCGTATAACTCGCCAATATCTCTGTCGCGGCACTGGGGAGATACATCAACAGGAAGAAACAGCTCGTCGTGGCCGATGTGAATACTCCTGGGCTTCAAGACGTCGATGAACTCGTCATACACTTCAAAAACAAGGGAATAGGATTTCGGATTGGCTGGGCAGTAGATATCAGGCCACATATCCTGCGGTGTCGCGGCCAGATCTCTGTGTTCAGTCAGCAAGTAGTAACTGTGCGTAAAGGAAGGGAGCACCGGAATAAGCTCGATGTGATGTCTGCGTACCCAGTTGGCCAGATCGGCTACTTCCTCTTTCTCCAGAATGTCGCCATCTGCCACATCCTGATGTGAGGAATTCTGCTCCATGTCATGAAATGGCCGCCGGGGATAGTTGCGACAGCTGTAGTTCACGTCTCTTACAAATTGAACCCAACCGTAGTTTAGCTCAGGATGGTCGTCAAGTCTCATAGATGCGTTCATTTCCATAATGAGCGTGTTGTACTTATACAAAGCCATAAAGTCGCGCACGAAACGCTTGAAGAACGGGATGTTATCGCGCCCGGGAAGAAATAGGTAGATTCCTCGAAATGGCTTGTCCGGCCAATCTCGAAGCTGCGCGCCGCGAAATCGAAGTTGACCGTTTTCATTCACGAGCAATTGGCGGAGAGACTGGAACCCATAGAATGCACCTCGATCGCTGTCGCCGCACACTATAGCGATGTTGCTGTTGGTGTGAAGAACATAGCTTTCCTGGCCATGCTGTTTCACGCTCGCCATCAGCTCCTTGTCAGCGCAATATTGCCTGACCAATGGATTTTCAATCGATCCCATCAGAATTACGCGCCTGTTAGCACTCAAGCCGGTCGTGTGCTCGATCTTCAGATGCAGGCCAAATCGATCGCTTAATTCGTGGACCATTAAGCCTGCTAAGAATAGATCTTCACTCGAAGCTTTAGACGGAACGACAACCACCACTTCATTGTCGAGAATGAAGCCGCCGCCAGAACTCGACACCTCTTGTGGCTCAGGAAAGATGGAAGATGGGGGCGTCGTGGTTGTTGCGCTGCGCAAAGGATTGCCTTGGCCGGACACCATGTAAGATGCCGCTACGGGTTCAACATGAAGGATCGCGTCGCGGGCGGCGGCCGTGCGGCCCACTGCGGCTCCCACTACTCCATGCAGGAATTCCCGGCGTGTTAGATCTTTCATAAGGGACACCTCCTACAAGCGCTTTCGATAAGATCAAAGACCCATGCCATGATGATTGAAAGTGCCTGTCCGCGCAAATGTCGGCAGGGCTCTCAAACATTCCGAGCGGGACATGGAACTCAGCTAGCAGCGTCGTTGGCTACCCATTCGTAGACACGGAAGATCCATCATCGCCATGATAGGACCTTCGCAGCCTATATGAATCACTTCCCTCTCGAATTCGGATAAGGCCTTAGCGAGGCACGGCGATAGGAACGCGGGATTGGTCGGCCTCGAGCGGGTTATCGGCACCTGCGGCAGGTCCGTGCCAGACTCCGCCGCCGTATGTGGTGATGTAGATTTGCGTCGGGTCGTTGGGATCCAGGATGACGCGGTGGCCCCATTTGAAGTCGTAGCCTTTGATGCGTGCCCAATGGGCGCCGCGGTCGGTAGAGCGATAGGCTGCAGCGTCAAAGCCCGTGATGTAAAGCGTGTCGGGGTTTCGCGAATCGATAGTCAGGTCGTAGACATGCTGCGATTGCGTAAAGATGACTTGCCATGTTTGGCCACCGTCATCGGATGCGAAGACGCCGCCGTTCCAATCAGCGTCTTCCCCTTCCTGTCCCCATGCGGTGAGATAGAGTCGCTTCGGATTGCGTGGGTCGACCTCAAGACCGGTGGGGCCGGTGACGCCTGCGGGGAGATCCATGCGCTGCCAGTGATCCGCCTTGTCCGTCGAACGGTAAAGTGCTCCGGCGCCGGATGCTGAGCGGTCTTTGCCTTCGCTGCGGCGAGAAACGACGAGATAGAGAGACCCATCCTGGGAGAGCGAGATGCGCCAGGCAAACGGTTGCTCGCCGGCAATGCCGTTGTTCTTCTCAGTCCAGGTGCGACCGCTGTCGGTGGACTTGTAGACACCGCGACCAAAGGCGCAGGCGTAGAGCGTGCGATTGCTCTGGGGGCTGGAGGGATCGAGGAGGATGTGGGTGATGGAATCGGATGGAAGGCCCGAGCCGCTCGGTTGCCAATGGTTACCGCCATCTGTTGAGACGGCGACGCCGCCGGTAAAATGCTGCGTACTGCGACCTCTCCACATCTTGGGGCGCGGGAGATCGTGGGTGCCACTAAACGCTCCCCACAGAAGGCCGCGCCGGGCAGGATCGAAGGCCAACCAATAAGTGGTGTTACGCCAATCTTCGGGGATGCCATCGGTGCTGCTTCGCCAGGATTGTCCGCCATCCATGCTTTGGAACAGGCCCATATCGGTATTGTCCATATAGATGTGTCGCAAATCGAAGGGGTCGAACTGCACGCCGTAGTTGGTGGTTACATCGAGGCCGCGAGAGGTCCAACTGTCGTCGCGGACTCGCTTGGAATTCATCTCCTGCCAGGTTGCGCCACCGTCGAGGGTGCGGTAGGTACGAAACAGGTCGCTCGCGTACGCCACGCCGGGATTGGTGGGCGCGGCACCCAGACTATACGGAGTGTCGAACCAAATGTTGTCGTTGCCCTGCGAGGCGCGCTCTTCTATCCAGGTTCCGCTCAAGTTGTCAGCGGCGTGGTTCGATTCTTTGAAGACGATCTTCCACGTTTGGCCGGCGTCAATTGTCTTGGCGATGCCGTTGAACAAGTTCTCCTTGCCCTCGCCGAGTTGAAGGCCGCGGAAGCCGACATACGCCACCTTCGGGTGACCCTCGCTGGTGGCGATGGCCTCAAACTTGCCTGCCGTCTGTTGGAGCGTAGGTGTGATTGCTTTGAAGTGCCGGCCGGAATCCTGGGAGAGGTAGACCTTTCCGTCCTTACTGGTTGCATAGATCCAGATCGCATCGCCGGACCGCCCCGCGCTGGCTGCTCTGAAGGCGGTTGGGATACTGCCTGCCTCGGTGATGTTTCCATCGGGAGCGATGCGATAGGTAATAGAGCCGGATAGGGCTACGAGGCCGGCGCCCCGCGCAGCGAGGAGAAGGACACGCTGACGCAAACTAGCCATGCGACTCCACGAGATGCCGCTGTCCGCAGAAGAGACGATCACAGCGGGCTGACCTTTCTGTTGAAAAGCAAGAAAAAGATGCTCCTGGCCCATGTGGCTATCTTGCTGGGGAGCGATGGCAATGGCGGAGATATCTCCGCCGGGGTAGGCTGGATCGCTTGAGGTCAGGCTGTAGTCCGAGTGGTCGCCGAGTTGATGCTCGATGGTGTAGCGGCCGGAGCTGGGGAAGATCATCTTCCAAGTTCGCCCTGAGTCGCTGCTGCGCCACAGAGCCCCATTTCCGGCATAGATCACCTGCGGCTGGACAGGATCAAAGGCGAGGACATCGATGCCGCCGCGGAGATTGAACATGTGCCATGACAGGCCGTTGTCGCTGGTCACATAGCCGCCGGTCATATCGCAGTGCTCAACGACAAGCCGGGAATCGTGGGGGCTGATGGTTGGGCCAATCGTGGTGCCACCCCCACCGGGCCCGATCACCTTCCAGCCGTTCGCGGCCGGTTTTTGCGCGGTGCCGATAAGTGTGGAGAAGACGAGTAGGATCGCGAACCCTAACCTATGCCTGACACCATTATTCGACGACATTTTCACCCCTCTTGCTTTCATGACCTCGGATAGAATTTCGGCCCATGCGCCCAGATGTTGGCTCAATCGCTCCTCGTCTATGGGCGTTTCGAAACAAGATCTCCGAATGGCGCCAGGAGCTTGTACTTACTCGACCACGTTGTGTACATGATCCCGGTAGCGTTTGGCGTGCTATCCATGGACTCCAGCCATCCTTCGGGATCCCTGAGGTCCTCGCCATCGTAATAGGAACCCGCAATCGTCCGGAAGCCACGCGATGAGAAGAAGTCCAGACTCTCTCGCCGCTTATCGAAATACCAGAGAACGATACCCATATCCTTGGGAAGGTACTGCCAGGTGTTCTCCAGCGACCCATCCACAAGGTAGTACTGCCGGACCGAGTTGTGGTTGGGGTCGAACATGTCAGACCAAACAAAAACCTCGGCTTTGGGGTTCACTGCGCGCACCTGCTGATAGAGCCACTGCGTCATTTGGCCCAGAATCGCCGATGCTGCCATCTTCCTGTTTTGGCATGCCTCGCAGCGGTTAAACAGGCGAACTTCATCAACGTTCAGGAAGTAACGCTTCGGGGACAGGTACTTCTCGATCATGGGAAACTGTTCCTTCCATATCTCGTACGTCTGTGGCTCCGACGGGCAAGCGGAAACCTGATCGTTATAGATAGTAGTGCCGTGATAGTAGCTCACGCGCAATCGTGAGCCATTTTTGATACGGCCTCCTGGAAGCAAGTGAATGGAGGGCATTTCGTGGGTCCATTGGAAGTCGAGATTCGGATCGGTCACCGCCGCGAAATCGCGGCCTTCCTCGTGAACAGTACCTGTGGCCTCGTCGCGCACGGTGAGCGGGGTGCCTTTGCGGCGGACCACGTTCATAAGTCCTACTTCTTCGATCTCCACGTCGTCAACCCAGACCTTACCCTTTACACCTTCGAAAACACCGAAGCTCAGGTCTATGCGGTCCGCATACCAACTATTGAATGCGGTGGTCACCTGTCTCCAGCCGGAGGTGGGAGCCGGAGCAGGCGGCTCGAATGGGCTCAGGTCGCGCCCATCGAGCGTGAACGACTTGATGCTGAACAGCGAAGCCGGCTCAGCGTCTTCCGTTTTTACCCATGCACTGACCCGATAACACCGGTTGGGCGTGACACGAACCTGTTGCACCACTCGCGCGATGCCTGCCTTGGTGTCGCCGTAGTTCTCGATCCGCAGGGACGCTTTGCCGGAATGAGAGACATTCGTATCGGCGAAGGTCTTCTTCCCCGGCTCATCCTGTTTGTCGAATGCGGTAAATCGGTCGCCCAGGAATTGTTCAAAGCCGCTGTTCTCGAGCTTTGCGGGCGAGTCCGCAATGAAGCGGGCTTCTCCATCCTTTACGACAAACAGAGCATCCTTGACCAGCATGCCCTCCGCGAGATTCTTGTTGTGATCGAGGATGGCTCCGCCATAGCCGGTGTTGAATCCAGCAGGAATTATCTCGAGATGAAACTGATCGGCGATCGTTTTGACTTTGCGCAAGCGCTCCAGATACTCCGGCGAGCCGAGGCTAATGCGGTCCATCCCCGACAAGACAATGGCTGTGAGGCCATGTTCCGATGCCGTTCGGGCAATTTCACGCACTTCGTCCACGTGCTTGTCGGTATTGAAGGAGCGGCTGACATAAACCCACCGGTCAGGGTAGATCTTCGTCTTGCTCATTCCTTCCAGGCCTATGCGCGCATAAGCGCGTCCGCTGATTCCTGTTGCGAGCATCGTACCCGCTGCCAGTTTCACAAATGTTCGGCGGTCAGTTCCGGAGTTTGAGTCGCAAGTCATAATTCACCCATTTCCATTTCTCAAACAGCTCTTGCGCAAAGTGTCTGCTGCAATGACGGCAATATCATCAATTTCAGTTCCCTGGCCACAACGATGTACTAGCGGGCGACTGGAACTGGGGTTAGTACGGCCTCGGGCGGATTCGCGGCACCCACGGCCGGTCCGTGCCACACTCCGCCGCCGTAGGTCGTGATGTAAATCTGCGTAGAGTCATTGGGGTCGAGGATGATGCGGTTGCCTTGCTTGAAGTCGTAGCCCTTGATGCGTGCCCAATGTGCGCCCCTATCGGCGGAGCGGTAGGCAGCAGTATCAGAGCCGGTGAAGTAAAGCGTGTCAGGATGGTGGGGATCGATTGTCAGGTCATAGACGTGCTGCAATTCCGTGAAGAGCGCTTGCCATGTCTTGCCGCCGTTATCTGAGGTGAAGACGCCGCCGTTTTGATCGGCAATCTCTCCCATCTGTCCCCATGCAGTGAGGTAAAGGCGCAGGGGATTGCGCGGGTCGATCTCCAGGCCAGTGGGACCGGTGACGCCTGTGGGGAGCTCAATACGCTGCCAGTGTTCAGCTTTGTCCGTCGAGCGGTAGAGCGCTCCGGCGCCGGACACTGAGCGGTCTTTGCCCTCGCTGCGGCGAGAGACGAAAACGTAGAGAGACCCGTCTTGGGAGGGGGTGATGCGCCAGGCAAGAGGTTCTTTGCCGGCAATGCCCTTGTTCTTTTCCGACCACGCACGGCCATTGTCAGTCGACTTGTAAACACCGAGGCCAAAGGCGCAGGCGTACAGCGTGCGGTTGCCGGCGGGACTGGAAGGGTCAAGGAGGATGTGAGTGATAGAGTGCGTTGGGATACCGCTATTACTCGGCTGCCAGTGGTTGCCACCATCGGTTGAGACGGCGACGCCGCCAGTGAATTGCCCGGTGCCGCGACCTCGCCACATCTTGGGGTGGGGGAGATCGTGGGTACCGCTAAAGGCTCCCCACATGAGACCACGGTGGGCGGGGTCGAAAGCGAGCCAGTAGGTGGTGTTGCGCCAGTCCTCGGGGATGCCGTCGGAAGTGCTTCGCCAGGCTTGGCCGCCATTCGTGCTCTGGAAGAGACCAATGTCGGTGTTATCGATAAAGACATGCCGCGAATCGAAGGGGTCGAACTGCACCCCATAGTTGGTGGTTAAGTCGAAGCCACGGGAAGTCCAACTGCCGTCGTCGAGTCTCTTCGAATTCATCCCCTGCCATGTTGTTCCGCCATCAAGGGTGCGATAGGTGCGGAAGAGGTCAGTTGCGTAGGCAACATCAGGGTTGGTGGGTGCAACACCTAGAAAGTCAGGCGCGTCGAACCAGATTGATGTTCCGCTCTGTCGAGCGCGCTGCTCGACCCAGGTCCCCTGCAGGTTGGCGGCGGGTTGGTTCGATTCCTTGAAGACGATCTTCCACGTTTGGCCGGCGTCTGTTGTCTTGGCGATACCGTTGAACAAGTTCTCCTTGCCCTCGCCGCGTTGAAGGCCGCGGAAGCCGACATACGCCACCTTTGGGTAGCGCTCGCTGGTGGCGATGGCTTCGAACTGGCCTGCCGTCTGTTGGAGTCCAGGCGTGACCGATTCAAAATGCCGGCCGGAATCCCGGGAGAGATAGACCTTTCCGTCTTGGCCCGTTGCATAGATCCAGACCGCATCGCCGGACCGTCCCGCGCTGGCTGCTCTGAAGGCGGTCGGGATACTGCCCAGTTCCGTGGTGTTTCCATCGGGAGTAATGCGATAGGCAGCAGAGCCGGATAGAGCGATCAGGCCGGAGTCCTGCGCGGTGAGGAGTAGGACGCGCTGGGGCAAAATCGCCAGGCGGCTCCACGAGATGCCGTTGTCCGCAGAGGAGACAATCACAGCTTTATCGGGAAGATCTTCGCCCGCATCAAGGACGGAGTGACCTCTCGGCTGAAAAGAAAGATAGAGGTGTCCATCGTTCGCCTGGCGATTTTTTTGATCGCTTCGAGGTGAGATGGCAATGACGGAGATGTCTCCGCCGGGGTAGGCTGGATCGCTTGAGGTCAGGCTGTAGTTGGCGCGATCACCGATAAGATGCTCGACGGTGTTGCGGGCTGGGTTGGGAAAGACCATCTTCCAGGTACGCCCAAAGTCATTGCTGCGCCAGAGGGCGGCGTTCGCGGCGTAGATTACTCGCGGGTTTATCGGGTCGAAGGCGAAGGCAGCGATCTGCTCCCGAAGATTGAACATGTTCCAGGACAGGCCATTGTCACGGGTGACGTAATCGCCGGTCATGTCGGAAGCCTCCACGACAAGCCGGGAATTGTGCGGGCTGATTGTGGGGTGATAAGTGGTTCCGCCTCCGCCAGGACCGATCCTTTGCCAACGATTCGCGCCTGGGACCTGGGCAAGGCTGGCGAGTGTGGTGATACTCAGCAGGATTGCGCAACCCAGCGTTGGTCTTATATATAGATCCGGCCTCGTCTGCAATGTGCTCGTATTCATAGCTTCCCGCTAAACCGTTGGCCCATCTAGCCTGGATTTTGATCTGGCCATTGCTTCAGAAGAATTGTACAAGTATGCGAAAGTTTATGCACACTAAACGATCATAAAAGAATGCTTCATTTCATGTATACTGGCAAAATAAAATACTGCGTTTGAGACGAAACGAACGTAGTAGCGCTCTATCGTTTGGGCACCGGCCCGAAGGCCGCGTAAGGAAGCGGGGATTTATGAAGGTACGGTCTTGCTTTGCCTTGTTGCTGGCATTCACAACCCTCTCCGCATTCAGCCAGCCTGTTGCGGCTCAGGTAAAGGTCTGGCAAGGCACGCTCACCTTGCCAACCTATGAAGAAGGCCAGCCCGACCCGAACCCGCCATTCGATACCTACCAGACCAACAGCTTCAACTATCCCTATACGCTGAGGACGAATCTGACTGGTGTGAAAGCCGACCATACGTGGCGTGCAGTATTCCTCGAGAACGAATATCTGAAATGCTCCGTGTTACCGGATATTGGCGGCCACCTATATACGTGCATCGACAAGATCAGCGGTCAGCCCATGTTTTATGCCAACCCTTCGATCAAGAAAGCGGAGATCGGATATCGCGGCGCGTGGGCTGCGTTTGGCATCGAATTCAACTTCCCCATCTCGCATAACTGGGTTTCCATGTCGCCCGTGGACTTTGCCTACGCTTCGCATGAGGACGGAAGCGCGTCGGTTTGGGTGGGCAATATCGATCGTCCGTACGGCATGCAATGGCAGGTGGAACTGGTGTTGAAGCCCGGTTCGACACTCCTTGAAGAGAGAGTGACCCTGTACAACCGCAGCGACGTTCGCCATCGTTATTATTGGTGGAACAATGCCGGCATCCAGGTGTGGGATGATTCACACGTCGAATATCCCATGCGCTTTGTCGCGGCGCACGGGTTCACTGACGTCAATCCGTGGCCGGTCGACGCGCAGGGTAGAGACCTGAGCGTGATAAAGAATCAAACGGATGGGCCAGTTTCGTTCTTCGTGCATGGAAGTCATGAGCCGTTCATGGGCATCTGGAATCCGCATACTCAAACTGGAATTGTTCATTATGCGGAGTATCGGGACCTGCCAGGGAAGAAGATCTGGTCATGGGGTGTCGATCAGCCCGATCTTGACTGGCGCACGGCGCTCTCCGACAACAACAGCGCCTATGTTGAAGTGCAGGCGGGGCTCTTCCGCAACCAGGAGACGTATGCGTTTTTGGAACCTGGGCAGACCATTCGCTTTAGCGAATTCTGGATGCCCGTGCGTGGGACCGGTGGAATTTCGCGGGCAAATGAGATTGGCGTGGTCTATTTCGATGCACATGGATCCGATGTAGCAGTAACGTTGAATGTGAATGAGCGTTTCCCAGGGGCGCAGATTTCGCTGACGCAGAATGGAACTGCTCTCTGGACTGGAACCACGGATCTGACGCCGGAGACAACATGGTCGCACTCTGTCGCAACCAATGAAGGGGCCGGGAAAGTAACTTTTGAGTTGAAAGACCGTGCGGGCCGCTCACTGCTAGGCCAAACCGATGGCCAATACGATTGGGACCCGGAATCGACAATCAAAACGGGGCGCCAGGAAGCGCTGCAATTTCCAGAGCCGGCCGCGCGGTCGGACGACGACTGGTTGCAGATCGGCAAGAATCAGGAGTTGGACGGGAAGGCCGTGCTCGCTCTTTCCACGTATAAGGACGCGCTTGCAAAGTATCCGCAAAGCCAGTCACTTGAAATTGCCGCAGGTAGAGTAGCTGCGTCTCTTCAACATTTTGAAGAGGCGGAGCGTTTGCTTGTGCAGGCGCAAAAGCGTGACACGCCCAATTCACAGGTTGCCTATTACCTGGGAATTGCAGAGGAAGGCTTGGGACACACACGCGAGGCTCAAACATCGTATGAGATTGCTTTCCGTCAGGCCGATCTGCGCGGACCGGCTGCGATCAGTCTAGGAGAATTGCGGGCAAAGCAAGGAAACCTGGAAGGTGCGGCGTCTTTTTTGAAAGCGGCAGTGGCAGCGGAGCCGGCCAACTTCCGCGCGCAAGAGGAATTGGAATCTGTAGTGCGCGCGCTTGGTGATCGCGCTGAAGCAGACCATTTGGCGGATCTCGGATTGAGCGTGAATCCGTTGAGCGCCTTCTTGAAGGAAGATACGGGAAAGCCGGACATGCAATACCTGGCGGCGGATCCTTACCGGATACTTCGGGTGGCGGCCGAGTATATGCAACTTGGACTCTATCAGAGGGCTCTGGACGTTCTGGATCGAACCTATCCTGCTGCGCCTGCTGACCAAAGTGAACCTGGATCGGTGCTTCCGCAAAAGCATCCACTGGTTCTCTACTACGCAGCGTACTGCAAACAGAAGCTCGGAACCGATGCACCGCAAAACTGGCGGGCAGCGTCTGAGCTCTCAACAAGCCTCGTGTTCCCATCTTCGGATACCGACCGGGTTGTGTTGGAGGCCGCGCTTGCCGCGAACGGCAATGACGCGACCGCCCATTACCTGCTGGGCACGCTGCTCTTTTCAAAAGGAATGACTGATGCGGGAATGGCCCATTGGAAGGAAGCGAAGCAGCTTGCTCCACATCTACAGGTTGTCGATGTCGATATGGGCAACGTGCTGTTGAAGGTGAAGGATAACCCTCAAGGCGCACTCACCGCATTCCGCGAGGGCGTTCGGAATGATCCGGAAAATGCGGAAGTATATGTTGGCCTGGATGAAGCAATGAGCGTAACTGGAGTTTCAGCGGGGGAGCGGGCAGCCGCCCTCTCCCAGTACCCTTCGGCTGACGCTGCGGATTCAAAGATGCCTGCCGACCTGGTCTATCAACTTGCGTTGACGCGCGCGGAGGCAGCGCAATACGAAAGTGGTCTCGCACTCTTTAAGGATCGATTCTTTCCCAGCGAAGAAGGGGGAACGACATCGGGCCAAGTGTTATTCGAGGTCAAGTTGATGCAGGTTGAAGCGTGGGCCAAGGCTCACAACTGCACAGAGACTGAAGGTTTCATTGAGAACAAGCAGCCGGCGCTGAGCCTCGACGGAAGATCGGCGCGTGAATATGTGAAGCTCGCTGAAATCGCAAAAGGCTGCAATCGTGCGAAGGAGTCGGCGGATTTCCTGCATAAAGCTGCGGCAGGCGCCGGATTTGCCGACTTGGTGTGGGCGATCCAGGCGGAGAAGTCCCTGGGTACATACGATTCGGCGAAGGAGGACCAACAGCTTGCCAAATCATTGGCTGAGGCGGAGAGAAGTGTAGCCGCCAGCACCCACTCAGGATATTGGCAATACACGGTCGGCATGCTGCAAGCTGCTCTGAACCGAAAGGAGCAGGCAAAAGAGTCCTTCGAGAAGACCCTGATTCTTGCGGATACTCATATGTCTCACCACCTCGCCCGGGAAGCTCTGGCAGAGCTCGCTGCCGGTAAATAGCCTGGCTTGCGACTCCGAATTGCTTGTGGCAACTTGACGCAAGCGGCCTCGACTACGCCATTTTTCGAGGTTTCAGGGCGATTTGGGGCCAAAAACAGGGGAAAATCGGGGCTTGTTGTTTACCGATGAGTACATAGGGCTAATTCCCAAGTTATTCATTGCATTCATGTTATTGGAAATATGACCCCTCCGGAAGCGGGTTTTGGGTGGGGAGGGGGGTGGGTACCCGTCGCGGTGTTGACCGCGGCTGTGCGCTGACCGCTCATTCCCTCATTTCGATTGTGCGGCCTCGGCGGGTTATTTTCTGCAAACTGGCTTGGCACAGCGGGTGAGCGGACGTGGCTGCCTACCCTCTCCGCGATGAAATTGTGGAAAAGACGGGCACGCGCCGAAGAGGGGTGTCCGTGATGAGGACGACATCTATCCCGCCCTAGCGGAGCTAGACGGGGCACCCCGATTTGTGGTGGGGTTAGGGTGGGCCACCTGCCGCCGGTGTTGGAATACAAAAAACTTACTGCGGCGTAGACGCATCGCCAGAGCAGTTGCTCGGCCATTTACCCGCTAGCATTGCGGTGATGTTATCCTGCGCCAGTTTCAATGGTTGATCGTATGATTTGCTGAATTGACCAGCAAGTGTCGCTTGGGATATGAAAGCGCGCATTTTACTCACTGCCTCCTCCTTCTTGCACATGTGATAGTCCGCAATGGAAAGTTCCAAAAGTGGCGTTGGCCAACTGGCGTTGTTAGATGCAGATTTTTCGGCTAGTTCCCTCAGTCCTTGCCAATCGCTCTTCTTTTCCAAAGCAAGCATCTGTCCAAAATTACCGAACTCCTGACCCGCTACTGCGCTGAAAGTGTTTCCCTGACGACGATGCGCACTCCCGTTCCAGTCGTACCAAGTTATCGGCTCAAGATTTGTTATCTGTCCCGCCGTAATCCCGCCGGTCTGACCATTAGACTGAGCACAGTTTCCACCCCCGCAATCCTGTGTCATTGGTGGCTGCGGAGAGGAAGCAAGAGGGACGCTACCTGTTGCGCTTTTGTCCTTCTTTTGGGCTCTTGGTTTAACAGTTTCAACCTTGGGGCATTGAGGTTGGACTATTTTCTCGACGATCCTATCAACAGGTTTCTCAATCACTTTTTCTACAATCTTTGGCCGCGTAGAACGGTAAAAGCTATAGCCGTTCATCCCCAAACTTGCGACAACGAGGATCAACATCACCGCTAGTTTCCAATTCCTAGTTGGGGGCATGGGAATCCCCCATAGCGGCTTGTTGGGCTTGACTCCGAAATAGTCGAGAATTGCAAGTAGCGCGGCCAGCGCAAAAATGCAATTCAAAACATGCTCCATGCGCCCACCTCGACTCGGATGCTCTCACTGAGCACCCCCTTGCATCAAGGTGATAATCTCGTTCCACTATAAGACTGTGGAAAGGACGGGGCACCCATTTTTTGTGGCTAGGTCAAGAGTGGGTCACCCGCGAGTGGCTGGCTTAGAGTTGAGGTCTCCCAGGTCCGAGAATCCGGACCTGGGGCACCCAACTTTCTTGCTCGTCAGACGTGGGGCACCCGGCAATCTATTTATGACTTAGGAGACTAGATTGATTTGCGCCAGTTTGGATCGTCCATCGGCCTGATCTGCACCGATACGGAACCGTCAGGGTTGAGAGGCTGCTCACACGCCCACGCGATCGGCATCCGCACTTCGGGGCGCATTTCAATCTCTGCCAGCAGGTTGATTGTTCCTGCATATCCCTGAGGCAAGAGGAATGAGCCCATTCGAAGAGCGCCGCCGTAGGGGTGACCGGGATCGAAAGAGCCGCGCAGTTTGAGCCTGCCGTCGGGACTCTTCGCGGTGAGCCAAAGCACGCCGGGAACGCCTGCTACGCCCCGATTCGATATGGCCACGATGAGTTCGGAGGTTCCCTGACGCTTGCGCTGCCACACCCAGGAGGGCCTCAAGCGATATCCCATGGCGGCGCGGAGGCGCTCGAAGCCGCGCGGGTATCGTTGGTTGTAACTGGCCAGATGCGCCGCCTCAGTCCAAAGCGACCAGTAGTTCGCTTTGAGATCGAGAACATGCAACATATAGTTTTCGAGCTCGTTCACGCCCACAGCATCCGAACCCAGCTTGGAGGCGTCGTAGGAGCGGAAGTATCCGTCTTCGAGTATCGCCGCCAGCCAGGGAGGGCGATTGGCCAGCTCTTCAATTTGAATTGGCTCTTCGACAATAATGCTGTCGGAGCGAACCCAGGCTCCCGCGCGCACCGCAATCTCGAGCGCTTCGCGGTTGCCGGTGTTGCTGATGTCGGGCTGCGTGTTCATGGCCAGTGGAGTCTTTTTCCATGTGGCCAATTGCATGCGCACCATCTGGTTGAGCGTGCGCTGCGCCGTCTCGACGTTAGGGAATGGGCTGGGATATCCGCAAAAGTGGCCTTCGCCCCAGAATCCTACATGCATCACATCCACGAACTCAATCAGCGGATCCCCATCGAAGCGTTCGGCGAGGAGGCGGTTCAGTTCGGCCAGAGCTCTTTGATACTCAGGATGATCGTAACGCGGTTCGGTCCAGTTCCCTTTTGCGCCGCCGGAAATAGAGCCGTCAGCGTCTCCATATTTGCCCATGGGTCCAATGGCGACGAGAGGGACGCGCGAGCGGAGGAACTCCGGCAGTGCGAGCTGGCCTGGCTGAAACACTGAATTGGAGCTCTGCACGCGAAAGGCGACTCGCAGCCCATGGCGCCTGGCGGCCGCCAGGGTCAGATCCCATACAGGATCGAGATCGAGCCTGCCCGGCTCCTTTTGCACATTGCGCCAGTCGCAACGGATATAGAGCACATCGACAAAAGGAAGACCGGCAAGCTTCTCCACATGATCTTCCAACGTCCGATGTCCCTCGCGTACGGCGATAGACGGACCGCCCTCCTCCCACGTATAGCCAAGCAGCCCCAAGCCTGGGTTGCGCAGCGGCTTCTCAGATGGCGTGGTGTACAAGACCGTCTGCCAGCCAGCATCCTGATCGATGTCGAACGGGCCCTGGTTCAGGCGTTCACTGGCGGGAAAATGCGATTCGAAATTGTAGCCCTGCCACAGATGCTTGGGGTTATCGGCAAGCGCATGAATACGGGGAGATGAAAGAGCCGCCAGGGCCGCACTCTTGAGTATGTCTCGACGGTTCATCGCTCACTCCTCATAGTGCTGGACAAATGGCTGAATTGCGGGGTCGAGTGGTGAAATCCGGATGAACCTCATTGCGTACTTTCCCACCCTTGCGGCAAGAACAAATACACCGCAAGGATGGGGCACCCACATCGGTACAGCAGTTAGCGGTCAGAGACCTGAGGGCAAAGTTCCGCAAGCTGCAGCGTACACTTTCAACACGTTTTGGATGTGATGGCGAATGATGGTGGCCGCGGAGTTCTGGAGCCGGCCGCAGCGGATTGCCTCGTATTCCAACGGCAGGTACTGACTGAGCAGCGCCAACGGCAAAGGACCGCTAAGGTTATGCAACAACCGGTCGACTTCCTGCTCCACCTGTGGCTGCGGCCAATAATAGCGGCAGCGGTCGCTGAGGCTGTACGCACGGGCAAACTTCTGCTGCTCGGGACTTCCACGATAATAGCGATCCCAATTTGCCGGGTTGCGCAGCATCTCGGTCTCCAATGCCTCTCTCACCCGTGACGCGCCACCCTTGGATTCCGGCAGCTCGCTCTCAATGAAACTAAGCGCGAAGACGGCTTCACGGAAGGCGAAGGTCAACCATGGACCTACCTTCAGAATCGCAAAGTGATCCCTTACCATCCGCGCTAGGCTCGGGGGCGTTTGGTAGTCGGTGGAATGAGCTTCATATACCAGTTCCGGGGCGGCGGGAAATCCGGCGACCAGGTGCCTAGCCTTGTTGTGGTCATACTCAAAAACGGAGCTATCGCCGAACTCCACGCCTGGCTGCACGACGATCCCAATTACGTTCTCCCAGGCCGACTCGAGGCTGCGCGTTTTGAACGCCTTCGAGAATGTGTCCAGGGACAATAGCAGGTTATCCAATTGCGTTGGTGCGGGAGGTTCACCTTCGGCAACTTCTCCTCCCGGTACAGGAACCTCGGTACCAATTACATAAAGCGGCCGAGGCGAACCCGGCGGCAAGGAGGCAAAGCTCTCTTCTGCCACCTGGCAGAGCATGGCCGTTCGTTCGGCCACCACATCTTCGGAGAGCGGTGTGGGATCGCCGCCGCAGGGCTGGCTGGCATCAAGATGTATCTTCTGGTATCCCGCAAGCACGGATTGAGCAGCGAGTTCACATGCGTTTGCTATTGCTTTTGCGGCCGGCTCAGATCGCCAGCTATAGGGCCCCAAGTGGTCAGCTCCGAGCAGGACTCGCGCCGATGGCAGACCTGCTGCCTCAGCCTTCGCGCGTATCTCCGCGGCAAATTGGGCCGGAGTGCATCCGGTGTAGCCACCATACTGGTTTACCTGGTTTGACGTGGATTCCACGTGCAACACCGTTCCGTCAGATAAGGCCTGGTGGATTGCGGCATCCAGCACGGCCGGATGCGCTGAGCAGACGGCATATGTTCCAACCGCCTCGAAGCGCCGGTTTCGCTTGACGATATCCCGCAGGAATTCACTTGGCTGAGAGGGTGCGGGGGCCTGCGAGATGGAAGAGCCTGTCTTCATATGACACCATTATATATTCGTTTTATTTCATATTTGGTTGACAAGAACAACAAAAGGAAGAAACTTGTAGAATGAATCGTGTGCGACAGATTCGCATGTTGGGAGGTTATTCGTGGCTCGCTTTGACGTAACCATTGCAGGCGAACTGAATCTGGACTTGATTCTCTACGGCCTCCCTGAGGCATTGCCACCTGAGCGCGAGTTGTTGGCCACCGAGATGATGCTGACACTGGGCAGTTCGTCGGCCATAGTGGCCCATAACCTGGCATCTCTGGGCTGCAAGGTGGGCTTCAGTTCCTGTTTAGGACAGGACGATTTCGGGGAGATGGCATTAGGGCGGCTGCGTGCCGCCGGGGTCGAAGTCTCGACCGTCCGCCAACTAGGCGGGATCAAGACCGGTCTTACAGTCATTCTTCCGCGAGAGAAGTGGCGAAATATCTTGACTTATCTGGGCGCGATTTCCGCGCTGAAGCCCGAGCATCTGGACATGGAGTACCTGGCGTCGTCGCGGCATTTTCATCTGTCGTCGTATTACCTGCAGCGCGGATTGCAGGCGCATCTTCCAAGGCTCTTTAGAGAACTGAAATCGGCAGGGCTCACCATCTCAATGGACACCAACGACGACCCGGATGGCATTTGGGAGTCAGGACTGAGCGAAGTTCTGCCGCTGGTGGATGTAATGCTGCCAAATGAACGTGAGGCAATGAAGATCGCCGGCTGCGACAACCTGGAAGCGGCACTCTCTCGCCTAACGGAGTTAGTTCCACTGGTGGTGGTCAAAATGGGCGCGCAGGGGGCTTTGGCGTGCCGCGGCAAGGCGCGTCTGCACAGCCCAGCCGTGAAATTGGACGAAGTAATCGATCCGGTGGGAGCAGGCGACAGTTTTGACGCAGGTTTCCTCAGCGAGTTTGTGCGCGGGGCCGACCTTGATGTATGCCTGCAGAAAGGCAACCTGGCAGGCGCCCTCTCCACTACGCGGCCTGGAGGCACTGAAGCGTTTCGCGACATCGGATATCGCGAAAATTTCCTGCGTGACCACTGGCAGGCACTGGCTTCACCAGATTCGCGTTTGAAGACATAGCCGACAACTCCGGAGTTGCCATTTCGCGAGTGGATCGTCCGCATTTGGCATTATTTGCCGCTGCGACATCCACAGGGGATGGAGTCTTCTGCTTATTGCGCAGTCTTCGCGATGGGTTGCGTGATCGAATCGGCGGCGGTCGCGGGCTGTGCCGGGGTGTTATAGAGATAAACGTGGCGCAAACTTTTCATCGAATCCAGGGGAGCCACGGCCGCAGCCGTCACCTTGGTTCCACTCAAATTCAGGTAGGTTAATTGCGACAGTGGAGCGAGCTTCATAAGCCCTTCCCCGGTAACCGCCGTCCCTTCAAGATGGAGCGCGCGCAAATGCGAAAATTTGCTTAACGTATCGAAGCTGGCATTCGTCACTGCCGTTCGCCCCAGTTCTGCTTCGACGATGTAGGGTGAAAACTTTTGGAATTGCGCAAGCTGCACATCACCAAAGCTCGCCGCAACATCCACAGTATTCAGAATCAACCCATCCGAAGGCTTGCTCGAAACGGGGAGCAGCTTCGCACCCTGGCCACTCTCCATCTGCAGAATCTCGGACATCATCCCGCTATAGTCCCCAACCGGCTTAAGCGGTGCTTCCTTCGCATTCTCCTGGATGAATATACCTTTCAATGTGGTCGCGGTAGGCGAAGCTCCCTGCTGAACCCATGCCTTGAGCCAGGCAATCTCCTCCGGTTTCAAAGGCGGCCTACCCTCGGCAGGCATGAATTGCTTATGATCCGCCGGAAGTGTCACTCGCTCCAGCAGCAGACTCCTTTCCGGATGGCCAGAAACAATGACGGGACCGTCTTTGCCACCCTTCATCAGCAGTTCATAGGAGTCCATCCGAAGGCCGCCCTTCACTTTCCCCTCGCCATGACAGGCCACACAATTCGCATCGAGGATGGGGTTGATATGCCGGGCATAAAACGTATCGGCGCCCGGCGTATTTGCCTGCAAGTTCCCAAGTGCAACCCATCGCTTCAACGACACGGGCATATATTCAGTCAGATAGTTATTCCCATGCGTCAACGAGCCGCCCTGGTGCGCCGTCCATAGGAGCACCAGCAGCATTGCTGCCAGAGTCGCCGGATACAAACGAGTTTCGTTCCCCAAGAGCCACCATGGCCTTGCGAGCAGGCACAACAGCACAGTGATCGACAGGGCAATCCCGCCCCACATGTGATGCGTCACGCCCGTCCCGGTGTCCCCACTGCCATAGGCAAGGAGAAAGCCAAGTGTTAATGCACCCAAGCAACTGATAAATGCAAGTGCGAGCACAAACTCCGCAGCCTCACGCAGCGCCGGCCGAAATACCCCCGAAATCTCCAACAGGGGGACGAGCACGAGCAAGCCGATCGGAACATGCACGATGAGCGGATGGAATCTGCCCAAGAACTGTTGCCAGTCCGCGTGTGGCCTACCGTCAAGCCTGACGAGGAAAGGCAACAGCAGCAGCGATCCGCTCATCACCACCGAGGCCGTCCATTGGGCTCGTATCGGGCGACTTGCCGGTAGCAATCTTTCAACACTTGCAGACACGTCTTCGAGAAGTCTCACGCCAGCAATCCGGGAACCACGCTCGCAGGGACCGGCCCCGTCAACTTCTGATCCAGTCCCTGGAACTTGTAGGTCAACTTGTTGTGGTCGATACCGAGGCAATGCAGAATGGTCGCATTGAAGTCACGAACTGTGACGGGATCTTTGACTACGTTGTAGCTGTAGTCATCCGTTTCGCCGTAGGTGACTCCCGTTCGCACTCCACCGCCTGTCATCCACGTTGTGAAACAGCGTGGATGGTGGTCGCGGCCATAATTATCCTTGGTCAATCCACCTTGGCTGTACACAGTGCGACCGAATTCGCCGGCCCAGACGACCAGCGTGTCGTCCAACAGCCCGCGCTGCTTGAGATCGGCGACCAGCGCATAACATCCGCGGTCCGTCTCCTGGCAGATGATAGGCAAGATGCCGGTTACGTTGTCATGCATATCCCATCCACGCTTGTACACCTGCGTGAAGCGCACACCGCGCTCGGCCATGCGGCGAGCCATCAGGCAGTTGTAGGCAAACGTCCCCGGCTCTTTCGCTTCCGGCCCATACAGATCCCAGGTCGATTGCGGCTCCTTGCTTAGATCGGCAAGCTCCGGCACTGAGATCTGCATCCGGTACGCCATTTCGTACTGGGCAATGCGTGCATGAGTCTCAGGATCGCCCAGCTCTTCAAACGTCTGGCGGTTGATTTCGTTCACCGCATTCAGCATGTTGCGGCGCACCTCGCGGTCAACTCCGTTGGGATCGGTGAGATAGAGCACCGGATCGCCGGCTGCGCGCAGTCCCACACCCGCATATTCCGAGGAGAGAAAGCCGCTGCTCCACAGCCGCGAAGAAACCGGCTGGTTGTTTTCTTTCGTATTCAACTTGCTCTGCAGCACCATGAACGTAGGCAGATTGTCATTCATGCTGCCCAGCCCATACGCGAGCCACGAGCCCAGGCAGGGCTTGCCGGCGTTCATGTTGCCGGTATTCATGAGCATGATGGCCGGCTCGTGATTGATGGCTTCGGTGTTGGTCGATTTAATGATCGCGAGGTCATCGACCATGCGCGCCGTATAGGGCAGCAGGTCGCTGATCCACGTGCCTGTTTCGCCGTAGCGTTTGAACGCCCAATGCGAAGGCGCAACGGGAAACCGCGCCTGCCCTGCCGTCATGCCCGTCAACTGCTGTGCGCCCCGCACGGAGTCGGGAATGTCCTTGTCATAGAGTGCGGCAAGATTCGGTTTGTAATCGAGGAGGTCGACCTGCGATGGGCCGCCCGACATGAAAAGGTAGATAGCCCGCTTGGCTTTCGGAGCAAAGTGCGGCAGCTTCAACTGCTCGCCTGCTTGCGTGCCAGGCTGACCGTTGGCAGGGGCATGGGCATCTCCCCGCAGAGCGCGATCGCCGAAAAGACTAGCCATTGCCGCCCATCCCAGCACTTTTCCCGTACGGCCCAGAAAGTGGCGGCGTGTTTGCAAAGCGGCCCACTCCCTCTTCAATTCTGGCGGGACCGCAAGATCCATCACGCCAAGACATTGCTCGGTGTCGGTACAAAGAGGATGTTGTTTCATTCCGTTGCCCTCAATTATTTCGTGATCGTCTCATCCAGGTTCAACATTTCGCTGGCGACCATGGTCCATGCCGCCAGCTCGGGTGCGGGGATCGACGGATCGCTCTTCTTTTCGCCCGTGCCAATCAGATCATGAGCCGCCTTCGGGTCTGCCGCATAATGCCTCTTCATCTGCTCAAGAGAGCCCTCGAGCACTGCATCCATGCGCGGCGGGGGATCATGCGCCAGCAGTATCCGGCTCATCAGATGGATGCGCTGCTCCGGCTTGTCTCCGCCCTCTTTGATGACCCGCTCTGCCAACGCTCGCGCAGCCTCCACCCACTGCACATCGTTCATGGTCACGAGGGCTTGCAGCGGCGTATCGGTACGCTGACGGCGCGTGCACGCCACATCGCGCATCGGTGCGTCGAACGCGTCCATATCCGGCATCATCGCCATGCGCTTCCAGTAGGTGTACATGCTTCGCCGGTAGAGCGCGTCCTCATGCCCCTGCTCGTACACCAATGTGTCGCTTCCCCCAATGCCTACTTGTTCCCACACATTGGCGGGCTGATAGGGCTTCACGCTCGGTCCGCCAATCTTGTTTACCAGCAATCCGCCCGATTGCAGCGCCACATCCCGCAGCGTCTCCGCGTCCATGCGGAAACGCGGCCCATGCGCCAGGAGCAGGTTCTTTGGATCCCTGGCCAACTGCTCGGGCGTTGACTTTGCACTCTGCCGATATGCCGCCGACATGACCATCAATTTGTACATATGCTTGATATTCCATCCGCTCTCACGGAACTCGACAGCCAACCAATCAAGCAGTTCGGGGTGCGAAGGCCTCTGCCCCATGATCCCGAAGTCTTCCGTTGTCTCCACCAACCCGGCTCCAAATAGTTCGTACCACATTCGATTCACTGTGACCCGCGCGGTTAGTGGATTCTCCGGGCTCACCGTCCATTCGGCCAAAGCTAACCGGTTGCGGGGCTCACCTGACGGCAACGGCGGCAAGTAATGCGGAGTGTTTGCCTCGACTCTCTCTGTGCGCGCCGTGTACAACCCACGTGTCAGCACATCCGCATACGCGATCGAAGGTTTCTCCCAGGCAACCATGGACAGGTCGCCTCCTTCGGAGAGTTTGTCGAGCTGCGCATCCAATTGGTCGATCTCTCTCTGGATCGCTATCGCGGACTTATCGACATTGTTGAAGTAGAAGTCACTCACCGCGTGCCATTGATCCGGATTCCACTGGCCGACGGGCGTACTTATCACTTCCGCGATATGGTCCTCATAGGGGAGCCGCCGTGCTTCGTCCGCGGTAAGCGCGCGCGCATACAGGCGAATGTCCTGATAACGCGTGTCACGCACAGGAGCCGCGTTAGGATATCTGTACCCGAGTTGCATGGGGGCCTGGGTCCTTATCGTCGCCTGGCTAAGGGCATCGATGATGACGTGGGTTGCGACCGTCGCACCATTCACATAGATCCTGATTCCCGATGCTTTGCCCGACCCGTCGTAGGTAAAGAACACATGCTTCCAGTGGCCGTCGAGCGGCAGAGGAACGTCCGTTGAAACCTTGATTGCAATCTGCGGCGTAGTATCTTTGGCCATCGTGGGTGACGGCTTCTTTAGCGCCTTTGGCTTGGCATCTGCCTTCTCAGGCTCGGCCTTCTTCTTCGGCTTATTAGGCGCAAGATCCTGGGCTGTCAGGTCTGCGGGCGTCGGGTACCGGAACACTTCTTTCATGAGAGGTTGCTTCTTCGCAATTGAGGCTTTTTCTAGCGATCCGGTCTTGGGCATTTCATTTACAAGATCGACGCTGATCGTCCCTTTCTCGACAGAGAGGTCCCAGCCCCTGCTGTGCTGCGTCGTGTCCATCTTCGATATCAGGGCACCCGAGGTGTCTCCCACGGTGAAGTTGGGCGCGGAACGCAGCATGAACCACCCGCCCGACGAAAAAGCCTGGTTCCATTCGTAGTCGCCGGTGTGGCCCAGAATCACTCGTGTGCTGGTGTCCATGCGAAAATCGGGCCACAGCCAAGTCGTCTCGCCCCATTGCGGCTTCGCCTTGCCGAGCGGGAAGCTTGCCGGTTGAGGATTCGGTGCGCTGTTCCTGATTACCTCGCCTCCCCCTTCATCCAAGCGCAGACGGAGTACGAGCCGGTCGATTGAAACGGGCTGTGCCGTGCTCTGGCGCGACTGAATCCAGCGCTCGACCAAGGCACGATCCTGGAGGCGCAAGGTATTGAGCCGATCGGCTAACTCAGATCGCTTTGCGAGTACATGGTTGTACGCTTCAATGTTTTGCGGTTTGGGAATCCGAGTGACGGGCGCCCAAACAGGCCTGTCGTCATTGAACGGCTTCTCATCGATGTTGTTGAAGAAGGCGCTCAGAGAGTAGAAGTCCTTCTGCGTTGTGGGATCGTACTTGTGATCGTGGCAGACGGCACAACCTACGGTCAGGCCCATGAATGTGGCGCCGTAGGCCTCAGTGCGTTCCCTGGCGATGTTGACACGCAACTCCTCGGGGATGGTACCGCCTTCGTTGCTGCTCACACCGAGACGCACATACGCGCTAGCGATCAGAGGATCAAGGGATTTGGCCGGCAAGAGATCCCCGGCTATCTGCTCCATTGCAAACTGGTCGAAGGGCTTGTTGTTGTTGAAAGCTCGAATGAGATAGTCGCGATAAGGCCAGATATCGCGACTGTTGTCGTAATGGAGCCCATACGTGTCGGAGTAGCGCGCGTAGTCCATCCAATACCGCGCCCGCTGTTCGCCAAAGCTCGGTGTTGCGAGCAGCCTATCCACCAAGCGCTCATACGCCTGCGGCGATGTGTCCTTTTTGAACGCGCTGACCTCCGCGGGCGTGGGCAGCAAACCTGTCAGATCCAACGTCACCCGCCGAATCAATGTTTCCTTGTCCGCCTCGGGAGAGGGATGCATGCCTTCCTTCTTAAGCCGCGCCAGGATGAACGTGTCGATCGGCGTCTTGACCCACGGATCATTCTGGGCGACAACCGGGAGCGGCGGCCTCATGGGTTTTTCAAAGGCCCAGTGCGGCCTGTAGACCGCGCCTTCCTTTACCCACTCCCTCAAGACCGCAATCTCCTCCGGCTTCATCGGCTTCGCTTCTCCCTGGGGCGACTGCGGCATCAGATGGTGAGGATCTGTGGACTCGATCCGCTTGATCAGTTCGCTCTGTTCCGGATGTCCTGGGACGATTGCGTCGGGATGGCCAGGCCGCTTTCTAAGCGCCGACTCCTCCAGATCGAGCCTCAATCCGGCCTTGCGCATCTCGGGGTCGGGCCCATGACAACTGAAGCAGCGGCTCGCAAGGATCGGCTGTACATCCTGGTTGAAATCGAGGTGTTGCGCAGTTATTAGTCGCGGTTGCCGGTCGTGACAGCCCGTCATCCCGAGCAAACCTCCCGCAAGGAGCAGCATCGAAGCAAGGGGAGAGCGCATGTATCGAGGGATACTCTGAGGAAGAGCGGAGTTCGACCCGATTTTCGCCACTTAGAGCTACTCCTCCTCTTTGCTACGCCATCGAGCACTCTTTTGGCGTAGCTAAAGTCAGTTCTACCCACCCGTTTTTCGAGCTCTTACCGCGGTTCAATTGTCCTGGGCAACCGGCCCCAAACGGATTGGGAAGCTCGGGCCGATCCTGATTTCTGCTGCGAGTAAGGATTTCACCCAATGATGACAGTTGTCCAGAGGGTTACGTTATGCTGTTCCGACGAAGGATAAGGCGATTCTCAGGATCGAAGGGCATTCCGACATCACGCAGGGGATTGTCGACAGCCCTAAAGTGGCTCAGTATAATTTGGCAGGACGGCTCATTTTCGCGGAGCGATTTCTCCACAATCCAGAATTCAGAACGCCGCCAAGGCCCGGAATAGAGGGTGTCTGAGGCATTCCCTGGGAGCGGAGGGAAGATAAGTTGCGGCAAGATTCCCAGATTGGCTATCGGTCGGGTGAAATCATCTTCGACAGATTCAGGAGATAAGTTTGAAGCGAGGTCTTAACAAGGAAGCTTCCCTTCGCTGCCTGTACGTACTTGCGCTACTTCTCATGAGCTTCGGCATGATTGCAGTATCGATGCTTAGTCTGGTTTCCGTTTCGGCGAGCCAGGTCTCCACCAGCGAGCAACAGCCGGCGCGCCCTGAATTTCCAACCGGCGAAGGAAGAGATACCGTGCTGCGACTTTGCTCCAAGTGCCACTCACCCACGATTGTCCTGGCCTACGGGCAGAAAAGGGAGGGCTGGGAGAACACCATTACCAAGATGGTAGGCCTGGGCGCCAAGGGGTCCGACGAAGATTTCACCGACGTTGCGGACTATCTCACGGCTAACTTTCCGCCGTCGGCAATCCCAAAGATCTTTGTAAACAAGGCGACAGACCAACAGATCGCTACCATTCTCGAAATTAGCATTGACGAGTCAAAGGCAATCATTGCTTACCGGGATAAGATAGGCGGCTTCAAGTCAATTGAGGACTTGAAGAAGGTTCCTAATGTCGATACGAAGAAGATCGACGCGAAGAAAGATAACCTCGTTTTCTAGCTACTGGTCGTTCAAATTTCAGGCCAGGTGAGTGATTCCGGTATAACATCTGCAATCTGACTGGAGATCCAGTACTCGGCTTCCAGACGCCCTCTTGATGGGATCCATTTGTAAGCGGGCGTATGAAAGAGCCGATTGCGCTCCACCATTTCTCGCCGGGTTTCAGGAAAGGGCGATACGCCAAACTCCATGCCGCGGGTTACCGTCCGGCCGCACCATGGAGGACTCTGGCGGCTGCAATTCTCTTCCCAGATGCCCAGCCATGGGAAATCGGTGCGTCTCCAGATATAGCCGAATGCAAGCCGGAATTGCGATGCAAAGGCCACGAAATAGGCATGATCGCGCTGTGGATCGGTAAGATGTGCCGTGTACCCGCTCGCCGGAGAAGTCTCGTGCATGTGACGGAGGTCTGCGAACCCGCCATCGGGACGGGGAGCCATCGGCCAAGCGAACTCCTTCCCCAGGCTCAGATAGGCATGGGAGCCCGAATCAGTATCCGCGACGATCGAACGCGTCAAAGACGCACGGAACTCGGTCGTTGCGGGATCGAGGAAGGGAGGACTCAGCGTTACGTGCTGCGTCCAGGCAAGGGGACGATCATTCGAACCAAGATTCTCGACGGCCTCCTGAACCCTCATGTGTTGCGAGCGAAGTTGAATCGATCGTGAGAGCTTGAGTTGAGCCATCGGAAGCGTCAACTCCAGGACAAGTTCACCAGGAAGCTCGGTAATCTCATATCGATCGACGGAGGCTTCCCCATGCACTGTGAGGCCAGCTAAAGCTTCCTCGTGTGAAGGTACTCCAAAAATGTCGAGGCACAAATTATGGCCCATGATGCCGGCCAGAAGCTTGGCATCGTCGCCCGCTCCGTAGCGATCGGGGTGTTCGCGCGCGAACGCTGATGGTTCCATGGATGTCCATGGGGGTATCCAAAGCGGGCTGATACCGGCACGTTTGTCAAAGACTTCAGCAATGTGACCGCCCTCTTTGAGGACAGTTACGCGAAGAACGTCGTTCTCAAGCCTGGCCGCTTGACGACCCTTGAAGATAACTGGAATCACGATCACTACCCACCAAGTCACCTACGGTTGAGTTAACGAAGACTCAGACTTCAGTTTGGAAGGTCTGGCCTCTTGTTTTGGGGGCAACCACCTACGGGAGCTTTTTCAACCAGATGTTACGATGCGAGATTTTGACGGAGCCGGGCCCCTCTATCTCGAAAGCGATCAACCCATTTGCCTGGCTGAATGCCGGGTCAGTGTCAACAAGGACAGACATGATATGTCCATTGATAATATGGACGAGCATGTTCCCATCCGCAATAATCTCCACTTGATTCCATTCACCCGGCTTAATGACGGATTTCAGCTCGTCGGAAGTACCGAGCGTGGCAAGCAGAGTTGGCTTCTTGCCCGCTTCAGTGGCCACAACTTGGCCGCGCCATGCGATGATCCCGCGCGGAGATTCTTGCTCGTAAAGCTGCCCCGTGTATTTGTTGTTAAAGTCGAAATCCGCCTGATATCCAGCGAGGTTCCACTGAGCATGGCTCTTTGAGATAGCTTGTTCCTGCTCCCTCCCGCTCCGTTGCTCTGGTGTCAAATCTGCCGGCAGCGGCTGAAGTTTAAGCGGAACCCGGATGCTGCGATACTGGACACCGCCATTCGCGCCGCTCCCCTCAAGCTTCATCTCCAGCTTCAACTCGAAGTTCGAAGGCTCTCCGCCGCGCCAGATGATGTTCGTCGTGCCAGAAGGATGCGCGGCGCTCGATTCTCCAACAATCGCGCCGTCCTCGACATGCCATACATCGGTGGGCCCATCCCAATCGCTCAGAGTCTTGCCATCGAATATCTGAATCCAGCCTTCGTGATCGTCGAAGTTGATTGGCCCCGGCTGGACAAAATGGAAGGCTGGAGGACGGTGGGGCGCAAGGGTTGGTTGTTGCGCGCCGGCCAGTGTTATACAGGCACAGCCAACGAACGTCGCCAGAAACACAGCCAGAGCCAGGACGGCTCTGTCTGCAATTCGGCTGAGACTGCGAGATGCAATTGCCATTTCTACTCCTTGGCGAGCGGACGATGATTGTCAGGCAACGGGTATCTTTTCCCAACTTTTTGTCTTTGCAGATTTCAGGACCGCGTCGGTGACATACTCTGTAGCCAACCCGTCCCGAAAGGTTGGGGCTGCCGCACGGTTTTCACCCAGAGCGCTGACGAAATCGGCAACCTGGTGAATGAACGTGTGCTCGTATCCTATTTGGAGTCCAGGAACCCACCAGTTCTTCATATACGGGTGCTCACTGTCGGTGATGTGGATACTCTTCCATCCACGCAGCTGACCCTCATCGCGATGGTCAAAAAACTCAAGCCGGTGCAGATCATGGAGATCCCACGAGGCGGACGCCCGCTCGCCGTTGATTTCAAGGGTGAACAGCGCCTTGTGCCCGCGTGCGTAACGGGTCGCCTCGAAAAGCGCCATGGATCCGTTTGCGAATCGGCATAGGAACGCGCTGGCATCGTCTATCGTGATCGGCTCTATCTGACCCGTCAGATTATGTTTCCGCTCCTTGATAAACGTTTCGGTCATCGCCGAGACTTCGGTAATAGGCCCGTTCAACCACAGCGCCATATCAATGTTATGGGCAAGCAGGTCGCCTGTAACGCCGCTTCCCGCAACGTTGCTGTCCAACCGCCACAGACCTTCGCCCCCTTGTGGCAAGTCCTGCGAAATGGTCCAATCCTGCAGGAACTGGGAGCGATAGTGAAAGATTCGTCCGAAGCGATCTTCATCAAGCAGTTTCTTCAGGAGTACCACGGCGGGAACACGCCGGTAGTTGTACCAGACCATGTTCGGAACGTGAGCCGACTCGACCGCATCGACCATGGTACCAGCCTCTTTCGCTGTTCGTCCGAGAGGCTTTTCGCAGAGGACCATTTTGCCGGCGCGTGCGGCAGCAACCGCAATTTCAGCATGAGTATTGTTCGGACTGGCGATGTCGATAAGGTCGATATCGTTACGCGCAACCAGTTCCCGCCAGTCGGTCTCTACCGATTGGTAACCCCAGTTTTCGGCAAAGCTCTTAACGCGATCCGCATTGCGCGCACACACCGCTTTAAGTACGGGGCGGTAGGGCAAGTTGAAAAAGCGAGGGGCCTGGAGGAACGCATTCGAATGCGTGCGCCCCATGAAACCATAACCGACGAGTCCAATACTTAGCTCTTTTTTGTTCGACACAATGACCGTCTCCGTGCCTTAGTCCCACCCATGCGCGTCGCGCACCTTAATCATCGTCGCGAGAATCTCAACCCAGATTTCAGGCGAGGTCATCATCGCGTTTGGAAACATGCAGCCGTCCCAGCAGATATGTTCAAAAGCGCGCGTCGGGGCGCCCGTCTCGTCGCGCAACCAGAGTCCGGCGATCTGGACGATATCCATCTTTCCGTTCGGATCGTCGGGCGGACAATGGCGTCCAGTCAAATCGTGCGAGCCCGAGCCTTTTACCGTCCCGTCGTTCTGAGCCACATGGAAGTCGATTGTCCAGGGCCTCAATGCATTGGCGACCTGGCGCAGTGCGTTGGCCAGGATGCTGGGATCAGACCAATCAAAACCCTCGGGCAGCAATCGGCTCTCGGGCGAGTTGTAGCCCAGAGCGTAGAGCATCGTGTGTGCCATGTCAGCCTGAAAACCAAGGGTTTTGGGACGGTCCACCAGTTCCAGAAGCTCCACCATATGTTTCCAGCCGTGCATGCCCCCCCAACAGATCTCGCCCTCGGCAGCCAGCCTTTCGCCATAGCCTTCAGCGATAAAGCAAGCCTCGCGAAAAGTATCCGCAATACGCTTCGTGCCTTCGAGCGGGTCTTCTGCCCACGATGCGGGACTCACTGCCGAATCAATACGCACCACGCCATATTTGCGGATACCGAGATGGCGAAGTTTTTGGCCGATTGCGCACGCTTTGCGAACCTGCGCGAGAAAACGGCCGCGCTCCTCCGCTGATCCCATGGCCGAGCCGCCACCGACCGGAGGCCAAACGGGTGCGATCAGGGAACCAGCGACCAGATGGTGCGCAGCAATCTTATCGGCGAGCCGTTTAAGGTCGTCCTCGGTCGAATCGATGTCAGTGTGAGGCAGCGACAAGAAGAGGTCGACGCCGTCGAATCTGATCCCATCCACCTGGGCCGCTGCGGTCAGATTGAGCATGGTATCGAGATCGATCGCCGGTTCCGAGTCTGTTCCCTTGCCAACGATGCCAGGCCACATCGCGTTATGAAGGGCGGGCAATTTGTGCTTGGAGGTACTAATAGCAATTCTCCTTCCTGAGACTCTGACCGTTTGATTTTGTGCTTTCCCACCCTTGCGGCAAAACAAATACGCCGCAAGGATGGGCCACCCCTATAGGTACAACATCATGAGGTCAGAGACCTAACGGTCTTTTCGAAGCGACTCTGCGTCCGGATTTCCCGGGCCGAAGTGCTTCAACATTACCAGCGGATCTGTGGTGCTCGGGTTCTGGATGCGCACGCCTTCCTTGGCCGCAGCGGCTGTAACAAAAAGCTCGTCCTGCGTGAGCTCGCCAAATCGAATCATGGACGGAGTGGAAACTGGAGTCTTGCCGAAGGCGCCGTAACCTTGGGTAAGAATCAAACCGTATGCAGCAGCATCCTTGATGGTTACACTGCGATTCGGCAGAACGGTGAGTTCCTTTGCCGAGTAGTAAGCATTCCCATAAGTGATCCACATCTCGCGGTACCCCGCATCCGCCATCTCTCCGATCGGACGAACGGGTACCGGATGCCTCTTATTGCTCTTTGCGAACTCCGGGTTCACGTTGGCGTCCCAATCGATCATGCTGATCAGATAGTCGAGATCGTGATGGTACTCGGGTAGCACATCCTTGGTAAGTAGACTCCAATCGACGATACGCCCCTCCACTTCAGACTGGAACATTGCGAACACATCGCTGTTGACCTGAGGCTCATAGGTCACCAAGGATCCAGGAGCATGGAGAACACCAGGATCTACTTGCCATCCGCTTCCCGGCTCGAGCCGGTAGGCGCGGGAGTGGAACAGAATGCCATTGTCGCCCCGGTTCCACCGCTCAAGGCAGCGATGGATATCTTCCTTTGTGGTCCCGGGTTCAAGACCCATGTAGGTATGGGGAAAGTTATTGCTGAGCAGGTTGTATTGCGGAGGGAAATAGTACGCTTCCGGCTTGCCCTTGTGTCCTACCAGCTTGGCAAACTTGTCGGTCTGATGCAGGTGATGCGGAATTGGTCCCATGTTATCGAAGAACTTACAGAGCAGGTTCCACCCATCTTCGCGCTCCATCACATCAGCGCCAAGCAGGATATCGCCGGCGCATGCGACCGCATCCTTCAGTAAAAATCTTGTTCCCGCAGCGGGATGGACATAGCTTAGGCCTTCGTCTGGGGTGGTCGCGGGACCATTGGAAGCTTTGGTAGTAGAGGAGAACCACCGTTCGTTGATCCCTCCCCGTTCAGCGCCAAACGAGTAGAGGTCATCCGGATGAAGTCTCAATCTTTGCCCAGGAATCATGAAAGAGCGAGGCACCCATGTCGGTTCTAACCTTAGCACTCCATCCGATGCGTTGACCGCTTCTTGTACGCGCGCGCGATTCAGCATTTCTTCTTCTCCTGATAGATCATTCTGGTTCTTGCAAGAACATTGATCTCAGCCGGTATATGCCGACCCTTCGAAAGCTCAAGCGGCAGATTCACACGCTCGCACATCTCGCATGTCACCTGCTTCCAAAATGCGACATGCTGATCGACCGTCTCCCCATATCCCTACGTTTCGTTGCACGAACGTATCATCACAAGTCGACCACGGAATTATAAGGCCGCTCGGGCGTCGGACACACCAAAAGCAGAAAGCCTGAGGCAGCGCCCTTTAGTGCTCCAGTGCTATCCCGAAGGAATAAAGGACATTGTTGTGGTCAGTAAAGAATGCATGACCATCCCCGACAGAAACGCCGGACAGTTGAGTAAAAGTTGGAATCTGATTCTCGCTGGAGTATAACTCCGCGCCGGTTGCAGCATTGAGGAGGTAAAGGGTGGCATGCGTCCTGGCATCTCCGCCAGAAAGCGCAATCACCACGCCGTTGGCGACCCGCGGAGGGGCTGGATTTACCATGTCTCGGGAAACCCAGACAGGCCTGAGGGCGACTTGTCCATTCGATTCTTCAATTCTGAATGCTGCAACGCCTCCATGCGGGGTTGGGCCATTCGACTTGATAGCGCTGTCATCCAGGGGGATTCCCGCAGAGACCGATGCGAAAACCCATTGAGTTCCGTCCTTGTCCTGCCAGCTTGCAAAGCCGTCCCAATCATGCTTTTCGCCCGGGTTCGAGATAGAGGGCGTTTCAAAAAGAGGCGTATGGTGATCGGCGCCGCCTAGGGATGCAGCGTCAAGAAGGGCAAGGCTTCCGTCCCTGCCGGGGGCGACAAGCAGCTGCTTCTCTTTGTATTTGAAAGTTACCGGAGAAACGCCCTGATAACTTGCCATTGCCCCATTTGGCGTATACCAGTCCTGCACCTTCATATTCTTTGAAACTGCCACCACGCTACCGGCATGGACGTCGGCATTTGAGCCGGGGGTTCCGGCGCCAGTGACGATGAAGGATGTGCCATCGGGAGCAACTACGGGCCCGGTAAGCGCCAGTGGGCGCGCCTCTGGTGTGGCATAGCTTGCGACAGGGTAGCTGGACGAAGCCAAGTCGATTGCCCAAAGTCCGTTTGGCACGCCTCCGCAACCGCGGCCCGTCGCAGCGTAAATAGTGTGGTCAACGATGTTCAGGCCGGAAGGGCTTCCATTGGCCGCAGGCAGAAATCTCACGGGAGGTGCGAAGTCGGCACCGGTGTTAATTACCTGTTCGTGGAGCATGCCGTCCGCCGTCAACACGTACATGCCCTTCAACCCGAAGTATCCACCGCCGGGCGCAACCCCAAGCCGGCGCTCAATGGATTGAGTGGGAGGTGGTTCCGGTGGTCGCGGAGTGCCTGGAGCAGTACGACGGCGAGCGTTGAAGTTAATCACGGGAGGCGGTTCCGTCAGCAGACTCAAGCTGGAAGCGCTGCAACCAGGCACAGTTGCAGGGACAGGTGTGTTGAATTGCTTCTTCCAAATCAGGGTTCCAAGTTCTGAGTCCACCGCATACACTGTGTCCGACGAGCTCCAATAGACTATGTCCTTAAAGCCCTGGGCATTGATCAGGCGGCTCGCGAGAAGAGGCTCGCTAAAAGATCGGCCGGTCTTCGACAGTTGGCCGAGTTTGATCTTCCAGAGAAACTTGACATTGGCGGCTACGCTGTCTGGTCCAAGCTTCGACTCGGCCTTTTGCCAGCCGCTCTGGCCGGGGTCACCGCCAGGCATGTTCCAGTCGCCTTTTTCGTTCGATTGAGCAGCGATGCCAGTGGACCAGAGGAGAACACTCGCACAGCATAGTCCAATGGCCAACCGAATGAGTCCGTTCTTCACTTTAAGTCCCCCAATGGACATCTGCCCAGCAAACCCTAATGAACCCATCCGACCTTCCTCAACAAGAAATGAGGCAGCAGTCTACCGTGTGCCCACCTTCAAAACCACCAATGCGCCTTATCGCCCGGTCTATTTGAGACCAAAGCAATAGATCGTCCCATCGAACGTTCCGAAGATGACCCTATCCCCGGCCACGGAAAGCCCTGCCTGGTGAAGAAATGATGTAATCTGTCCGCCGCTCGAATAGAGTTCCTTTCCAGTAAGTGCGTCGAGGGCAAAAAGCTTTGCGGGAACGGAGCGCTGAATTCGTTCCTGCGAGTCGAACAGGCCGCCCACTTCATCGTTGGCCTGACCCGTAAATTCTCCGCCTGCCAGGACAAATACCACACCATTCACAATCACTGGAGGTTCGGCGGTCATCATGTCACGGGATAACCAGGCAGGATCCAGTTGCGTCTTGCCCCCTTTCTCCTTCAGCTTGAACGCAACGATTCCACCGTGCGGAGTAGGACCATAGGTTTTTGGGAACTTCACCGCAGCGTCACCGCCGGTGGGACCGAGCACCCAGCGCGTACCGCCCTTTTCCTCCCAGCTGGCGAGACTTCCCCATGTGCCCTCAGTCTGAAAATTGACGTTCTTATTTGAGATGAGATCGCTGCGAAAGAGTGGGGTCATGTGGCCGGCACCGCCGAGCGACTTGCTGTCGAGTACAAAGTACCGGCCCTCTTTACCGGAAGCGACGATAACATCACGCCCCTTGTAAGGAAATACGACGGGCGTGACATTCATATCCAAGTCTCTTCTCGTCAGCCACTCGTGATTGGTCGGCGTGTAGTAGTCCTTTAGGGTTAATTGGTCATTTGCAAAGGTGAATGCCTCGACACTCGTGGAAAGCTTTCCGGTCGAAGCGTCATAAGTACCATCACCGGACTCAAAGTAGACAGCCCCATCAGAGCCCACGGCAGCGCCAGCAACACCCCACAAGCCGGCCTGCGGCGGATTAGATACAGTAACTTTTCTATCTTCTAGATTGACCGCATAAAGGGCGTTGGGGACACCTCCGCAGCCTTGACCCGTAATTGTATAGATCACCTTGTTCGCCAGGTTCAGTCCATAAGGTTTACCGTAAGGCCTTGGGAGAACCTGAATAGCCGGGTCACTCTCTCGGCCCGTCGCCAGATCCATGATGTGCATATAACCATCGCTGGCCAGCACATATAAGTGTCGGACAGACGCATCACTCTGCGAAACGACCGGTGTAGCGCTCAGTGCGTTAGTGCATATGAATCCACTGCCCTCGCCGGGCTCCTGTGGCTTGTTTGACTCCCACTTCAGTTTCTTTTCCCAGACAAGCGTTCCTTTTTCCGCATCGATTGCGTAGACATCGTTTGCGGCGCCTGCCAGAATGGCGAGTGTCTGGGCATCACCGGCGATGTTCACTCCGGCTACGATCAAGGGTTCCCGAAATGACAACATTCCCATCGGCTTACTGGCAACGTTGACCTTCCACAACAGCCGCAAGCTTCCTACGTTTCGGGGCGTTATGTTTGATTTGCTTCGCTGCCAAGCGTCTCGCGCTGTATCTCCGCTACTGGTCAGCCACTCCGAGCCAGATTGGCCGCACGCCGGTTTTGCCCACATCAATGTGCACCCTAAAAGGCAAATTGACGGCAAAGCTCTTAGGCAGCGCATCCTGGTCAAACTCCTATTCAATGACATTGAACCGACACCTTTTGGTAGACGACTTGACCTATCTGAAACTTGCGGTTTTGGATACTGCCGATCTGGCCATCGCGCACAACAGCGATGCTCTCCTGATACTGCGATTCCCCGCGACCGAAATGGAGCGGTTCCGTTTGGGAATCCTTGCGTTCCAGACAGAGAGAACTGAAAGATTATGGTTGTGCCACTGAGGCCTGCGAAAAATCCGGTGGAGAGGCAGGGGATACCGAAAATTCCTGAACATCGGGGGCGATTATGGCAAAAATCACATTGCGAACGGAATACTAGCTGTCACGCTCGACATCTGTCAATGGAACCGCACTTCGGGTACACGAGATCAGGCTGGATGCGCCCGCCGCGATCGACAGAAAATGAGTATAGATCAGCTCGATTCGTAGACCGCCCGGTGCTGCCTGTCAGCCCGGTAAATACGAACGCGTGTGCCGGGGCGATCCGCTTGAGTCCGCGAACGGATTCTGCGCGGTTTGGCATCGAATGAGAGAGGCGCCGAGCAGGTTGACAGGGGTCTGCGGGCCTCCTTACAATCCTCGAAATTGAGGGATTTAGCGTTTCTTAACCCAAGCCTGAAGTAAATTCCCCAAAGGCTCTTCCCCGGCCAGTTATCACGAATCCATGTCCGTTGAAGCATCTTAATCTAGGAGTTTCGGTTCTGGGGCAGAAACTGAGCTGGGATTGCCCGAAGAATCGGTCAGAGGCGTCAGAGAGTTCTTCCATTGCGAAGACGAACAGGCTTTTTGAGATGGATGGTTTGGGCAACTTCACGGAATTCAGACGAACAAAACTCGGAGCATTCGATTCGCGGGGCCATCGCCTACAGGTCACGAGACTTGTAGTGCAATGCTGGGACGCCTGCGTGGGGGGAGCACTGCTTGTTCCATTGGCGCTTATCTGTGGGTGCAACGCTTCTGCAAGCGCGAGACCAGTCGGAATCACGGTAGCGATTAGTGTCCCTGTGGGATTGCCGGCGGTTCCCATTCCACCGGATAATCCTCCAACCCTGAATGCAATTGCATTAGGCCGAAAACTGTTCTATGACACCAGACTTTCAAAAGATGGCTCCTTATCATGCGCCTCATGTCATCACCCGGAATCCAGGTTTGCGGATACGCGGGAACGATCGACTGGAGTTGGTGGGGCGAGAGGGTTGCGACACGCTCCCACGCTGGTGAACGCTGCTTACTCACCGCTTTTGTTCTGGGATGGCCGTGCCCGGAGCCTCGAAGCTCAGGTAGGTAGCCCGATTGCAGATCCGCTCGAGATGAGTCAGGCACACCAGGGCGCCGCAGCGAAGCTTCAGGGCGACAGTGAATACAGAGCGATGTTCCAAAGTGCATTTGGGAGGGACACGATCACCATCGAGAGGATAGAAAACGCACTTGCAAGCTTCGAACGGACGATCCTTAGCGGCAACTCGGCGTTTGATGAGTATGAGTATCAGGGCCACAGAGACGCTCTCTCACCGGCCCAGATTCGTGGGCTTGCCCTCTTTAAAGATCCTCTCAAAGGTAACTGCGCCGCGTGTCACACCATCGGCCCCCATTACGCACTCTTCACAGATGGCGAGTTTCACAATACCGGAGAAGGGGTGGGAGACGACGAACAACTCGCTGACTTGGGCCGATTTCAAGTCACCAAGATAGACGCTGACATGGGTGCGTTCAAGACACCAACCCTTCGCAACGTCGCAGTGAATGGACCTTACATGCACGACGGCAAGCTGAAAACGCTGAAAGACGTGGTGGATTTTTATGCGGGCGGAGGGAACTCCAATCCCCACCTGGACAAGAGAATATCGAGAGTCGCACTTTCTGGCCGAGACCGGAGCGACCTTGTTGAGTTTCTGAAGTCGCTCACAGGCGAAATCCCATCCAGTGTGGGTCCGCCGGGAGGGGATTAGTTTATATGCAACTTCTCCGCCTGTTCCATTCCTGCTGTCTACTCTCTTTGGCTCCAATGGTCATCGGCTGTTCAAGCAACGCAAAGAAAGCATCCCCGTCCGATGATCATGCTCAGCAAAACGTTGCTCCCGTGTTTCATGTAGATCCGCTCACGGCTGGATCGATCTCGGGCACTATCCGCTACACCGGTCAGAAGCCATCGCGAAAGATGATCGACATGAGTGAAGACCCGGCCTGTGTCGAGGCGCACCGAGGTAAAGCGCTGGATGAGTCTCTCGTTGTAAGCCCGAAGGGCTCGCTGGCCAATGCCTTCATTTATGTCAAAGATGGGTTGCAGGGCAAGAGATTTGAGACACCGACGACGCCGGTCATGATTGAGCAGAATGGGTGCTGGTTCAGGCCGCGGGTTCTTGGCATTCAGACAAATCAAGTTCTGGAGGTGACGAATTCCGATCCGGTGACCCATAACATTCATCCGATGGCTCAGATCAACCGGGAGTGGAACCATAGTCAAGGAGCCGGGGATCCTCCACTGGCTCGCAGATTCACGAAACCCGAGGTCATGATTTCTGTGAAATGCAACATCCATAGCTGGATGCACGCTTTTATCGGTGTCGTGAGTAATCCCTATTTCGCGGTATCGAAAGAAGACGGAACTTACGCTATCGGCAACTTACCCCCTGGCGAATACACAGTTGCAGTTTGGCAAGAGAGGCTCGGCACACAAGAGCGGCAAGTCACTGTCGCTCCTCATTCGAACACTGAAACAGATATTACGTTTAAGGGGCAATGAATTATGCGCAAGCCGCAAGTGAGGCTGCTGGTGGCCGGCGTCTGCTGGGCGCTGATCGGTTGCACTCCAGCAAAACAGCCGGCTGGAAACTCGACGGAGACGGTTCTTGGATCGCCGGGGCCTCGGGTTTATGTGACCAACGAGGTGTCGGGAGACCTGACCGTAATCGACTCCGTCACACGCAAAGTCATTGCCACCGTCCCGCTCGGCAAACGTCCGCGCGGAATTCACGCCAGCCCGGATCAAAAGACCCTGTATGTCGCGCTGAGCGGCTCGCCGATTGCCGGACCCGATGTGGATGAGAGCACCCTGCCGCCGGCCGATAAAAGTGAAGACGGAATTGGAGTCTTCGATGTGGCTCAGAACAAGCTGCTAAGAATCATTCAAGGCGGATCGGATCCGGAGAACTTTGATCTCAGTAAAGACGGAAAGCAGTTGTTCATCTCGAATGAAGATATTTCGGCTGTGAGCATTGTGGACATAGCTTCGGGAAAAGTGCTGAAAACAGTCAAGGTGGGTGGGCAGCCGGAAGGAGTCAAGACAAGTCCGGACGGGAAGTCGGTCTTTATCACATCAGAAGAAGATGGCACGCTTGCTGTCCTTGACTGCGCTAAGGGCGATATTGTTTCCACCTTTAAGGTCGGGCATCGTCCTCGCTCGGTTGCCTTCATGCCCGACGGAGAGCACGCCTACGTCAACGCCGAGAACGATGGATCGGTTGTCCTGGTGGATGTGATCCGGCGCAAGATGCTTAAGACAATTGCCCTTGGCAAGCCCGGCGTGATCAAGCCGATGGCTGTTCTGTTGTCACCGGATGCGACCAGGTTGTATGTGAGCACGGGCCGAGGGCATCAAGTGTTCACCGTAAGCACCGCCACCAATACTGTCGTTGGCTCCGTGACAGTGGGCCAACGGCCCTGGGGTATCGCCCTTTCGCCAGATGGAAGGACGCTCTACTCGGCAAACGGGCCGTCGAATGACATGTCCGTGGTGGATCTTGCAACCAATACTGTGTCGGGGTCGATTCGAGTGGGAAGCGGACCGTGGGGTGTGGTTGCATTGGGACGTTAGTCGCGCATAATCAGACCTCGGACTGCATAGGTCCGAGAGGTTGTCGGGTACTTATCCCGGAGGGACAGAAAGTCCGAAAGACGGTGTTCCCTTGCACCTTCAGAGGACAAGAGTGTTGGTCCTGAAATCTGCAAACGGATCGGGCCCTTGAAAGGGCTACTTCACACGCGAGGTCGAACAATGAGCAGGATGCTGGGAAGTCGACGTATCAGAAGCTGGGCGATTGTGCCACTCGCTATTGCCGCATGGATCATTGGCGCGATTGTTCACGCAGGCCGATTCGTCCAAGCCGGTCAGACGGCTCAGCCCGCTGTGCGGAGCATCCGGTTGGGCGCGGCGCGTCCAGGCTCACTCTACGCGCTCACTCTTGGGGTGAAGGATCCCGCGCAGCTTCAAGGCAACGACGCCATCCGAGTCACTGTGAATGACGCACAAGGAGAAGTCGCGTCCAAATGGCTGCACTCCGCGGACCTCGACTTCTACCTGACCCTCAGGCCGCGTGCCGCAGGCCCGCTCACCGTGAGCCTATCCTCGCCCCCGGGGATTCGAGCCCCGGAGATCAGCTCAACATTGAGCAAGATTCTCCAGCCGGCTACGCTGACCGGAGACCTCGCCGGCGCCAAGCGTGGCGTTATCGCTGCGGCGCCGAACGGCTCGTGGCAAAGCGCTCAATCATTCGAGCTGGGCCAGACTATCTTCGGCAGCGACGACGAGAGGCCCTATGCTCCTTCGAAGAGCGAAGACGGCTACGCGGCGATGCTCAAAGGATTTCAATGGTTCCGGTTCACCTTCCGAGAAAAACAGCCGCGATTGGTGTACTTCGTATTGAATGTGACCGATCGCGATGTCCCGCTGGATGTGGACATTTTCCAGACGGGTAAAGACGAGGCTGGCCAGCCGGATGTGGTGCCCTTCACAGCGGGAGAATTTGTCTATCAAGTTGAGGCAACCCAAAACTATCCGGGGCTCTACAAATTCCGCACGCGCATCTTGCAGCCCGGTCAAGAGTATTACGTTCGGGTGGCCGCCAATCATCCGGCTTATCAACTGCACACTTATGAATATTCTGTGCCGCCTTCCAAGGACCCACATGAGGCGGTGCGCGCGGGCATGGATTTCCTGATCAATATGGGAGACACGTGGCTCTCGAATACGCCGCGCCGAGGTGCAATCGCCTTACGCTCCACCATGCAGCATTCCGAGACTCAGCTCTGCATTGCATGCCATCCGTCACAGTTCACCACCCGAGGCTATTTGAAGGCCGTGCAGAATGGCTATGCCCCGACACAGCGCCCCGCGTTGGAGTTCCTGACCGACCGTATTTATAACAACACCAGACCTCTTTACGGAGAGCCCGGCGCCAATTGGGTACGCGTGATTTATACGGCTCGCACGGAGGCTAGCCGGCTACCCCTTATCACCCATGCCTTCGAGCAGAATGTGACGCACGACGCGCCACGAAAGAACTTCGCCGTACCCTACGCGAAGTTTCTGAAGATCCACTACAAAGGTTTGACCGTTATGCCTGGAGATGAGGCGGACGGCTGCGAGCCCGAGGTAAGTCCATTCGAGATCGCTCAGCAAAGCTGGCAGACATTCAACATGGTTTATAACCAGACGCACCAGGCGGATTGGCTGGCCGAGCGCGACCATGTGGAACAGTTGGCGCTGCCTGACGAGCCGAAGAATGTTATCGACTTGAGTTGGAAGATCATGTTTCTTTCGGAGGTGAACCGCGACAAGTATTCCGCACAAATCGGTCAGCTCATTGACAAGCTTTACGAGTACGAGACTCCGGAAGGCGGATGGCCATATCCATTCGACAAACATGCCAAGACAGCGGACTTCATTTCTTACAATGCAGTTCTTGCTCTAGCTGAGACTGGCCATCGACCAGAGACCGACGAGCACCTTGCACGTGCCGTCAAGGCGATGCTGGCTGCACAGCGGCCGGAAGGCAGTTGGGAGGGCGATCCCGTCTACCAGGGCTTCAATACACCATTCCGAGCAACACAGTTTGCGGTGATGGCTCTATCCACTCTCTACCCGGGAACCACCAAGGCCAAGAATTGGGACGCCGCATATCCGGCGCCGGTCACAACCCTCGCCAGAAATGACTTGCCGCTACTTCTTGAACAGCTCGATCAGTTCTGGGATCTCGCGCCGGAACCGGTTTTGCGCCAGATTCGCGAGGTGCTCACCACGAGCGACCAACCGCTTGCACGCGAAGCCGCGGCTCGCGCCCTCGGCCATATGGCCGACCCAGGCGCATTGCAGGCTTTGATCAAGGGACTTGGCGACCCCACCAAGATGGTGCAAACGAGCTCTGCATATGCCCTTCGCATGGTGCTGTCGCGGCGGCAGGAGGCCGCGCCAGAGGGACGAAAGATGTTGACCGCCGCGCTGGCATCGTCCGACGCACGTACACGATGGGGCGCGGCTCGCGTCTTCAATCAGCATTTCAGGGATTTGACTGGCGACGCAGATTTGCTGGCAGCCCTGGAGAAAGATCTGAATGATCCAGTACCCTTTGTCCGCTTTGAAGCTGCGTCTGGATTGTGGCGTTGGTATTACTGGCAGGTGGACCAACCGGAGGTGCGTCGCAGCACGCTCGAAACGCTCGCTACTCGTCTCAATACGGAGACTGACGCGATGGTTCGGCGCGGGTTACAGGAAAGTGTTTACGACCTGCTGGATGAAAACACCGGATACCTGTCTGCCTGGGTGCGAGCAAGTTCCAAAGACGAGGACAAGGACCGCATCAACGCCGGCTATGAAGCGGTGGCGCGCGATCAGGCGCAGGTGCTGGCCAAAGTGCTGCGCGAGGGAACGCCGCTAGGCCGTCAGGGTATCCTGAATGCCCTTTGGGATTTCCATATTCGCCACTATGCTTTGCCGGAGCTCAAGGCGGACACTGTCTCGATTGGCCTGCCTGCAGTTCTTACCAAGTATGTAACCGGTGTGCCCGATCTGCATCGCCCGGATTATGAATATCCGCCGTACCGTGAGACGGTCGACTTTAAGTATGACGTCAACAATGGCTTCTTCCAGACACGTATTGGTAACGACAGCGATCTGATTCACTTCTTCAAAAGCTCGGGACCGGAGTTGGAAGACGCGTTGCTTGCCTGCCTTGAAGGCGCAGATGACTCCATGAAAATCGAGGTGCTGAAGGCAGGAAGCACTTTGAGTGAATCCGGCGACGCACGGTTCACGTTGGCGGCCCTGAACCTGTCGGAGGATTCCAACCCCGCGGTGCGGCTGACCGTTCGCTATGTCTACGAGGGTGGCCAGCGCGGAATCCTGAACCTAAATACATCGAGCGCACCCGACTCACACCTGGTGAGCAAAGTAGTCGAGATCCTCAAGCAGGGAAATCCGGATAGCCAGGCCGTGGTGCTGCCGCTGCTTGCGGCGCTGCCAGAAGGATCTCTCTGGGAAAAGCAGACGGATGTTCAGGATGCGTTGCGGTCAATGCTCGAACAACGGCCACGGCCGGCAAATTATGCCCTGGTGCTGGACGCCGCCTCTTCGTTTCCCAGCCTTATGCATGAGGCGAAGCTCCAGGAACAGGTGTTGGCCGGGCTGCATTCCTTCACACCCGCGGTGCAGCGTGCCGCTGTGCAGGTCGTCTTGGAACACTTTCTCAGCGATCCCCAAACTGAGACCGCGGTGAAGACTGCGTTCGCGAACCTGAACAATTCAGGGCTGAGTATCTTCCTGGAGGAAGTGGGCAACCCCGTATTTCTGAAGCGGCGTTTGGGCGTATCGGGAGGCGCCGTCTCACAAGATCAGGACTACCTGAACCGCAACGCTGCCGCGCGGAAGATTAAGGAACCCTTGGAGTACCCGCTGGTGGTCGATACCGTGCTGGCGAGCCTGCTCAACCCTGATGCCAACGTGAGTGCAGCGGCGCTGGATACGCTGCGCAAGGTCAAAGGCATCGAACAACGGCCGGATTTTCGCACTGCCATGGATAAGCTGAAGAATTCTGGCAATCCGCGCCTTAAACTCATCGCCACCAGCGTGTTGCAAGGAAAGAATCTGAGCGAAGCGTTGCAGGACGTACAACCCGGCTCGGTGCTTGACTTCCGCTATTTTGCCACCAGGATCGAGCCCATCCTGGCAGCGCCGGGGCCTGATGGAAAGGCGTGCGTCTTCTGCCACGCCAGTCATGTGATCTTCAAGCTGCAGCCGCCCAATGCTCAAGGTGTCTTCTCAGACCAGGACAGCGAAGAAAACTACAAATATGCGATGCGCGTGGTGGATATTACCAACCCCAATCAGAGCCTGATACTGATCAAGCCCACCCGCCCAACGGACAGTGCGGGCAACGTCGGCGATTACCTCGCCACGCATAACGGCGGCCAGCGTTGGCATGGAAATGAATCCAGCGAACAATACAGAACGATTCTGGAATGGATCCGAGGGGGCCGTGTGGAGAGCGCGTCGCTGTCAAAATGAGGAACCAAGGATCGCTGCCATCAGGCAATTGACTTAACCATGAAAATCAGCAATCGATCGAACGTCTTCCAGACTGGAGAAGAGCCCTATGAGCATTCAGCAGAAGGTGGCGCTTTCTAAGAGCCTTGTGAACCGCCGGCGATTCTGTGCTACCACAGGTATTGCAGCAATGGCAGGCATTTTTTCCGCCGAAGCCCACGCAAGCATTGACGCATTGGGGAATCCTCCCGGAGCTTTACAAATGCAGACAGGCAACGGTGAATGGACTTATCGAGTTGTCCCCAACTGGGGTCAATTGCCGCAGGGGAAGACGTTCGGCGGAACTCATGGCGCTATCGCCATTGACAATGCCGGGCATGTCTACGTCAGCACGCAAAGCGAAACGGGTGTGCTGGTGTATGACCGAGACGGAGCACTTTTGCGATCGATTGCCACGGACTACCCTGAAATTCACTCTATGGTTCATGCAGAAGAGTCCGGCACAGAGTATCTCTATGCCACCGTGCAGAAGGGAACGCCCCATGAAAACTGGCTCTTTCTCAAAATCAAGACCGATGGCACCGTTGTTCAAAAGATCGTAGCTCCCGGTGAAGCGGGATTCCGCGAGGCGAATGAATGGCGGCTGACCGCCGCCGTACCTGGACCTGACGGATCAATTTACATTGCCAATGGCTATGGGGACTCTCGCATTTTCAGGTTTGATAAGGCCGGCAATTACAAGGCGAGCTTTGCGGGCAAGGGAAATGCAAATGGGCAATGCGATTGTTGCCATGGGATGACTGTGGATACGCGTTACGACCAGCCACTCATTCTGGTGTGCGACAGGGAGAACCGCAGGCTGAGCCACTACGACTTCGATGGCAAATTCGTAAGCAACGTCACTCTTCATCTTCGTCGCCCATGCCAGGTGAGTTTTCATGGCGACTATGCGGTTGTCTCCGAATTAGAAGGACGCGTTACCGTCTTAGATAAAGACAACTCGCCGGTTGCATTCCTCGGTGACAATCCGCATAAAGACCAATGGGCAAACTACTCCCTTCTTCCTGGCGACATAGCGCCGGAGTGGTTCAGCGCGGCCCATGGATGTTACATCGATGCGGACGCCAACATCTACATTTCGGACTGGAATAAGTCTGGACGTATTTCAAAGCTGACCAGGGTAGCCGTCTAACGAGGCGGGACAGAACCACACCCACGATTCACGCGCTACATCGGTTAGTTTCCCCTGCGCATCGATTAGCGGACAACGCATGTGTTAAGGCACTGATGTATCATTCTCGAAGCGCTGAACAAAGGCGTTTCCACTGGTTTAGAGAGATTCATCAGAGCGATCATGACCATTTCCGGCTCCACACATTTTGCGCCGCCCGTCAATTCATCAGAGAAGCATGGATACAACCTTTTTCTTTTGCTCGTCGCCGGCCTGGGCGGGTTACTGTATGGAATTGATGTAGGCATCATTGGCGGAGCACTGCCCTACCTTGAAGCGACTTCGCATCTGACCGCTGCACAGCTTTCTGTCATCGTGGCGGCAGTGCTCCTGGGCAGCGTTATCTCGACCTTGTTCGCGGGCATCTTGGCTGACTGGATGGGGCGGCGCCCACTGATGGTCCTCAGCGGGCTGACTTTCATCGTAAGTATTCCGGTGATCGCGCTTTCGCATGGCTATACCCCGCTATTTTTTGGACGCCTCCTGCAAGGCATAAGTGGCGGCCTTATTGGCGTGGTGGTTCCGCTCTATCTTGCCGAGTGCCTTTCGGCATCTAGCCGTGGCAAAGGGACGGGAGTCTTCCAGTGGCTGCTTACGCTGGGAATTGTTGTAGCGGCGCTGGTGGGCATCTACTTCAGCTATCGTGTGGAAGCCGTGGCCCAAGCTGGCGATGCCGCTGCGCTCTTCGCCTTCAAGGACCAGGCCTGGCGGCGCATTTTTTGGGTCTCGCTGCCTCCCGGCGTCCTGTTTGTTTTGGGCAGCCTGTTGGTGACTGAATCTCCGCGATGGCTCTTCCGACGCGGCAAAGAGGAGTTGGCCCTTGCCGCCCTTCTGCGCTCACGTACCGCGGAGCAAGCCGCCATCGAGCTAAACGAAATGAAGGAGACACTGCACGCTGCCGCAGAGCGCAGTACCGCCGGCCACGAGGTGCGCGACGCGCTTCTGCGCCGGAAGTACGTGATTCCGTTCCTGCTGGCATGTCTCATTCTCTTCTGCAACACGGCGACGGGGATCAATTCGATCATTGGGTACAACACTGGCATTCTTCTTCAGAGTGGCCTGACTGATCTGCATGCGCATTGGGGATATGTCATCCTGACCGCTACGAATTTCCTGATGACCATCGTGGGAATGCTGTTGGTTGACCGCAGTGGCCGCCGATTTCTATTGATCCTCGGAACAGCCGGCATGATCGCTTCGCTGGTCAGCGTCGGCGTACTGTTTTTCAGAACCGAGAAGCAGAGCGTAGATTGCCGTAGCCTGCTTCAGGCCAGCGTTGGCGCTAACCAAGAGATGATTCTTCACTTCGACCCGGCTGAGGCGGCAAAGCTCCTGTCTTCGCAAGACGGCGCGGGCAGCCAGATCAAGAGCGATCATGCCTCGCTCGCGATCATCTATTCTTACGGAGACTTTACGGCAGCCACCAGCTATGTGCGCTCCGACGAAGCAGCGGCGGCGCCCATTCAAATCACGCGCGCAAGCTGTGTTCCCACCAACAAAGTGGAGGCCTTCTTCAAGAATCCGTTGGCCAACCTCGATGCTGCTCAGACCGCTCCGCTCAAGATCAACAAAGCTCTGATCGGGCAGGTTCCAGATTCGGGCCATGGCTGGCGGGTCGCGTTTGGGTTATATGCATTCATGGCGTTCTATGCCATGGGCCCTGGTGTGTGTGTTTGGCTTGCCCTATCGGAATTGATGCCCACGCGGATCCGGTCCAATGGAATGAGCATCGCCCTGGTCATCAACCAGTTGGTCTCCACCACGCTGGCCGGGATTTTTCTCCCCTTTGTCAGCAAGTACGGCTATTCTTCGATGTTCTTCCTTTTCGCCTGCTTCACAATGGTCTACTTCTTCACCGCTACATTTCTGCTACCAGAGACCAAAGGCAAGACCCTGGAAGAGATCGAAGCACATTTTGAAAGGCAAGGCGCGCGCTAGAGCAAAGAGCAGTTGCCGAGAAACAATGCTGAGCGACTCCAATGCGGATCTGAAGTCAATGTGAATTCCAAGGCGTGCCCGGTTGTTTCGTACTTCTTCGCGCGGCAGTTCCATTTAATTGGGAGTCCCAACTTTGCTTCTGGAGGTAATCGATGCGACGGATTTCTTTTGTCCTCGTACTCATATTGATGTGTGGCGCGGAGTTACACGGGAAACCTGTCGCGCTCTTTTACATGACCGATAGCCCGGACTCGATCCGGTCGTTTCTGGCTCATTCCAGTAAGGTCGACCTGTTGGTGCCCACCTGGTACTCCGTCGATGAGAATGGATTGGTGACCGGTGCGCCCAACTCCACCGTCCTCGAGATCGCACATCGCAGCGGGCTGCCTGTCATGCCGATTCTGGCGCTCGTTGGCAAGAAGAAATTCCACGACCTCTCCGCCAGTTCGGACGCTCAGCAGCGGATGAACGATGCCATGATCCGCGAGGCCAAGGCGCACGGTTATACAGGCTTTCAGTTCGACTTCGAGAATCTGAATTACACCGACCGAGATGGACTTACGGATGTGGTGCGGCGTTCGGCTGAAGATCTGCATAAGGCAGGTCTGCAGCTAACCATCGCCACCGTACCCAACGCGCCCGGATATCCCGGTCAGGGTGGATTCGCCAAGTGGATTTATACCGACTGGCGCGGTGCATACGACCTGGCCGCGTTGGCCAAGTATGTTGATCTGATTTGCCTGATGACTTATGACCAGCACACACGTTGGACAATGCCCGGTCCAGTAGCCGGATGGCAGTGGACTGTCGAGAATCTCGATTATGGGCTCCAGTCCGCACCAAAAGAAAAGCTCTCGCTGGGCATCCCGCTCTACGGTTATCACTGGTACACAGCAGCGCCCACAGTGGACAAGAATACCGGCGAAGAGAAGTCAAACCTCTCCGCCGACTACATCAGCACACCGGACGCACAGCAACTGGCCACGGCGTACGGTGGCAAGCTGGAGTGGGACGCCGGCGACCACAGTGCTTTCTTCTACTTCTACCGCGACCAGATGCGGGAATGGGTCTTTTACACTGATTTGCGCACTTTTCGGGACCGCTATCAACTCGCAGCCGACCATGGCCTTGAGGGCTTCTGTTCCTGGGTTCTGGGTTCGGAGGACCCGGCAATATGGACGTTTCTCCCCGATCGTCAATAGCCTGGACCATTAAGAGCCGGTGGGTAGCGGAGCGATTTGCGCAATTTCCTACTGGCATATGCAACCGATGTGGGAGAAAAACTCACGGTGCACTTTTCGAAGGGACTACAGCTCATCTTCCGCGATTCGAATTTGCCTAGACGGCAAGAACGCTCATGCCAATCGAAGCAAAAGCTCTCGCTGCATCTTCAGAGATGCCGTCGTCGGTAATCAGCAGGTCAATCTCATGAGGCGGGCAAATCACCGCGGGACTCACCAGACCCATCTTGCTCGAGTCAGCGACCACCACAACCTGTCGGGCCTGCCGCGACATGGCGCGAAACACCGCAGCCTCATCCGGCTGTATGATTGTGGCGCCATGACTCGCATCCACGCCTGTTGCGCTCAAGAAGAGCCGGTCCATCACTACCACGGCCAGGGACTCGATAGCCGCCGGGCCAACCAGTGAAAATGCGCCGGCCCAACGCAGGTTTCCGCCGGTAAGCGTGGTCTGCAAACGAGCACTGGAGCTAAGTTCCATCCCTATGTTCACTGCATTGGTGATGATGTGAATGTTCTTCCGGTGGAGCAGTTGACGGGCTACAAGGGTGGTGGTGGTGCCGGCTGCAAATCCGATCGTCTCGTCCTCCTGCACCAGGGCAGCCGCCGCCCGGGCAATGCGCTGCTTTTCTGCCGCGAACCGGTCCTCGCGAACCTGAAACGACGCGTCGAAGCGGAAGGGCTCATACGTGGCTCCACCATCTCTGGCCAGCATGGCGCCACCATGCGTCCGATGCACCAACCCATTTTCTTCAAGACGGATAAGGTCGCGGCGAATGCTGGCCGGCGAAGTCGCCAGCGCGGATGTCAGATCGTCCACTGAGGCCTTGCCGTGATGCAACAACAGCCGCACGATTTCTTTAGCGCGTTTGTCGGTCTTTAATGACATAGCCCTGGACAGCTCCACGCAGCCCGTAGTTTCAATTTGCTTGAACTTCCGCTATTGTACGGAAACTTCAGGCGAGTCTTCCAGAGGAATTGCCTGCAGCCTGGATTTGAAGGCTCTTACATCCTTCTCCATGACTAGGAAGCGGGCACACTTGTCCGAAAGGGGGCCGCAAGCCGGACCGCCGTCATAGGCTGTGCTCTTTACCTTCGTGCTGAGGGAAGTGTGCACCTCCCGAATGCCGGTACGAAGAGCGAGGTTCTTGACATTTGAGGTGCGAATGCCCCCACCCGCCATGATACGAATGCGGCCGTCAGCCGCCTGGCGCAACCGGGCAATCTGCTCCATGCCTCTAAGAGCGTCGGCCTTTCCGCCAGAAGTCAGTAGGCGGTCGGCTCCACAGGCAATTACCGCTTCCAGCGCGAGATCCAGATTTTTACAAACATCGAAGGCCCGATGGAAAGTCACTTGGAGTGGGCGCGACATCTCAATCAGGCTGCGGGTGCGCTCACGATCCACGGTGGCATCCGCTTTCAGTATGCCCAGCACCACCCCGTCAATTCCCCGCTTCTTTGCCTCCAGGATATCCTTCTGCATTACTTCAAATTCATGATCGGTATACACAAAATCGCCGCCGCGTGGACGGATAATGACAAACACATCAATGCTCACAGCAGTTCGAACGGCGCTTATCAAGCCGGCGCTGGGCGTGATCCCGCCTTCGCTGAGCGCGCTGCACAACTCAATGCGCTCGGCGCCTCCTCTGGCGGCAGCCATCGCCGACTCCACCGAATCGACACAAATCTCAAGGTCCATGATGACTGAGCCCATTTCCCCAAAGCCGGATTTCTAACTGAAATCATACAGTCTGCGAAGAATCCGGGAACGCGAAAGGCCTTACGAGTCCGGCTGTCGCGATGGTTTGCGACAGCCGGTTCGCTAAAAGGTGTACTTTGCGGAAAACTGCAGATGGCGCTCAGTGGATCGAGTGCCTTGACGAGAAACGTTACCGAAGTTTTTATCGCCGAAATTGGTGTTCGGGTTTCCGTAGCTGACGATGTTGAAAGCATTGAAGGCGTCAAAACGGAACCCAACTGAGTGCTCCCCGATGATGTGGAAGTCCTTGAAGGCCGATAGATCCGCGTTAAAGAAACCTGGACCGCGCACCGCGCCATTGCTTTCTGTGCCGAAGAGAGTACCCCCGGTGGTGTTCGTCGCAGGCGCGCCGAATGCGCACACGCCATTGTCGTGAGCAGGATCGGCAGGATTTGAATCGGTACAGGGCGTTACTGAGGCATCGGTACCGAACCAGTTTTCGTTGCTGCGATCAACAATCTTCAGCTTGCGGTATTGGTTGACCCGCGAGTTGCCATAACTGTTGGAGTTGTTGCCGGGGCCGGTAATGGTTTCAGGGAAGCCCGAGTAAGAGACTACGGCAGTGGAGAGCTTCCAACCGCCGATCGCTTCATCTATTACACGATTGGCGCCGGGAAAATACTCTTTCCCGCGTCCAACGGGCAAGGCATAGACCGCCGTACCGGAGAAGTTGTGCAGCACGTCGTACCCAGCCGGACCGTAGTCGCCACCGCTGTTGTAGTAGTTCTGGAAGGCGCCGCTGAAGCCGTTGACCTGCAATCCATAGTTGCCCAGGCTGTTGGTCATGGCTCGACCGTAAGTGTAGTTGACAGTGAATTCCAAACCATGATTGAGGCGCTGACGAAGAACCGCCTGGAGTGCGTTGTAGTTCATCATGGCGCGCGACTCGGTGATCAGCAGGCCGCCGTTGCCACCGACGCCCAGCGCGGAGTCGATTCCGGTCAACCCGATGTACTGGCTGTTGTAGAACGGGGCCGAGGTCTGATCGCCATTGATGGTGTACTGGTTGATATTGCCGTAATCCTCAATGTGCTGGCCCTGTTCGCCGATGTAGCCCGCTTGTAAGGATGCCGTGTGGGTCAATGCATATTCCACCGTCAGGTTCCAATTCTGCACATAGGCCGGTTGGATATTCTGCGGATACGCGGTGTAGCCGAGGTTGGAACTGCTGTATTGAATCGAGGTGTCGGAAGCGGTAAAGCCCTCCTCGGCAGTGTTGGGCGTGGACACGGCATTAGGCTTTGGACTGCTTACCGTGAAGCCGGCCGCCTGCAGGAAAGGCGCAATGGCTGTCAGGCGCTGATTGAATGAGTTGCCTTCAAAGAAGCTGGTGGCGCCGTAGCCGGAGCGAACCACAAGCCGGTCGTTCATCTGATAGGCAAACCCGATGTGCGGCATCCACTGCCGGAAGTTGGGCTGGTAGCAGGCTAGGTTGTCGCACAGCCTGGCCCCTGGGAGAGCGCCTGCAGGAAGACGGCCGGCATACATGATCTGCCCGGTTGTGAGATCGACGTTCCCGGTCCGGTCATGCTCTTCGACCCAGGGTTCGTCGAACTCGTAACGCAGGCCGAAGATCAAGGACAGGTTGGGGCGGATCTTGAAGTTATCCTGCGCAAAGCCAGCCGTGCGCCATTGCCGCTGCCCAACGTTGACGCTGGCCAGAGTTACCCCTCCCGACGATACGCGGTCAAGCACAAAATCCGCAGGACCGTAGCCGCTGGAGCCGCTGCCATTTGAGGTGAATGCGCCGGAGTAGTTCAGCGAACCCAGATAGCCGTCGTTGTTGCCGGTGGGATAGTTGTTCTGATAGCGGCGAGCTTCGATGCCCATGCTCAGATAGTGCAGGCCGTGCTGCCAGGTCAGGTTGTCGATGTAGCTGTAGGTGTTGTCGATGACGCCGCCGTTGTAGGCCGAGGTGCCCAGGCTGCTGAGGCCGTTATTGAGATTCTGGTTGGTAAAGCCGTTGTACTTCTGGTTGGGGAAGCTTATGCCGACCTTGGCATTACCTGAGGTTCCGAAGGCTCCTGTCGGGTCCTGAGGGAAGCCCGTGTTCCAATCCGTACGCGTAAAGCCGACGCGCCCTGAATTTACGAGTGACGACGAGAAAGTGTGGACCCAGTTGGCGCCCGTAATCCAGGTGGGAAAGAGGTTGATCCCTGGGAAGGAGATAGCCAGCAGCGGGGTTGAGCCATCATACGCGTGAGAAATCGAATAGAATCCCGTAATCTTGTCGGCAGTGCGGGGGTCGTATTCGATCTTTACGTCGCCCTGGTCGTTGGCGTGGTAGCTGCGCGATGGGGCCGCGTAGTTGCTTTGCGCGATTCCATCGGGGGGTGTCGAATTGGGCAGCGGGTAGTATTTTGGGTTCGCGAAGAGGAACTTGGCTACCGGATTGGTGATCGGGACATTCTGGTTGTTGTTGTAGGGCGCAAAGTTGTTGAGCGGGTCGTAGAGCTGGATTGGAGTGGAGCCCGCGAGCAGGGCCGAAAAGTCGCCCCCGCGCATGGCTTCCGTCAGCACACTCGCAGTCCCTGATCCGCCCTGGTGCTGGCGCGATCCCAGGTAATCGGCAAAGAAGAACAGCTTGTTATGCAGGATGGGTCCGCCTACGGCGCCACCAAACTGGGCGAAAGAGTATGGATTGATCGGGAGGGGATCCCGCTGACCCTGGGCATTCAGATGTTGTCCATTTAAATAAGTGTTTGCGTCAAACCTGTAATCCTGCGCGTAGCCGTAGGCTGAGCCATGGAACTGGTTGGTCCCGCTCTTGAGCACGCTCACCACGCCGGCGCCATTTACGTTGCCGTAGTCGGCCGGAGAGTTTGCGGTAATCACCTGGACCTCTTGCAACGCCTCCGGCGCCGGGCTGTAGGAGATCAGGTTGTTATAGGTTTCGTTCATGTCGATGCCGTCCAGCGTGTAGTTGTTCGCCTGGGCGCGGTTGCCGTTCATGTTGGGCGTATCGGTGTAATAGGTGCTGCGTTCAAAACTCGTCGTGCCGGATGTTCCCGCTGTATCCACTGCACCGGGGACATACAGGGTGAGGGCTGAAAAGTCGAGGCCGTTCAAGGGAAGATTCTGGATGGTATTCGCAGTAAACGTGCTGTCGATAGTGGGGTCGTTCGTGTTGAGGATAGGCGCCGCGGCTGAAACACTCACAGTGGTCGAAGAACCTCCCACGGCAAGACTCACGTTGAAGGTTGCGGTCTGCAGCACTTCCAATACGAATGACGGCAGAGTCTCAGTATTGAACCCGCTGGCCTGCACACTGACCTGGTAGTGGCCGATGGGAAGGAATTGAATGCGGTAGAAGCCTGCCTCATTGGTTGTCGTGGGCGTATCCACACCCGTGTCAAGGTTATGCGCTGTTACGCTCGCGCCCGAAAGTACTGCACCACTCGGGTCGGTGACCACTCCCGCGATTGAGCCGGTAACGGTCTGCGCAAGCGCCATTGGAATGCACGCGAGCAAAGCAAGCGTACAGCCGAAAAATATCCGGACGAGATTCGTTTTCATTGAGTCCTCGCTAATTTCGCTGCAGATGTTTGGAAAGCTTCTGGCATGGGAAAGCAAGGGGGGCGGCACCATGGGAAGCGGATGGTGGCGATGCGGAGCGGCGCCCAGAAGGAATCTGCGGATGGTTTCCATACCCTAGCCTCAATTGAAAAGTGCAAGTACTGCGCACGGAAAATCTGGCAATCCAGACCGTGTCTTTTATTTGGAATAACTTTACATAAATTTCGTCAAACTGTCCATAAAAATGACGAATTCTTGCATTCACTCTTCTAAATCAGGGAACGGATAATCCCACATACTCGAGACTTTGGTGGCAAAGAACGTTGAGTTGCAGCCGAGATCGCATTTACGTATCTCGAACTTGCCATTCAGGCGGCCACAGAAGAAAACCTCTAAGTCATTGAAATATAGATTATTAATGACAGGCTAAATCGCTGTCAGCCGCTGAAAGTCGAGACAATGAGATTGGAGGAGGATGGAAAATGACTTGTCCGGCGGTCTTCTTACCTCTGGCCTTCTCCGGCAAACCCAACCAGTCAAAACTGGATTCTTTTTGCAATTGACCCGCTCAGGACGACTCAGCCAACCGGTGTGGGAGATACTGGGGAAACGCATCGACGAGCACTCGGCTCGCGGGGCTACGTTTGCTTTGACCCCGCAGTAAGAGGAAATCGTGCCGGTAGGATACACTTCAAGCCGTGGAGGAGTGCCGTCTTTGCGAGTTCGCAGTCTGGTTTGGGGGGTTCTGGCGGTTTTTGTTTCTTTTCCCGGCGCTGGAAGGGCGCAGCAAACGACGCCACCACAGCCCCAAAAGGGCGGAATGGGCGGCATCGCCTCGGGGGTAGCAGCGGCCCCGGTGTATGACGAGCAGAAACGGCCCATCACCGCTGGCGGGTTCGTCGACAAGGGAACGGTGGTGTTTGAGGACATCACCAAGCGGGCTGGGCTTTCTGCGTGGCGCCACAAAATGGGTGCGCCAGAGAAGAACTTCATCGTCGAAACGAACGGCTCAGGCGTAGGCCTGATCGACTACGACAACGACGGATGGCTGGACATTTATTTGGTGAACGGTTCAACCTTCAATGCCTTGGACGGGAAGGAAGAGCCGCCGCACGCCGCCCTGTTCCACAACAATCACGACGGAACCTTTACTGACGTGGCCGCCCAGGCCAAAGTAACCAATGACCGCTGGGGCTACGGGGTCAGCGTCGCCGACTACGACAACGACGGTTGGCCCGACATTTATGTGGGCAACTACGGCAAGAACCGGCTCTATCACAACAACCATGACGGGACCTTTACCGACGTAGCCGAAGAGGCGGGAGTAACGTTGGGCAATTGGTCGCCGGGCTCGGCCTGGGGAGATTACGACGGCGACGGGCTGTTGGACCTATATGTCACAGGATATGTACATTTTGACCGCAACAACCTGCCCATCGCCGGCACCAAAGCCGTGGACTACGCCTCATGTCTTTATCGTGGAGTGGGAGTCAACTGTGGGCCTCGCGGCCTGCCGGGCGAACCAGACCACCTCTTCCACAACAACGGTGATGGGACCTTCACCGATGTGACCGTCAAGGCAGGCGTTGTGGATAAGGACAAATACTACGGATTCAGCACTATCTTTGTATCTCTTAACGGCAACGGCAAGCCGGACCTGGTGGTGGGTAACGACTCGCAGCCGAACTTTCTCTACATTAATAAGGGCGACGGTACCTTCGACGACCAGAGCTACGTTTCAGGATTCGCACTGAACAAGGACGGGCGCGAGATCGCCTCAATGGGCATTGCGGTGGGTGACTACGAGAACAATGGGTTGGTGGACCTTTTTGTAGACGACTTCGGCGACGACTACAAGGTGCTCTACCACAACGACGGCGACAGCAGCTTTACCGATGTGAGCTACAAGGCGGGCATTGCACAAACCACGATTCCTTTTGTCGGCTGGGGCGATGGCTTTATCGATTACGACAACGACGGCTGGCTGGACCTGCTTACGGTCAACGGGCACGTCTATCCGGAGGTAGACCAGCACGATTGGGGAACTACGTTTGCCGAGCGGCCACTTCTGTTCCACAATGTGCCCGAAAAAACGGGCAAAGGGAGGCGGTTCGAATACGTTACGCCGGTGAAGGATTCTGGGCTTGCTGTGGTGATTCCGGCACGGGGAGCGGCCTTTGGCGACCTGTTCAACGACGGCAAGATTGACGTGATCATCAACCCCATCGACGGGCCACCAGTACTCCTGCGGAACGTCAATCCCGACCATCACCACTGGGTGGAGATGCAACTGGTAGGCGGCTCCAAGAGCCCGCGCGATGCCACCTGCTCCACGGTTTACCTGAAGGCCAACGGCATGCGCATGCGCCAGGACGTGCTGGCAAGCGGCAGCTACATCTCCTCGAACGACCGGCGACTCCATTTTGGGCTGGGCGACGCCACTGACGCCGGCACTGCGGAGATTCATTGGTCTTCAGGAGTCAAGGAGACGGTAAAGCTGCCTGCGGTCGATCGCATCTACACCATTACGGAGGGCAAAGGAATTACCGGCGCGGTGTGCGGAGGCAACCCGTGCTAAACAAAACAAGCGGCGGGCAACGACAAACCTGTACCAATCTCGCAGCAATGAGCTTTATGCTTTGAAGGGATCAGCCTTGCTTCACGCGTTCAAACAATTGACGGTTTTCGTCGCCTTGACACTCTTTGTTATGCACACAGCCTGGGCACAGGAGGCTTCTCAATCCAAACCACAGGGTGGGATGCGATCATCTCAAGACGGAATGGCTAACGCGGGCCCTCATCAGGCGGTGTTTGATAGCGAGCACCGCCCCATCACCGCGGGTGGCTTTGTGAAATCAGGCCCTATCATTTTCCAGGATGTTGCCCAGGCAGCAGGCCTTGCGGGCTGGCATCACACGGCCGGTACGCCTGCAAAGCGCCTCATCCTGGAGGCAAAAGGCCCAGGCGTTTGTCTGCTGGACTATGACAACGACGGCTGGCTGGATATCTATCTCGTAAACGGATCGACCTACAAGGCGCTCGACGGCAAGGAAGCGCCGCCTCAGGCAGCTCTTTTTCACAACAATCACGATGGGACGTTTACCAATGTGACGAAGACTACCGGGGTCACCAACGACCGGTGGGGATACGGGTGCACGGTCGGCGATTATGACAACGATGGCTGGCCAGATCTCTATGTCACGAACTACGGCAGCAATCGCCTGTACCACAATAACCATGACGGAACGTTTACCGACGTCGCGGAAAAGGCGGGCGTGACAGTGGGAACATGGTCAACAGGCGCAACCTTCGGCGACTACGATGGCGACGGCCGGTTGGACCTTTTCGTTGACGGCTATGCTCGAATTGATTTGGCCAATCCTCCGATTTCCGGTTCGAAGGCGGCCGGCTACGCTGCCTGCGAGTACCGCGGCGCGCAAGTGATGTGCGGCCCGCGAGGCCTGAAGGGCGAACAGGATCATCTCTTCCACAACAATGGAGACGGAACCTTTACAGACGTCAGCAAGAAGCTGGGTGTAGACGATCCCAACGGATACTACGGCCTTGGGGTGTTGTTTGTGGACGTGAATGGGGATGGCAAACCGGATCTGCTGGTGGCCAACGATTCTACTCCGAACTATTTGTATATGAACAAAGGGGATGGGACATTCGAAGATCAGAGTTACATCAGTGGATACGCAGTCAATAAGGATGGCCGCGAGATTGCCAATATGGGAATTGCGGTCGGCGACTATGAGAATAATGGCCACCTTTCCATCGTGAACACCAGCTTCGGCGATGACTACGTTGTTCTGTTCCAGAACGACGGAACAGGGTTTTTCACGGATGTCAGCTATCAGACAGGCCTGGCAATAGCCTCCATGCCGTTTGTCAAGTTCGCTGACGGATTTCTCGACTATGACAATGACGGGTGGAAGGACCTGCTCATTGTGAATGGGCACGTGTACCCGGAAGTAGATCAGCACCCAGAGTGGGGAACCAGCTATGCCGAGCGCCCGTTGCTGTACCACAACCTGAAGAATGGCAAGTTCGATCTGGTTCCCGCAGTCGAGGGGACTGGGCTTGCGGTGGTCAGCGTTGGCCGTGGCGCTGCATTTGGCGATATCTTCAACGACGGAAAGATCGACGTCGTCATCAACAATATGGACGGCGTTCCCGTCCTGCTTCGCAACGTGAACCAGGACCACCACCAATGGGTTGAGTTGGGTCTCATTGGAGGCCCAAAGAGTCCGCGCGATGCGGTAGGAGCAACTGTCTACCTTCAGGCGGGCGGAATTCGTCAACGTGGAGATGTCCTGAGCGGCGGCAGCTATCTATCCTCCAACGATATGCGAGTCCACTTTGGGCTGGGCGACGCCATTGACGCCGGCACTGCGGAGATTCATTGGCCTTCAGGAGTCAAGGAGACGGTGAAGTTGCCTGCGGTAGATCGCATCTACACCATTACAGAAGGCAAGGGCATCACCGGTGCACTTTGCGGAGGCAACCCCTGCGAGGATGCAAATGCCCCGGCCAACATGACACCAAAGTCCACTTCACATTAAGCCACGGGTCAGCCGGAAGACTGCCTGCTGCACACTCGAAACCAATGTGGAAACTGGACGCTGCTCACATTTGACTGCTGCTTGAATCTGCCTAAGCACCCTCACGATCAACAGATGCGAGGCCAAGCACTATCGCGTGAGGGAACTAATGGTTGCCTTTGTCGCTCCGGTGGAGACGCCTCCGTCTACCAAGAGTATCTGGCCAGTAACGTAGCGGCTAGACTCGGAGGCGAGAAAGACAATGGCTCCATCCAAGTCGTCAGGCTGACCAGGCCGCTTCACCGGGATACGATCACAAATGTATTCAACCCATGCCGCATTCTCATACAGAACCTGATTTTGCTTAGTCTTGAACCAGCCTGGTGCAAGGCAATTGACCGTGACGCCCTGACTACCCCAGTCATCGGCAAGACTCATCGTGAGCTGCCGTATCCCGCCGCGGCTGGCCCCGTAAGGTGCAAGTCCTGCAAATCCTGAAACGCTGGTGACCGAACCAATATTGATGATGCGGCCGTAACCGCGTTGAATCATACCTCGTGCAACCGCTTGGGCAACAAAGAATGAACCACGCAGGTTCGTGTCCAGAACCGTGTTCCAATCGTCCCATGTAACTTCAAGCGCGGGTTTGCGAACGTTGCAGCCTGCGTTGTTGACGAGGATATCGATCTTGCCGAAATGTGCCTCGACCGCTTGGATCGCACGCTCAATGCTGGCGTGATCACGCACATCGAGTTCGGCTGAAAAGGTTCGCCGGCCCAGAGACTGAATCTCACTGGCAAACGCCGAGAGAGTGTTCTTGTCCCGGCTGGTGATTGCAAGATCGGCGCCGGCGCGGGCGAGTGCGCGGGCGAAATATTGCCCCAAACCGCGGCTCGTGCCGGTTACGAGTGCGACTTTACCCGATAAGTCAAACAGCGAGTCATTCATTACTTGTGTCCTCAGGGTTGTAAAACAACTTTCAGTAGGCCCGGCTCCCGCTCATATAAACGATGGAACCATGAAGATCCATCTTCAAGCGGGGCCACGGCAGAGAGTAACGGCTCCACGCGAATGGCGCCGCGCGATATCAACTCGATGCATGCGGGATATTCCCCAGACGATGCGCAGGATCCTTGCAGGCGAATCTGGCGTGTCACCGCCGATTGCAGACCAAGTTCAATGGTTGGGGCGACATTGCCAATCAGAGTTACGGCAGCGCCTTTCCTGACGCTGTCCAAAGCCAGTTTGACGGCGATGGTCGTACCCACACACTCTAGTGCGACGTCTGCGCCGCGCCCCGCTGTCAATTCGATGACCCGGGGGACAACATCGGCACTGCGAGTGTTGAAAGTCTCAGTAGCACCGAGGCTTCGCGCGAGTTCCAGCCGGCTGTCGTCTATATCAAAGACGAAGACTCTGCCGGCGCCCGCGAGACGCACCGCCTGCAAGGCAAGCAGGCCAATCATCCCCGCGCCCACCACAACGGCTGTATCGTTCAACGCAACCGGTGTCAACGAAACGCCGTGTACAGCAACGGATACCGCTTCAATCAGTGCCGCGTGCGGAAACGACAAGCTCTCCGGCAAAGGATAGGCGATCCGCGCCGGAACAGTAACAAACTCTGCAAATGCACCCACTCGCCGAAAAACCGGCGTTGAAACTCCAATTACCTCGCGATCATCGCAAAGGTTAGCCTGGCCTCGCTGGCAGTAAAAGCACTTGCCGCAAAACACGGTCGAGTCAAATGTCACTCGGTCGCCGGCACGAAAGTTTGTCACTGCCTTGCCCACGGATTCAACAACACCCGCAGCCTCATGCCCCATGACAACAGGAGGGAGCCGCCGGCCCGTGCTGCCATCGTAACCATGCACATCGCTTCCGCATATGCCGCAGGCACGTATACGTATCAGCAACTCGTCTTCGGCGGGTTGCGGAGTAGGCATATCCACGATGTCGAGTTGCTTATATGCAGAGAGAACAAGCGCCTTCATAAAGTCTCCATGCTAGTTCAAGCCAATTTTCGCTTTGTCCGAGCTAAATGGTTGAGCACATCATTCCTAATTTACGCGGCAGATCAATTCTGCTTCGCAAATGATCATGATACGACATCAGCGTGCACTCGCCGTCCTAATGTCGGCTCAATCTCGCCCAACAGGAATATGTATGCGGCGATTCCAACTGCAAGATAAATCGCAGCCGCGCCAAAGGCCCACGCAAAGGAATGCCTCGCTGCCATATACCCGGTGAAAATCGGCGCCGCGATTCCAGAGATCTGGCTGGAAAAGTTCATAATGCCGCCCACTCTCCCGACGTTGTGTCGGCTGGCAATGAGCGAAGGAATTGACCAGCCAACCGGAGCGGCCGCTGACAGTCCTCCGATAGAAACAGTAATCCATATCAGGGCTTGCATCGCATTTTGTGCATGCGCTGCACCCAAAATACCAAGCCCGCAAGCCGTGCCTCCAACGAGTATGATCTTGCGGACCAAGCTTGCTCTGCAACCGATGCGGATCAGCGAATCCACCAGCCAGCCGCCCACCAGAAGATCTGCGAATGCCGCAACAAGCCATGGCATGCTTGTATAAAGAAACGAATGGAACAGATCAATATGCCACGCAAGAGAAAGATAACTCGGCAACCACGTGAGCAAAAGATAAAAGACATAGTTATATGAACCGAATCCGATCGCTAGCCCAATCACTTTGTGTTGTTTCAAAAGATAGCTAAGCGATGCCGGCTCTTCCGATATCTGCACTTTCGAAACAAGAGTCTCGACTTCTCCTGCGATGTATTGCCGCTCTGCATTGCTCAATTCCGCCACATCTTCGGGATCGCGATATATCTTCCAGAAGAGAAAGAAGTAGACGAGACTGATAACTCCAGTGGCGGCAAAGCTCCATCGCCAGCCCAACTCAAGAAGCACCATCCCAATGAGAGGAACGCCGACAGCCGGCGCGAATTTAGCGGCTGCGTCGAAAATGGATGTGGCGAGACCGCGCTCCCTGGGCGGAAACCAGTAGCCGATGGCTTTTGCATTTGAAGGAAAGGTGGGTGCCTCGCCCACTCCGAGCAGGAACCTGGCTGCAAACAAGCTTGGAATTCCTGGAGATATTGCAGCCGCGAAGGAGGCCAAGCTCCATAAGAACGTACTTATTCGCCCGACACGCCGGACGCCGCATCTGTCCAACAGAACGCCGACTGGCAGCTGGCATACAGCATAAGTCCAGTTATAGGCTCCGGAGAGATAGCCGAATGTAATGCTTGAGATTCCGAAGGAGGCATAGAGCGATGCTTGCGAAACGGAGAGATTGACTCTATCAAAGTAGTTGACCAGAACACCGAGACCAAGCAGCAAGGCGATTCCCCAGCTGCGCCGCGGGAGCCTTTGTGGCGGGTTGACTTCCGGACCTCTCAACAGTCTCCTCTGTGGGCTTTTTTTGAAAATGAACCAGTTCTGCGAATATAATTCATCGGGCTATGGTTTGACGCGCGGAGCAGCGCGCTTCGCAGCTGAATTGATTAAGCTCAAGAAGGGGCAACCATTGATTAGGCGAGATTTTATTAAAGTTGCAGGTGCAGCACTGGCTGCGGCTGCTTTACCAGAAACTCAGTCACTTGCAGGTCAGCAGGTTGTGGAAGGCAGGGTTATCCTGCCCATGAATCGCAATTGGCGGTATCGTCCAGCACAAGCACATGGCGCGGAGTCTCCGGCCTATGACGATTCCGCATTTGAGCGCATCGTCGTTCCCCACACTAACATTCAATTGCCATGGCATAGTTTCGACGATAAGGACTATGAATTTATTTCGACTTATCGGCGGCGCTTCAAGTTTCCGCGCAGCGCGGTAGGAAAGCGCGTGTTTGTGGATTTTGAAGGAGTCATGACTGCTTCGACCGCTTGGATCAATGGCGTTCGATTGGGTGAATATAAGGGTGGGTTTACGCCATTTTCTTTTGAGTTGACGCAATATCTGCACCAGGACGCCGAAAACGTCCTGGTTGTGCAGGTCGATTCCACCGAGCGCTCCGATATTCCGCCGTTTGGATACGAAATCGATTACATGACTTTCGGTGGAATCTACAGAGAAGTCGCACTTCGCATTGTTCCCCCCGTATTTATCGATAACATCTTCGCTCACCCCAAAGATGTGTTGAGCGACAATCCATCCTTGGAGGTGAACTGCTTTCTCGCGGGCGAGATAGCCAAGGATGGCAGTTATTCTGTTGAGGCTGAGCTTCGCGATGGCGACCGGGTCGTGGCCAAGGAAGTCCGCACGGTTGGGCACGCGCCTTCTGCGGAAGCGACTGCACCTGCGAATCCTTCAACTCCGCTTGATCCTTATAATGACGCGTCTGTTTACACCACCCTGGAAACAACAAAAGATCCGGCACGTTGCACAGTTTCACTCACTCGACTCGGGAGCCTGCAACTTTGGGACATTGAGCAACCCCATCTCTATACAGTTCATGTCAGGCTCATCCACGCCGGGCGCGTGATTGATGAAGACACGCGACGCGTTGGCTTCCGCGAGGCAGTCTTTACCGATCATGGCTTTTCGCTGAATGGCAAGATCATCAAGTTGCGCGGTTTGGATCGTCATCAAACGTTTCCGTTTGTCGGGCAGGCAATGCCGGCGCGCGTGCAGCGGCAGGATGCCAATATCCTGCGCAAAGGCCTTCATTGCAATATTGTTCGCACTTCGCATTACCCGCAGTCGCGTCATTTCCTCGATCGCTGCGACGAAATTGGCCTCCTCGTGCTGGAAGAGATTCCCGGCTGGCAGCATATTGGCAACGAAAGCTGGAAAGAGGTGGCAATTGACAATGTTGGGCGGATGATTCGCCGCGACTGGAACCACCCCTCCATCATTCTATGGGGAGTGCGTATCAATGAATCAAAAGACGATCATGACTTTTACATTCGGACTAACTCACTGGCGCACCTTCTCGACGATTCCCGACAAACTGGAGGAATTCGGTATTTTCAGGAATCGGAGTTTCTAGAAGATGTATTTACAATGAACGATTTCGGATTCCCGTTGAAGGCGCCGAATCATTCCCGCTACTTGAACACGGAGTTTGTCGGCCACACCTTTCCCACCAAGACGACGGACGATGACGAGCGGCAACGCGAGCATACCTTGCGCCACGCCCGCATCCATAATCAACTTGCCTCCAATCCTCAATACGCAGGAGGAATTGGCTGGTGCGCCTTTGACTACAACACACACGCAAACTTCGGCGCCGGCGACCGCATCTGCTACCACGGAGTTACGGATATCTTCCGCGAGCCAAAGCCAGCCGCGGGCTTCTATAAGTCGCAATGCGATCCGGCAGAGGAGATAGTGCTCGAGCCCGCCTTTCACTGGGCGCGAGGAGATGAATCCGTCGGCTTCACCAAGGCGGTAATCTGCTCGAACTGCGATCATCTCAAGCTTTACACTCGCCTCGACAGCATCGAAGGCAACCCATGGACGCCACTCGCGGAGTTGGATCCGGATCGCACGGAGTTTAGCAATCTAAAATATCCGCCCTTCATCGTCGATATGAGCAACATCCGTGCCGGGTGGGGGGATTTGCGCATCGACGGCTATCTCGATGGGAAGTTGGTGATGTCCAAATCACTCTCAGGAAAGGGCGTTGATAACAAGTGTGTTATGTTGGCTGACGATCGGGTGCTGATGGCGGATGGAGCCGATGCAACACGCGTTGTTGTGCGGGTCGCAGATGAGTTTGGCGCCGTGAGGAACTATGCAAATGACCCTGTGATATTTACTTTGGAAGGCCCTGCGAAGCTGATCGGCGAGAACCCGTTTTCGCTCGTCGGCGGGACATGCGCTGTTTGGGTTCGGGCCGGAGAGACACCGGGCTCCGTGCGGCTGACAGCCAAGCACCCTCGCTTGGGTTCGCAGACTGTGGACTTCACGCTAACGGCTGTACCCGACGAAGGAATCTAGCATCTCTGTGCCGTTCGGGCCGTTTCGCTTGAAGCGGTGCCCTTGAGAGCCGGAAGGACCGGCGGCACAGCACCCGCCCGCTAGGCGGCGACTATCAGCATGTTCTGCGGCGCAGACCGGGCAAGGATATCCCGGTGGTTGAAAGAGACTTTACAGGCTTGGTTGCCGCAGTCCGCAATGACAACGACAAATCGAGCTAGAGGGAACAGGATGCGCGCGTTGGTTTATACCGCGCCACAGCAAGTGGTGCTCGAGGATTGTCCGCGACCACATCTCGCGGTAGGCGAGAGCGAAATTGCAGTCGATGCAGCAGGAATCTGCGGATCGGATATCTCAGGCTTCCTGGGGTGCAGCCGCAGCCGAATTCCGCCCATGGTGCTGGGGCATGAACTGGTGGGTCGCACGCCGGACGGACGCCGCGTGGTGGCTAATCCTCTCATTTGTTGCGGTCGTTGCGTGGCGTGTCTCAGTGGGCGACAGAACCTATGCTCCAACTGGCGTCTGTTGGGCCTGGGCCGAACTCCCGGCTGCTTTGCTCAGTTTGTCTCTGTTCCCGGCACTCAGATCTACGAGATCCCTGACGATCTCAGCGATGCACGAGCGTTGACTGCTGAACCGCTTGCCAACATCGTCCATCTCTTCCGGATTGCTGCTCCGCTGCCCTTCTTCCGTTTGGGAATTGTGGGTTGTGGCACTATGGGTTCGCTGGCGCTGCTGATGGCCCTACGCCTTGGGGTGCGCGAGATTCTTGTGCAAGACGTGAATGACGCGCGCGTGGAAGTGGCGCGCAAGATGGGTGCGACACTTGCTGTCAACGTCTCCTCCGAGGAGGGCCGCACTGAGGCGCGCCGGTTTGCAGGCGACGGCTTGGACCTGGTGCTCGACGCTTCGAACCACGGCGTCGCGCGGCAAGCTGCCCTAGATCTTTGCCGCCCTGGAGGCTCGGTCGTACTGCTCGGAATGAGTCAAGAGCGCAGCGAGGTCGACTTTGCCGCCAGCATTCGCAAGGAGCAACGCATAGTCATGTCGTTTGCCTATACGCCTCTGGACTTCGAACGTTCACTGACGCTGCTCAAGGAGGGCGACATCGACCTGACTCCGTGGACTGCCGGAATGCCTCTGTACCAAGGTCAGCAGGCTTTCGAGCGGATGACCTCTGCGCCCGGGGAAATACTCAAGATGATTTTGCGTGTCAGTTGATACTGGGCAAGCTCTATCTGTAGAGATGGCATTGTTCGATGGCCTGACGACGTGTTCTGCTCCCTGCCGTGCACGATCGTATCCATCTTGCTTCGCGGAAGATGCGCGTGCAGCGTGATGAGGCTCAGCATTTTTCCGACGAGGCGCTCGTTCCGAAAGCGCTAATTCGTCGCGCCGCGAGCGGAATGATGCGGGGACACCAAATCCGCGGTATGCGGTCTTGCCGCCGGAGTTGGATGTTCCGCAATTGGTGATGCACCGTTCAAGAACGCCGGATCCATCGACTCAATATCAACGCGAGAACTTACGCTGTCTGGAGCGGGAAAATTGGCAGGCACCCTTTGTGCGTATTCCGGTCGATGTGGGCCGGTGATTCCATTGGATGTGGGCCACTGATTCCGGTGTGATGTGGGCCGGGATTCCGTTCTGATGTGGGCCGCATTTTTTGTTTCACCGTAATCGTGGCCCACATGGCGTAATCGTGGCCCACATCGAATGGAACGATGGCCCAGAAGCACCGTAATCGCGGCCCACATGGAACGTAACGGTGAAGTGGGCCAGGGTCTGAGCATACGTCGCTGGTAATCCCAGGCAGATGTTTTCCTGAAATCAAAGGAGAACATGTTGCCAGAAAAGAGATTACCCATGCGAGACACGCGACAAATCCTACGCCTCCACTTTGAATCCCACCTCGCCCCGAGGCAGATCGCCAGGATCTGCAAGGTGGCCAAAAGCACAGTTCAGCGTTATCTTGAGCGACTGAGAGCCGCCGGTCTGAGTTGGCCTTTACCGGCCGATCTGGATGACGTAGCGCTGGAGCGGCGCTTGTTTCCACCGCCTCCGGTCGCGCCGCCGGAGGACCGTTGCCTGCCGGACTGCGCGGCGATTCACCGGGAACTGAAGAGCCGCAAGAATGTAACCCTTCAACTTCTGTGGGAAGAGTACAAGCAGGCCAATTCTCTTGGGTACGCCTACAGTTGGTACTGCGAGCTTTACCGCGACTGGAAGCGCCGTCTGGACGTGGTGATGCGCCAGGAACACCTCGCCGGGGAGAAGACATTTGTAGATTATGCCGGTCAGACAGTGCCGGTGACTGACCCCAGCAGCGGCGAGGTTCGTCAGGCGCAAGTGTTCGTAGCGGTGCTGGGCGCCAGCAACTACACCTATGCCGAAGCGACCTGGACACAGAATCTCTGGGACTGGATTCAGGCGCACATCCGTGCCTTTGAATTCTTCGGGGGGACGAGCCAGCTTGTCATCCCGGACAACTTGAAGTCCGGAGTGAAGCAGCCCTGCTATTACGAGCCGGAGTTGAATCGCACGTATGGCGATCTGGCGATCCACTATGGCGTGGGCATCCTTCCGGCGCGGCCGTATCGCCCAAGGGATAAGGCCAAAGCGGAGGTCGGAGTTCAAATCGTTCAGCGGTGGGTGCTGGCGGCGTTGCGTAAGCGCCAGTTCTTCAGTCTGGCAGAGCTGAACGAAGCGATCCTGGAGTTGGTTCACAAGCTGAATGCGCGGCCATTTCGCAAGCTTGCCGGTTCGCGAGAGGAGCTTTATCAGAGTATCGATCGTCCGGCGCTGCAGCCGTTGCCGCTACAGCCGTTCGTGTATGCGGAGTGGAAGAAGGCTCGCGTGAATCTGGATTATCACATCGAGTTGGGCGGTCATTACTACAGCACGCCGTATCAACTGGTCGGCAAGGAGGTCGAGGCGCGCAGCACGCAAGCGACGGTTGAGATCTTCTATCAAGGGAAGCGTATAGCAAGTCATGTGCGCAGCAGCAAGGCATATGTTGCCAGTACCAAAGCCGAGCACCGCCCGAAGTCGCATCAGCAATATCTTGAGTGGACACCCACGCGCATTATCGAATGGGCGGGCAAGGTGGGTCCCTTTACGGCGCGGCTGGTGGAGAACATCCTGACCAGCAAGCCGCATCCGGAGATGGGGTATCGTTCGGCGCTGGGGGTGATTCGACTGGAGCGCAAGTATAGCGCTGAGAGGTTGGAGTCGGCCTGTACGCGGGCGGTGCGGTTGAAGCTGTACCGTTTTCAAAGCGTGAAGTCGATGTTGCAGAGCGGCCTTGACCGTCAGCCGTTGCCTGAGCTGCTGTTGATGCCTTCTCCGGTAACGCATGAGAACCTTCGCGGCCCTGGATACTATGCTGCCCAGCAGACTCGCCGGGAGGTTGGCTAATGCTAAACCAAGCCACTCTGGACAAGCTCCATGCGCTGCGCCTGACGGGCATGGCGGAGGCGTATCAACAGCAACTCGATGAGCCGGAAGCTCGCGGCCTCAACTTCGAGGAGCGCTTCGGAATGCTGGTCGACAGCCACTGGACGTGGCGAGAAAACCAGGCACTGGCGCGCCGGTTGAAAAGGTCAAAGCTCTCAACCGAGCCCTGTGTGGAAGACATCAACTACCGCTATCCGCGACAGATGGATCCGGCAACGGTGCGCGGGCTGACTAACTCGCAATGGGTCGCGCAACACCTCAATGTTCTGTTTACAGGTCCAACCGGAATCGGCAAGACATGGCTCGGGCAAGCGCTGGCACAGAAGGCTTGCCGTGACGGCTACAGCGTGCTGTACCGGTCTGCGGCCAAACTCTTCCGCGACCTTGCACAGGCGCGGGCCGACGGCAGTCTGGGCCGACTGCTGGAGAGCATCGCGCGCACCGATGTGCTGTTGGTGGACGACTTCGCCATGGCTCCGTTGAGCGACGAAGAGCGTCGCAGCTTTCTGGAAGTCTGCGATGATCGCTATGGCCGGCGATCTTCAGTGCTGACCAGTCAGTTGCCGGTAGAGAGTTGGCATGCGCAGATCGGCGATCCAACCATCGCCGACAGCATCCTGGACCGGCTGGTTCACAACGCTTATCGCATCGAGATGAATGGCGAGTCGATACGCAAGAAGAACAAGTGCACG